>JGI24703J35330_11748020_pt1 | contig 9956 bp, 13 predicted proteins | sample TergutNt197P1_FD_35330 | JGI IMG/M metagenome (IMG submission 35330) | reverse complement strand
TGCCCTATAGCTAATCAGGCCTGTGAATTTATTTTTTTTCAGTTGTTCTTTAACGTCTACACACTGTAAAGACGATTAAATTTACTAATCTTGGATTGCACACCTCCATTTTGGTAATTGTTAAAGTAAGCAAAAAGCTCAACATTTTGCGAAAACAGCCATTTGTTGAGCTTTTGTACCATATCAATCTACTTTTCGTACTCAACAGCAATTTTTTGCGACGAACAAGTGTATTCAAAGATTTTCACGTAAGATCAATCGCAGCATATTGATAATTGGCATTTTTTGTGACCCAAAATAGGGTCGGGAAAAATAAAAAAATATCGACCCGAAAAAGATCCTTATGATGATAATAACACATTTACTCTCAAAAATCAACCCGTTTTAGAGTAGAGTTCAAACAAATTGAACGCTCGGTTGCGAAAACGGGTCAAAACATTTTAACATTCCTAACTCGTAGAACAAAAAAAGCAAAAAAATACGCAATTTCACACCATTGCATATTTATAAATCAGACCCAATATGATAAAATGGTATCTGAAAAACTTAGTTTAAGGATGTTGAGAATGAAAAATGTTGCGATTGATAAGCGTCTAAAAGAAAAGCTACCTCATTATTGTTGTGCCGTTTTGAGTTTTAAAATAAATATTTCAGCTGCCGATGACGCGTTCAAAATCGAAATGGCAAATTTAGCAAACGAGGTAAAAGCTTCATTGACTTTGGAATCTTTGCTAAAACTTCCCCGAATTCATGCGGCTCGTTCTGGCTATAAAACATTAGGAAAAGACCCATCTCGCTACCGTTTAGCAACCGAGAGCTTATTGCGGCGGTTGATCAAAGGAAATGGATTATATTATGTCAATAATGCTGTTGATATTGGTAATGTGCTTTCAATTAAGACCATGCGAAGTGTTGCTGTTTTAGATGAAGCTAAAATCCAAGGCGATGTGATCATTCGTATAGGGGATGATGCACCTTATGAAGGTATTGGGCGTGGGTTGATTAATGTTGAAAATATCCCAGTTTATTGTGACGAAATTGGTCCTTTTGGTTCACCTACTTCTGATACGTTACGGACTTCGATTCAAGAAGTTACGACTGAGATTTTGTTGTTCATCATGTCTTTTGATGGTATGGATGGCTTGGTTCAAGATCTTGAATTGGCAAAATCGCTTTTTGAAAATTTTGCTGATGTTGAATATTTCGAGTGGCAATTAGTTGAATAATAAGCAAAAAAAAGAAGTGTTACCTGAATAAGGTCACTTCTTCTTCAATTTCGGATAAAATATTAGTTTCATCAATCACAGGTAACTCTTCGATGGTTTTTATGCCAAAGTAATCTAAAAAAGCAACCGTTGTTTTAAAACGCATGGGACGACCCGGTGCAGTGGATCTTCCCGCTTCCTCTATTAGGTCAAACATCAATAATTTTTTCATGACTGAATCGTTACTTACACCCCGAATAGCTTCGAGTTCTCCACGGGTGATCGGTTGTTTGTAGGCAATGATCGCAAGGACTTCTAAAGCCGCTGGCGATAAAGTTTTTTGATGTGGATTTTCTAATAATTTTTTGAAATAGTTAGCATGGTCTTTTTTGGTAACCATTTTATAGACGCCTGCTAGCTCTGAAATGGCTAATCCATATTTTTCGTTACTGTAACGTTCCCGAAGTTCCCCAATTAACACTTCAATTTCATAGTTTCCTAAATTTAGTACGGTTACTAACTGTGTCAAACTCACCCCTTCGTCTCCCACTGCAAAAAGTAACCCCTCTAAAATACCTAGGTAGTAATCATGATCCATTTAGTTTAACCATCCTTTCTCGATGACTTCTAGTTCTGCTTCGCCTTTTTGAAGAAGGATGATATCACCTGATTTGGCCATTTCTAACATGGCTAAGAATGTCACAACGATGTATTCTTTATCAAAACGCTCAAATAATTCGCTGAATTTCATCCGTTTTCTGAAAGTTAATGCGTTTTTTATCGATTCGATTCGATCAGCAACTGTCACTTTTTCAGCAACAATTGTCGTTGGAATCGGAACTTCTAATTTTTGCCTTCGCAATAGTTTTTCAAAGGCTAAAATAAGTTCTGAGGTGTCATAATTCATATCTAACTTGATGTGGTCGTCTAAATATTCGGAAAAATCAATGGCAGGTTTTGTATAGAACCTCCCCCGCTCTTCTTCTAGACGTCTGAATTCATCTAATGAATCCTTGTAAAGTTGGTATTCAAGCAAGCGACGTCTCAATTCTGCCTCAGGATCTTCCTCATATTCGTCTTCGATGTCTAATTCCTCTTTCGGTAGCAACTTTTTGCTTTTAATTAACATCAAATTCGCTGCCATTACTAAATACTCACTGGCAATTTCTAAATGGAGGTTTTCCATAGCCTTAATATAAGCCAAATATTGTTCTGTAATTTCTGAAATTTTTATTTCATGAATGTCTACTTTTGCTTCCTTGATTAGATGCAGTAATAAATCTAATGGTCCCTCGAATGCATCGATTTTCGTTTCATATCTTAGACTACTATGCATGCTACCTACTCCGTTTCTCCAAAGAAAATATCAATCAAATGATCTGCGCGCTCAACGTCTCCTAATTCAAGATATTGCCAAATAATCGCACGATTCAGTCCCGTGAAATCATGATTTTCTGTTAATCTAACCCCATTAATCCACAACCCACTAATTAAAACTCCCAATGTGATTGTGGTTATAACCATTCGAAAGATAAATGGCTTAACATTTGGGACACTAATAATCGCCGCACTTAGGAAACCACCGATAAAGCCACCTAAATGACCAAAGTGGTCGATATTAGGCATAAAAAGCGAGAATGCTACGGATATAATTAACATCGGGATAATGACTTGCCTTAAGATTGGCATAAAGGTTTTTCGCAATTCAAAGCCTAAAAAGACAGAGGCACCAATAAATCCATAAGCCACTCCCGAGGCACCTAGAGAGAAGTTAGTGCTTAAGGCAAAGCCAAATAAACCAGACATTATAGCACTGATCAAAATAATAAACAATAGACGCCATTTTCCAAAAATATTTTCAATCATCGCGCCAAAACGAAAAATAAACATTGCATTAAAAGCTACATGCATTAAATCTAAGTGCATAAAAGAAGATGCCAACAAGCGCCAATATTCCCCAGCCATAATCAATGGATTGTAGGTGGATCCATAATGAACCGCCACAAATGCAGCTGGCAAAGTTTGCGTCCTATACCAAAGGTAGGCAAAAATAACAAGTAAAATCGCCACATAGCCATATGTTATGATCGGCATTATTTTAAATTTGGCTTTTTTTGCTGCGCGAGCGTTAACTTCATTTATGGCTTGTCTTTTGGTCTGCGCTTGCAAAAACACAGCAATATCATACATATTTTTATTCAAATCAGCATCTTTTATCTGGGGAAACAAAGAGGTAAGTACCTCATTCTGATGTGCTTCTTCAACGTTTTCGACATTGATAATCATATCATAATGCTCATTGTCCTTGACATTTTGGTCGATATCACAAGTATTAAGAATCAAACTTCGAACTGACATCATTAGAAATTTACGTTTAATCTGCTTTGAAATAATGCCGATTTTGTGAAAAATATAGTTGGCATGAACAGCTGTCATTGTTTTGCTTGAATTGATATAAATCAACTGCACTTTGGGATGGTTCAAATTTTCCAACCAAATTTCAGTTTCATTCCCAACAAAGACATACTGCTCCCTCTGGATGAGATAGGTCACTAAATTCAAAACAAATTCATTTTCGACATTTAATTTTATTTCGCGTATGCTTGCTTTTTGTTTCATAATATCCGATACCTCGATTAAAATTCTTTGAGATTTTTTGCACATTTTACATATTCATTTTAAAAATCTAAAATACAACATGTGAGTTTGCAATTAAAAAAACAGCTGAGGAGAACTTTGGTGATCTCATCAGACTGATTTTATCCGCGACGCTTTGAATTTTTATTCCCACGGTTTAAAATAGCAAATTTTTCACTGCTATCTTTTTCCATTTCAGCAAGCATCTTCTCTAAATCACGAGCAGGTTTCGCTGGTCTTTTAGGAGCGTCGGATTTCATTGAGAAATTCAATTTCCCATTTTCACCAATCTCTTTCACACGAACTTCCACTTCTTGACCTAACTCTACAACTTCCTCGACACTGTTAATGAATTTATCTGATAATTCACTGATGTGTACCAATCCTGATTTTCCGTTCTCAAGTTGAACGAATGCTCCAAAGGGTTTGATCCCTGTTACTTTACCTGTATATCTTTGACCAGCTTTAATTTCCATATAAAACCATTATCCTCCAAACTTAATTTTCATTAGATGATTCATCATCCATATCTAATTGCTCATCCATTGTTTCAACATCTATCACACGAAAAATAATTTCATTTGGTAATGACCTTAAATTTTCACGTGCTAGCATCGCAACATAATCCTCATCCTCGAGTCGTAAAATCTGATTTCGATAAAAGCCTTGCCTCAACATAACTTCATCATAAATTTCACGATAAACTTCGAGTTCCGATCGCATTTCTTCCAACTGGTTTAAACGCGTGTGGTAAGTCGAGTACGCTGCATAAACGAAAACACCAACAATAATAGCCAAGGTTAAAAAACGCCTTACGCTTCTTCTTCGCAAATACGCCCTTCTACTTTTAATGACTCTATACTTCGCCATCTTGTTCGATCCTCACTTCTATATTGTTATATTTGATTATCCCCCAATTTTTCTCGCTTCAAAAATTTTGAGGGTATGACCATTATATCAAAAACGCGCCTAAAAATAAAGAGGATTGGCTTAGAAATTAACACATTTAACACTTTTTTTAACCCGATATACACTTGATGGCATACTTTTAAGAGCATTTTCAGCTCCAAAAGGTATTTTTCTCTGAAAAACTTGAAATAAAGACAAGCGCCAAGTAACACAAAAATCAACAAATAACTCTGAAATTCACCTTGATTCACTCGGTGAAAGAACAAAACAGCTAAGGGTAATTGTAATGTCCAGTAGAAAATTAGCAAAAAAATACAGAAAATTTTGGATGTCAAATGCTGAATAAGTAATCCCACAGTATCGAAGCTTAAACCGATAAAAGCACCGTATAAAAAGGTGTGAATGAGTAAATAGAACTGGTTACTCAAACTCATTTGAACAACTTGCTAAATAGCCCTTTGCCTGCTTTATCATAGTCGCTATCTTCATATTCGTGGTTTAAGATATAGCCGATGATCGACAATTCACCTTTATCTAACTCCAGATTCTTCATTTCTAAGTCGTGACCATGGACAGTTAAAATACCCATCGTTGTTTCAATTACAAACATCTCACTGTCGAAGCTATGTAATTTTTTAACTCCTGTTACTTCCATTAATTTTCGGTCTTTTACCGTCACTTGATGATGCCCAAGCAAGTGGTTATTGCCTCGTGTATACGATTCTTTTTCATAAATATTCATAAATTATCCCCCCATCTACCATACAAACGTATGGCACTTATAGCTCAATATACGCAATTATAACGTAGTTTAGAACCAGTGGACCATTATGAAAATGGCGAGCGAGCGGCTTCTTCACGCACAACTTCATACATACGCTGGGCATCCTCTTTTTTTGTCGAATCTTTGATTTCTAGCACCCTAACAGTAAGGGTTCGCGTTGCATAATGGAGAGTGATTTCATCTCCAACAAAAAGTGATGTGCTCGATTTTGCCACTTTTCCATTAACGGAAATTTTCCCCGCATCTGATACTTCTTTTGCGGTTTGTCGACGCTTGATAATGCGCGATACTTTTAAAAATTTGTCAAGTCTCATAGTTTTACCTGCCTTTTTTATTCTTTGTCTTTGCGGTTGTTCATCATATGATACAGAATAACCCCGCCCTTCTAAGTGTTCATTTGCTGTTACTGCGGCTTTCTTTGGTTTGTTTTGCATTAATGACTCACGAAACGCTTCTTTACGCAACGCCTCATCCCTCGTGCGTTGTGCTTCTTCACGTATGCGATCCCGTGCCCGAACGGCACGTTTGATTCGCTCTTGTCGTTCATGATGCTTGCGCAAAATACGATTGCCAACGAAATTAAAAATCGAAACTAGAATAACGAGGGTTATACCATAAACGATGATTCCCATTAGCACATGAGCAAGTACAAGCCATACGTATCCCATTCTTTCATCTGTGAACAAAGAAATATGCCCAATTTGCCCTCTAGCCATTAACAAGAAAAGCGCCATGACTACGGTTGATAAGCTAATACCAATAAAAATTGCAACAAGCTTTGCGCTTAGAAGATTCCTTGATGCAAAGAGCATAATCAAAGACATAAATGTAAGACTTATAACAGAGCTCCAAGCAGCACCGTCGATGCTCGCTTGATGAACTAGTGGTCCCGTCAATAACAGTTTCACCAAAATTCCAACAAGCAGCGATGCCAATACAAAAGGTTCGCGTTTTTGATGGGTCAAGGTTGCCGTGAGTAAAACAATAATGGCGTACAGGGTGATTTGGATGGTCATAATTTGCAAAGTGCTGGTGCCTGATTGATCCATAAATAAGGCAATATTCAAATACGGCATGACTATTATTAATCCAACTGTAGCGGGAATGGCTAGAGCGAGGATGTAGAAAAAGCCCGCTCGCAATACAACCCGTTTTTTCTTTTCAGTTTCAGCTTTATCAAGTTGGGACATAATCAAAGTGACTAAACTACCGACGAAAAAGGTTCCAGCTTGTATTAGTGGCAACCCGCGCTCAAGGACGCCCCTTAGAATTCTAGCATAAACTTGTGAGTGGGTTGTTACTAAAATATTGAAAACTAGAAAGCTGTCTATCATGGAAAAGATGGCTAAAATGCCTGCACTTAGTGTTAGAAAAAGAACTCTTTTAAATACTTGAGGCTTTTCTTTTAGAGGTAAGAAGCTTTGGACATCGTCAATAGGCTTCATTAAGTATAAATGCATAATGGTCACAACAGGAGCCGCAAGTGAGAAGGTCAAGGCAAATTCAGCCATCTGATAATAACTGTAATTGTCAACGTGAAAAACTAGCAAAACAAATAAAACAGAAAGAACTCGCGCTAATTGTTCAATCACAACAGAGTACCCAAATTTTTTCATAGAAAGAGGTCTAGCTTGCAAAACTCCACGCATGTAGGCAATTGGTGGTAAAAATAGAAAGTGAATCCCAACAATACGAACAACAGGCGCAAGCAAAACATCTCCCATCAAAAGGGCAATCTGACGATTCCCCAAAAAGAAAAGGGCAAACATCACTAAGGCAAATAGCCATGTTATGCGTTTTAGCCGATCTTTAATCGGAGTGCTGTAATGATTTTGAGCAAGCAAACTACCAATTACAGTCGGTAAGGCAAAGCTTGTTAATAGCATTAACAGTGCTATAAAAGGGTAGACTTGTTGGAAAACATAAAAACCCGCATCACCTGTAAGATTCTGATACGGTATTTTATAAACAATACTTAATAATTTCTTCACCAACATCAAAATAGTGAGCACGGTGACATTTTTTTTAAGATTTGTTCCCATTTTGATTTCTCCAACTTTTTTTGACTTTAGAGGTCGTTTAAAAATGCTGTAAATTCTTCAGGCAAAGGTGCCTCAAATTCTAGATATTCAGTAGTTTTGGGGTGGTTAAAACCAATGCTTAATGCGTGAAGATATTGGCCAAATTCCGATTTTTCAGTCTTTTTGGGTCCATATAACGGATCTCCAACAAGGGGATAACCAATGTAGCGCATGTGAACGCGAATTTGGTGAGTTCGTCCAGTTTCTAAACGACATTTTATTAGTGTATAGTCTAAAAAACGTTGTAGGACTTCAAAGTGAGTGACTGATTCCTTACCCCCTTCTATTACTTCATAGCGAATGCGATCTTTCGGACCACGCCCGATTGGAGCGTCAATTTTGCCCAAATCGTGATCGATCACGCCATGAACTAGCGCTACATATTCCCGTTTCACAGTTTTAGCTTTTAATTGTTCCGATAACGCTTCGTGTGCATCGTCATGCTTGGCAACCATCAATAAGCCAGATGTATCTTTGTCAATCCGATGAACAATTCCAGGTCGAATCGTACCTTTTATGCCAGATAAATCCTTGATGGCATACATTAATCCATTAACTAAAGTTCCGCGCCCATGACCAGGTGCTGGATGGACGACCATGCCAGATGGCTTGTTTACCACCGCAACATCAGCATCCTCGTAGACAATTTCCAAATTCAAATCTTCGACGATAATTTCTAAAGTCTCAGCATCTGGAATCGACACTTCAATTTCATCCCCATCTTGCGGCTTGTACTTGGCTCTTTTGGTTTCGCCATTTACAAGAATAAGCCCGTCGCGAATCAGCTCCGTAGCTCGCGTGCGACTTATTTTGCTCATTTCACTTACCAATACATCCAATCTCGCCCCTACTTGCTCTTTAGTGATTATAAATTTTTGTGTCATCATAGTTAGTTTATTCCTTATCGATCCATTTTGAAGTATAGATCTTTACTCTTCTTGCGGTCGATAAAAATCACATCAATCATCATTAAGATAACACCACATACAAGTGCCATGTCCGCCACGTTAAATATTGGAAAGTTATAACCCCACCATACCGTATGGATAAAGTCAATTACACTTCGATACATCACACGATCAACAAAATTCCCAAGCGCCCCTCCCAAAATGATCACTAAAGCGACTGCTAAAACACGATTTTTTCTAATGTTCAGCTTATACAACCACACCAAAATCCCAATGACCGCAATGACCGTTATAACATAGAAGAAGATCATCCAATCTTGCAAAATTCCCCATGCAGCACCGCTATTTCGATGATAAGTGATATATAAAAAGTTTTCAACAATCACATTTGACTCCCCCAACTCCATATTAGTTGTAATCCAACGTTTTGTCACTTGATCAAGCGCCACAACCGCCACTGTTATCAATAAAAGTAATACTTTAACCATTTATTTCACTGCCCTTTCAACTTCAACATTTAAACCCAAATTCTCCATTTGGCGATATGTCACCCCTGCTGCCTCAAGCATCTTTTTTGATGCCCTAATACTATCAGTATCGTCATATTTATTATGGAGGTAAATCATTTCAGTAATCCCTGATTGAATAATATATTTCGTACATTCATGGCAAGGAAACAATGATACATAAATTCTCGCCCCTCGAACAGAAGCACTGCTATTTAAAATCGCATTTTGCTCGGCATGCACCACATATGGATATTTTGTCTCCAAAAATTCTCCATCTCTTTCCCAAGGAAAAACAGCATCATCACATCCTTTTGGAAAACCATTATATCCAACCCCTACAATATGGTTAAAGTCGTTAACAATACAAGCCCCAACTTGTGTACTTGGATCTTTGCTTCGCATACAAGAAAGCAGGGCAATGGACATGAAATATTCATCCCATGAAATGTAATCTTTACGCATGATCAACACTCCTTTTGATTTCGGCGAGTCTTATTTTCAGAAGTTCTAAATAAAATTCCTTTTGAATGTCGAGCATGACTCCCAAAGCACCATACGCTTCTGGAATACTATTTATTTTTTCTGAAAAATCAATAATTGGTATCATTGTTATTCACTCTCCCTGAGGAATTTCTATTATGATTTATACTCCACAATTATATCACGAAGCCACCGAAAAAATCAAACCCTTTTCTACGTATTTTACACATAAATCAAAGAAACCAGGCCTTAAGCCTAGCTCCTGTTCTAAATATTATCAACAACACCAGCACAACGCTCACAAATTCCATCTTCATTTACTACCTCAACAACCTGCCAACATCTCGCACAAGTGTGACCTTGCGCTTTTTCGACCAAAATATGAATATTATTATAAGCCTTCGCATTCACACAAGGTGCTTCATCTGAAATTTCAAGTTCAG
>JGI24703J35330_11748022_pt1 | contig 9975 bp, 5 predicted proteins | sample TergutNt197P1_FD_35330 | JGI IMG/M metagenome (IMG submission 35330) | reverse complement strand
GTGAGGTCTTCAATTAGGGCTAAGCGGTGGCGATGGCGCTCAGATACGCTTGTTTGATTATAAATTGTAGCGATTTTTGATCCAGGTGCTAGTGTTGATAGGGCGGCTCCTGTGCGCCATTCGTTATCTTTGTTAATGGCAGCAATTTCTAATGGAGCTGTGAAGTTTGTTAGTGTTAATTTTGCTTCATTTTTTGCAAATTCATAAGCCATCAATTGCATTCCTTGGTCAATTCCAAGACATGGAACGTTGTTTTCGCGTGCATATTTCAGGGTTGCTAGTTTTCCTTCAATTGATTGATTTTCCTCACCATAAGCGACTAATATGCCATCTAGGTGTGAAAGTTGATTACCTGTATTTGCTTTAAGTGGACCTGCATCAATGAAAGAAATTTTTACTTTTTTATCAAAAGCATAACCTGCATGACGCAGCGCCTCATTCACAGAAAAATACGCATCTGGTAACACGCTGTAATCGCCTACGATACCGATTTTCACTTCACCATCAAGATTTTTCACAGTATTAATTAAATCTGTCCACGCTGCCATATCAGCAAGTGGTGCTGTCATTCTAAAATGGTCAAGGACCAAATCATCTAAACCTTGCTCATGTAACTTAATTGGCACTTCATATAATACTTCCGCATCACGGGCCTCAATAACAGCCTCTTTTTGCACATTACAAAAACGAGAAATTTTCGCTTTTACGCTGTCTTCAATGGCAACTTCTGTACGCAAAACAACTACATCTGGCTGAATTCCTAGCGATAATAAATCTTTCACAGAATGCTGGGTTGGTTTTGTTTTGATCTCACCAGCAGCCTTTAAATAAGGGACTAGCGTGTTATGCACATAAAGGGTATTTTTATATCCAAAATCAAGACGAGCTTGACGAATTGCCTCTAAAAACGGCAAACCTTCGATATCACCTACTGTGCCGCCAATTTCCGTAATAATGATGTCAGCGCCACTATCCTCAGCTGCTGCAATTAATTTTCCTTTAATCTCATCCGTGATATGAGGAATTACTTGCACCGTGGCACCACCATATCCGCCACTTCTTTCTCTTTTAATGACATTTTGATACACACGTCCAGTGGTAATACTTGAATTTTGTGATAAAGGCTCATCAATGAAACGCTCATAATGCCCTAAATCTAAATCTGTCTCAGCACCATCTTCTGTTACAAATACCTCTCCATGTTCACAAGGGTCCATAAAACCAGGGTCCACGTTAATGTATGGATCAAACTTTTGCATGAATACTTTAAAACCTCTATTTTTTAGCAACCTACCTAAAGAAGAAGCTGTAACACCCTTGCCTAAAGAAGAAACAACCCCACCAGTTACGAATATATATTTTGCCATAAAACCACTCCTTGCACATAAAAATATTCTCTATGACTAGTATACCCAGCATTAGAGAAGTCAAACCTAAAAAAGTGCTCTTTAACTATCATAGCAAAAATAGTAATAAAATACAAGATGAAAACGAAATTAACTTGAAAAATTTTTGAAACTGTGATATAATTGCTTTTGACTGTGCCAAAGAGCAAGCTAAAGAAATATAACAAACGCACCTGTGGCTGGGTTGGATAGAGCAACGGAGCGTTAGCGGAGTTGTTGGGAAGCGCAAAGCGTAGCGAGCACTGGACCAACATCTGTATCTAAGCTAAAGAAATATAACAAACGCGCCTGTGGCTGGGTTGGATAGAGCAACGGAGCGTTAGCGGAGTTGTTGGGAAGCGCAAAGCGTAGCGAGCACTGGACCAACATCTGTATCTAAGATAAAGAAATATAACAAATGCGCCTGTGGCTCAATTGGATAGAGCATCTGACTTCGGATCAGAGGGTTATGGGTTCGAATCCTATCGGGCGCGCCAAAGATACTAATAATTCCTCACAAAATTGAGGTAATCACTGTTTTCTTTCAAAAAGAAGACAGTTTTTTTCATATAACGATAGTATTTTGAGCGAAAATTTGGTATAATCAAATGATACATGAAAATTATGGTGAGCAGTTTTGCCATAATGAATAAAAGGTAGATGATAAATGTGAAAATACAAGTTAACAATTTAAGTTTTTCTTACGGCAAATACCAAGTCTTGCAAATCAAAGATGTAGGATTTGAAGAAGGAAAGGCCTACGGTATCGTAGGAAAAAATGGTGCCGGGAAAACGACGTTTTTTAAATGCTTAGTAAATATTAATACAAGTTATAAAGGAAGCATCCAAATTGATTATAAAGATGTGCGAAGCAACTTAAGTACACTAGCAAACGTTGGAATAGTACTTGATGATATGAATTTATATCGCAATCGCACCGGAATGTTTAATTTAAAATATTTCGCCGGACTTCGCGGGGGAACATCACTTGAGAGAGTGTATGAGCTCGCAAATGAATTAGAATTAACCTACGCACTAGAAAAAAAAGTTTCGACCTATTCATTAGGTATGATGAAAAAATTGCAATTATTAATTTCATTGATGAATGATGCTAAAATTTTGATCTTCGATGAGCCGTTTCGCGGGCTTGATGCGAAAACTGTGGAGTGGTTTAGGAATTATTTAAACGAGCTTAAAAAACAAGGGCGCACGATTTTGATTTCAAGTCATGTTCAAGAGGATATCGAGTCAATTTCTGACGTTGTTTATGTTTTAGAATATGGAGAGTTTAGACATAGGTTTGACTTAAATGACAAAGAGCAAAAATTAATCTATACTGTTGAGGTAAGCAACCCACAAGCGTTGGTGGCGCTTCTTGATGAGCAAGGAATAAAGCAACGTTCAAGTGGTAATGTTGTTCAATTTTTGACAGTTGAGGATGTTTATCGTGAGCTATTTAAAAAAGCAGTGGCAAGCGATGTTGAGTTTTTACAAATCAAAAAAGAATCGCAATTTTTAAAATATGTTAAGTAGGTGTTAATCGTATGAAATTATGGAATGTATTTAGAATGGAAGTTTTTAAAAATATGCATGACCGCATAAGTTTTGTCGTCATGTTTGTCTTGATGAGTTTAAATATTCTTGGTGGAGTTGTTATCTCAAACTTAAGTTTCTTTCAAATGCCGAGCAGTTTTGAGATAATGATGATTTTGTTAATGGTGTTTTCTGTCTTTGGGTCGGTATTCTATTTGTTTTTTTACCCATACCAGCTTGCAAGAGTGGATTATAAAAATAAAGTAATGAGTTTAAAAATTGCAAGTGGCTTATCACGCGAGCAATATTACTTTGTAAAAATAGGATCGATTTTGCTATTTTCCTTAATAAGCATCATCATTGTTGCAGTAATCCCGATAATTATCATCTTACTTGCAAGTGGTGGAATAAATATTAATGCTGCGGCTTTTGATTTCTACTTTGGAATAGGTGATTTCCTATCTTCGATGGGGATAATGTTTTTAAGCTGGCTATCAATGTTTACAATGCTTATGACCTCAGTTATCCTAGTTAAAGGAAAAGGGGTTAGCGTATTTGTTTACTTTGGCATTTCAATCGTAACAAGTCAACTATTTTTTATCGTTAGGACGACCTTCGGAATGAATTTCTTTGACACAAGTAACTGGTTTTTGCTCTTTCAACACTTAGTAACAATCGCACTGATGGCAGTTTTAGGGATTGTAGTATTGCGAAAACAAGATCTATAACAATAACAACACTTTAAGACAATTGGAGGTTTTGGAAAATGAAAAATGTAACGTTGCAACTTTTTGAGTATTTAGCTGCTGCCCAAAATAGTAATTTATCTGTTGATTACAACCTAAATAAATATCCAGCCTACTGGTTTTTAGACGAAATTTTGTTCTTTAGAAATAATAAAATCGAAAAACTAAACGACGGCAGAACGTGTATAACCCTTTACAAGCCTTCATTTAAAGAAATCAAAGTTGATGTAAGTGACAGATTAACGAAAATCTTGAAACTAACACAACAAACTGACATTGAAGACGACATTGGACTACTTGCCCCTCATGAACTAGAAATCATGCTTAACTTAGAACGCGACACACTAACAAGCAAACTGATGGACAAAACAAAAAACTCAATCATAGTAAATGAGTGGCAACAACTCTTGTTAGACGTTGATAGCGCAAGAATTACTATGGATCAGGCCTTAAACCAAGCAACAGTACTTACAACGGTTATCCAAGGATTTTTTCAAGAATATCAAGCATGGTTTGTCAAAATGAAACAAAAAAGGCTTGATAAAATTCAAAGAGTTAAAGCACAAGAAGTCTATGATTACTTAATGCGTTTTAACCATAACATGCCTGCTTGTAATAAATTGAAGCTCGGCGTAGGAATTTTGAATATACCAGGTGAGAAACAAATTTACCATCCTCTCTTAACAGTAGGAGTTGAAGTGTTTGCTGATCCATTAGCAGGCATTTGCGAGTTAATATTAAAAGAAGAAAAACTCGAAATTGATCACATCTTAGAACATATCCTCTTTTGTGACTTAGAAGCTGCTGGACAAATTAAAACGCAGATTAATAGTTTAAACATTGGACTATTTGACGATGAAATAATTGCTAGTGTTTTGCAAAAAATTATCAACCATGTCCATCCTGATGGAAAATACCTCACTTCGCAGGCAGTTGATGAAAGTGAAGAAATTACCATTCCAGAAGTTATGCACCGAACAGTCTTATTTATAAGAGAAGATAAAGAAGACAGCGGAACAAGAAAAGTCAAATCAATCATAAACCACCTATCTGCTGGTAACGAGTATTCTGATGCGCTAGGTAGCATTGTAAATCCAAATCACGAAGCAAGTGGCTCTGTTAAAGGTGAGTACACCATTAATGAATATGAACGCGAAATCATTCCTTGTACAGATTCTTTCGGCGATGATGTCCTTGAGCTATTAGAAAAATTTCAAGCCGTAGCCGTAACCGTAACTCATAAAGCTGATGAAGCGAAGATTTTAGCTGTTGCTAAACTGGTCACACAATTTGTTGCAATGGGCAAAAGAATATTAATTACCTCCGTTGCACCAGCACAACTTGGAATGTTAAAAGATGAATTGCCAGCATATCTCAAAACATTTAGTAACGATCTTCCCGTTTATCGCACGGAATATTCGAAAATTAAAAATGATTTAAACCATCTATTAAATAAACTGGTCTCATTTGAAACAGCAAGTGCTAAAATGATCGATATCGGCGAAGAAATTACTAAAATAAAAACTGAACTAACAGCAATTACCAATGAGTTTGTTAAGTATCGTGAGTTGGGCAGCAAAAAAGTCCAGTGGAAAGGGAAATATTACTATCCACATGAACTCGCTCAATTCATTTCAAAATTGGGTGGACTTGACACACTAGCAGGTGATAGCATCCCTCAAAACGTTGCAATTGACGCTGAGGATGCGATGATGAAGAAAATGTGGGATTTGCGCCCCTACTTCACAGCTGAAAATATGGAATTACTAAACTTTGATTTTATCGATGTTAGTGAAATTAAAGCTTATCCTGAATACGAGCGCTTGTTAATGTTAGAAGAGGGATTTAAAGAACTACTCCAAACAGAAAACAAACTCACCCTTCCAGACGGAGAACAAATGGACGCAGACTTCGCCCAACACTTAATCGATAAATTACCAGTCATAATGAATGGCATCTCTTCAATCGAAGCACCATTTGCCAATAGACTATTTAAAAGAATCATCGGCCACGTTCAAAACCACAACATGCTCCTTTACGTCATGAACGAAATTAACGACGGGATTAGACGTTTGGAATTCTTTAGTGGTACAAATGAGGAACGTGAAGAAATTATTTCTTTACTAAACGCTCAGCTTGAATTATCTGTTCTAGATCTACCAGTCCTACCAGAATACGGTCACAGACAACTTGTTGGGTTTTATGCTGATAAGAAAAATGAGTTAGAAGCACTGCTTAGAGTGTCGCATATGATCTTAAAATTCAATGATGAATCGCAAAAGATTGCGCCGCAATTTAAAGGGATTAAAGATACCAGCTTAGTGAAATTGCAAGCTTTATATAACACGGCGGCGTTATGCATTAGTGAGATTGAACTTGAAAAAAGTTGGCTGAAAGTTAAAGATCATTTCTTAAAAGAATATGAAATCCTTCTTCACAAAGAGCATATTCATCCGAGTTGCACGCAAGTTTATGATGCACTTGTGAGGGATAAATTAAATGGCTTTAAAGAATCAATCGAGCAGATTGAAGAATTGATGAGAAGGCGCGAAAATTTCGTAACATTTGGAGATTTCATTGATGAAATCGGTCAAATTATGCCATTTTTCACAAAAGCTGTTATGTCTGAGGAATCAAGCAATGAAGCGAATTTTCCAAGTTTCAAAGAAGCCTTTGACCAAGGCAAGCTGAATAATTTATTCGACGAATTACAAGCGTATGAATTCGAGGAGTTTATTAACAAAATCGAGCAACGAAACTTGCGACTAGTTAATTTACAGCTTGAATTAACGGAATTGCAAAGTTTTAAAAAGCAACAAACGATTGAGCCGCTAAGGATAAAAGAAACGATTAAACTGCTCGAAAAAGACAGGGTATCAAATGATGAGGTTGCATTAAATCTCATTAAAATTTTCCCGGTTCAATTTTTACCTCAGAATGCAAATGATGCTATCAAAAATTATGATCCGACCTTGTTTGATCTTGTAATTCATCTTGATGCATCGCGATCAAATATTATGAGTTTGAGTGAATTAACCCATGCACATAAAGTGGTCGTGTTCGGAAATGATGATGAATTACAAGATAATGTTTTAACAATCAAAAATGAAGACTCACAAAAGTTAGTGAACCGTTTTGGTCAAACAATGCACCGTTTCGGTATCAGCTATTTCGATGAGTCGCTATTTACTCTTATTACAGATTCAGCAGCTTGGGATTCACGACTGGATTTAGAAAATGATATTTCTAAAGAGAAGCTTGTAGTCCATCACGCAAATGTTAAAGCAGGGGTTAAAAAATGCGATACACTTACGAAGAGTGAAATTTTTGATGCTTTGATTCAGATGGGATATACGGTAAAATGTAAGGTTGAGGCGATGGATTGTGTGCTAGATTTCGTCATCGTGAAGGATGAATCGGTGTTTGCGCTTAATGTTGTTGGTGATGTGCAGCTTAGTCGCGACGAGATTTTGGCGCAAATTGAGACTGAATCACAGCTGCGATCACTTGGTTTAAATCTTCACATCGTGCATGCAACGTGCTATCACCTTAATCCGAGAAAAACGCTTGAGGAGCTATGTAATCAACTCGCTAACGCTAAAATTACACCTTAGCTTCTTCGAAATTCTTGAAACATTTTACAATTTGTTTAAGTCAAGGGTCCATATTTGGACTCTTTGTGCTAATTTTTAACACATAGGAGGCTACAATGATGGCATTTAATCATTTAGAAATTGAAAAGAAGTGGCAGGATCACTGGTTAGAGAACAAAACTTTTGCAACGGGCGTGAAGGCTGGGGCGCCGAAATTTTATGCGCTAGATATGTTTCCTTATCCATCAGGGGCAGGGCTTCACGTTGGGCATCCTGAGGGCTACACGGCAACCGATATTTTGTCGCGGATGAAGCGTATGCAAGGTTATAATGTGTTGCACCCAATGGGCTGGGATGCGTTTGGCCTGCCGGCTGAGCAGTACGCGCTAGACACTGGAAACGATCCGCGTGAGTTTACAGAGGCGAACATTCAAACGTTTAAAAGGCAAATCCAGGCGCTTGGTTTTTCTTACGATTGGGATAAGGAAATCAACACGACGGATCCGGATTATTATAAGTGGAGTCAGTGGATTTTTACGAAAATGGTTGAGCGTGGATTGGCTGAAATTAAAAACGTTGAGGTCAATTGGTGCGAGGTGCTCGGGACAACGCTTGCGAATGAAGAAGTTTTAACGGTGAACGGGGCGATGGTTTCAGAGCGGGGCGAGCATCCGGTTGTGAAAAAGCCGATGCGTCAGTGGATTTTGAAGATTACGGAGTATGCCGAAAGGCTGCTTGAAGATTTAGATGAGCTGGATTGGCCGGAAAGTTTAAAAGAAATGCAGCGCAATTGGATCGGGAAAAGCGAGGGTGCGCTTGTTAATTTTAGCGTCGCAGGGCAGGATGTTTCTTTTGATGTTTTTACTTCGCGTGTGGATACGTTGTTTGGTGCCACTTACGCGGTGCTTGCGCCAGATCATGCGCTTGTCCCACTCATCACAACAAAAGAAAATAAAGCCGCGGTTGAGGCTTATGTTGCAATGGCACAAGCGAAAACCGATTTGGAAAGAACGGAGCTTGCCAAAGATAAGACTGGCGTTGCGACGGGTGCTTATGCGACACATCCGATTAGTGGTGAGTTAATTCCGATTTGGATTGGCGATTATGTGCTCTCAAGCTATGGGACAGGCGCTGTGATGGCGGTTCCTGCGCACGATGAGCGCGATTATGAGTTTGCAGTTAAGTATGAGTTGCCGATTGTGCAAGTGGTTGAAGGTGAGATGGATGGTGCTGCGTATACAGGCGATGGCAAGCACATCAATTCTGACTTTTTAAACGGCTTAAACAACGAAGATGCGAAAGCTTCGATGACCAAGCGTCTTGAAGCGCTTGGAAAAGGGACGAGCAAGGTGAATTATAAGCTGCGCGACTGGGTGTTTGCCCGTCAGCGCTATTGGGGCGAGCCGTTTCCAATTATTTTCTGGGAAGATGGGACGGTAACGACTGTTTCAGCGGATGAATTGCCGCTTGAGCTGCCGGTGATGGAAAACATCAAACCGTCTGGAACAGGTGAATCGCCACTGGCAAATAATAAAGAATGGCTTGAAGTGACGCGTGCCGATGGTGTGAAAGGATTGCGCGATACGAATACGATGCCACAGTGGGCTGGTTCTTGCTGGTATTATTTGGCTTATATTTTGAAAGTGAATGGTGTTTATACGCCGCTTGATGGCCCTGAAGCGAAGGATTTAATTGAAAAATGGATGCCGGTTGATTTATACATTGGTGGTGCTGAACACGCCGTGCTTCACTTGTTGTATGCGCGTTTCTGGCATAAGTTTTTATACGACATTGGTGTTGTGAGTACGAAAGAACCGTTTAAAAAGTTGTTTAACCAAGGCATGATTTTAGGTACTTCGTTTAAGGATCAGCTCGGTCGCTTAATTGCCAGCGACAAAGTTGAAGTCCGCGACGATATGTTCTTTAGTGTCGAAACGGGTGAAGCGTTAGAAGAAGTCCCGGCTAAAATGTCAAAATCGTTAAAGAATGTTGTCAATCCAGATGATATTTTAAAGAGTCATGGTGCAGATACGTTGCGTTTGTATGAGATGTTTATGGGGCCGCTTGAGGCAGCTGTTGCCTGGGATGTGCAAGGGCTTGACGGTGCACGCCGCTTTTTAGATCGCGTTTGGCGTCTGTTTGTGACTGAGGATGGCAAAGTGCATGCGAAAGTTGTGGCGACCAATGATGGAAGTTTGGATAAGAGTTACCACGCAACGGTTAAGAAAGTAACGGGCGATTACGAGGTGCTCGGATTTAACACAGCGATTGCGCAAATGATGACGTTTATCAACGACGCTTACAAGGCTGACGAGATTTATATTGGGTATGTTCGTGGGTTTATTCAACTGTTAAATCCGATTGCGCCACACATGACGGAAGAAATTTGGTCTGTTTTAGGAATGACTGAGGATTTGAATTACATTTCTTGGCCAACCTATGACGAAGAGAAGCTGGTTGAAAGTTCGATTACCGTGATTGCACAGGTGAATGGGAAACTACGTGCCAAACTTGATGTCCCGGCTGATATTTCAAAAGAGGACATGGAGAAATTGGCCCTTGCTAACGAGAATGTTAAGAATTTTACGGAAGGTAAGGAAATTGCGAAAGTAATTGTTGTGCCTGGGAAACTGGTTAATATTGTTGTGAAGGGGTAACCGGACTAGACCTCAGCTTAGTTGAGGTCTTTTCTTGGTATGTGAAGAAATAGTAGAGGAC
>JGI24703J35330_11748021_pt1 | contig 9975 bp, 7 predicted proteins | sample TergutNt197P1_FD_35330 | JGI IMG/M metagenome (IMG submission 35330) | reverse complement strand
GTGGGGTGCGGGGCGAAGCCCCGCAGTTTTAATTCAAATTTAATTACTAAACTGCGAATTATATAAATCTGCATAAAAGCCATTTTGTTCAATTAATTTATTATGACTACCCTGCTCGATTATGTCGCCGTCTTTCATTACAAAAATGACATCGGCATCTTTTATTGTCGAAAGCCTGTGCGCGATTACAAATGATGTGCGCCCGCGCATAAGTTCCTTCATTGCACCCTGAATAAGCACCTCCGTTCTGGTGTCAATGGAACTTGTTGCCTCGTCTAATATTAAGATAGCGGGGTTTTTTAGAATAACCCTAGCGATTGTGAAAAGCTGTTTTTGTCCTTGCGAAATATTTGAGGCTTCTTCGTTCAAAACCATATCGTAGCCGCCTGGGAGTGTGCGAATAAATTTATGACAATGAGCGGCTTTTGCGGCGGCAATGACCTCTTCGTCGGTTGCGTTTGGCGAACCGTATCGAATATTTTCCATAATGGAAGCATTGTAAAGCCACGTATCCTGAAGCACCATTCCAAAGATATCGCGAAGTTCACCTCGCGAGAATTCTGTGGAATCGATGTCATCTATGAGAATTTTCCCGCTGTTAAGCTCGTAAAAGCGCATTAGAAGCTTAACAACAGTGGTTTTACCCGCGCCTGTGGGGCCAACAATTGCGATTTTTTGCCCCGCTTTAACTTCCTTTGAAAAATCGTGCAGAATAATTTTGTCAGGGCTGTAGCCAAAACGAACATTGCGGAAGCTTACGCGACCTTCGTATTTATCCTTGTGCGCGGAAGTTTTGGGGTCTGGGACTTCTTCTTCTTCATCCAGAAATTCAAAAACACGTTCCGCGGCGGCAATAGTTCCTTGCAGCATATTTCCCGCCGAGCCAAGCTCCGCAAGGGGCTGTGTAAACGTTTGAATATACTGAATAAACGCCTGAACATCGCCGATAGTAATTGCTCTTTGCACAACAAGCCATCCACCCATAACCGCTACAAGTACATAGCCAAGATTTCCCACAAGACCAAAAATCGGTTCAACGATATTTGACATAAACTGCGCCTTCCAGCCCGCAGAGCGAACTTCGTTATTTACATTTATGAATTTTTCCAGTGCGTCTCCCTCGCCATTGTAAGCGCGAACAACATTGTGACCGCCATATGTTTCTTCAACAACGCCGTTAAGCTTGCCCAATGCCTCTTGCTGTTTTGAGAAAAACACATGAGATTTATTCATAACCGCAACCATTATCCACATAGAAAGCGGAATTACTGCTAAAGCCGCCGCCGTCATAACAAAGCTTATGGAAAGCATCATGATTAGCACACCGATAATCGTTGTTACAGCAGAAATCATCATCGTTAAATTGCCGCTGAGGGTTTGGCTAATCATGTCAACATCGTTTGTCATGCGCGAAAGGATTTCACCCTGTTTGCGCGTATCGTAATAATTAATGGGAAGTCTGTGCATTTTTGCAGAAATTTTTTCGCGTAGTTCATAAGTCACTTTTACAGAAAGGCGTGCCATTATGATTTCCTGAAAAAAGTTTGCCAATGCGCTTACGATATATAAAATTATCAGAATAAACGTGAGGTTTCCCATTTGTCTAAAATCGGTAAGTAGTCCTGTTCCAAGCCAGTGCGCCAAAACGCCATCCGCCAGAATGGTTGTTACACGCCCCATAATGCGCGGGCCTATTACCGAAAAAATCGTAGATACAATTGCTAAAATTATTACAATAATAATTGCGGCTTTCTGTGGGGCAAGGTAATTTATTAATTGCATAACTGCTTTTCGGGGGTCTTTTGCCTTATCCGCAACACCTTGACCGCCAATGCCCATTGCACTGCCTAAGTCGTTATTGCTTTCGACTTTTAAATCATTTTCATGCTCATTCATCTGTGGTCCCCCCTTCCATTTCTTCAGAATCCATCTCTTCAGAAGAAAGTTGCGAATCTGCGATTTCTTTATAAACCCCGCATGATTTTAGTAATTCGCGATGCTTGCCTATTCCTGCGATTGTTCCGTGGTCTAAAACTATAATTTTATCCGCGTCTATTATTGAGGAAATTCTTTGGGCTATAACAATTGTGGTTTTGCCACCCATTTTATCTTTAAGTGCGGCGCGAAGCTGTGCGTCTGTTTTTACGTCCAGCGCGGAAAAACTGTCGTCGAACAAATTTATTTGAGCGTCCTTAACCAATGCCCGCGCAATTGAAAGCCGCTGTCGCTGACCGCCGGAAAAATTAGACCCACCCTGCGCAACATTTGATTCGTAGTTTTCGGGTTTTTCATCTATGAACGATTTTGACTGAGAAATTTCTACGGCATTTTTTATTTTTTCTTCTGTAGCGTCTTTGTCGGCGTACAGCAAATTTGAGTGTATTGTTCCCGAAAAAAGAGAGGCTTTTTGCGCAACATACCCGATTTTATTATGCAGTTCTTCCTTGTGAACATCACGGATATCTAATCCATCTATAAAAATTCCTCCGCTGGTTACGTCAAAGAAGCGCAGTAAAAGCTTAAATATCGTAGATTTTCCGGCACCTGTCGCGCCGATTATCGCCGTGGTTTCTCCGGGTGCGGCGGAAAAACTTATATTCTCCAGAACATTTTCTTCATTTTCTGTAGAATCGGGATAGCGGAAAGTTACATCCCTAAACTCAACTGTACCCTTGAAATTCTCAGGAAACGGAGTCGGGTCTTCTTTAAAGAAAATGCTTCCCTTTGTTAACAAAACCTCGTTTATACGGTTCATACTGACAACGGCGCGTGGCACAAAAATGAACATCATAGATATCATTAGAAACGAAAATATGATTAGCATTCCGTATTGCAAAAACGCAAATATATCACCGATATCAGCGCGAAACGCCGATGCTTGCTGCGCACCAACCCACACTATAGCCGCAGTAGTAAGGTTCATAACCAGCGAAATTACAGGTGTCATAAACGCAAAAGTCTGATTTACAAATCGCTCGGTAGTTGCCAGATTTTTATTGGCTTTCTCGAACCGCTTTTTTTCAAATTTCTGCGTAGAAAACGCTCGCACAACCAGAATTCCGCTTAAATTTTCACGAGAAACCAGATTTATTTTATCAATCAGCTCTTGCCATGCCTTATATTTAGGAAGCGCGATAAAAAACAGCACACCCATCAGTAAAAGCATAATCCCTGTAGCAATCACGACAATCCATGCCAAATCTGTGCTTCTTTCCAAAGCTCTTATTATTCCACCCACCGCGATAATTGGCGCGTAAATAAACTGGCGGATTGCCATCATTAATGTATTTTGAACCTGCATAATGTCATTTGTAGTGCGTGTAATAAGCGAGGAAGTATTAAATTTATTTATTTCAGCGTCAGAAAAGTTCAGAACTTTCTTGTACACTGCTTCTCGCAAATCGTTAGAAACGCCAACGGCAGTTCTTGCAGTAAAAAACCCTGTAATTACCGCTACGAATACACTAAGCAAAGTAAGCGAGAGCATGATTATTCCATTACGCCAAATTACCGACAAATGCCCCGCCATAACCCCATCATTAACGATATCCGCCATAAAGCTGGGCATTATAAGCGCGATATACGCTTCTGTCGCCAAAAAAATCACTACAGCAAACATCATGCCTGCATATGGTTTCATATATTTAAGGAAGTTTTTCATGAATTTCTCCTTTTTGAATTAAAACCGTGGACTCCGTCCCACACCCTGCAAACTTTTTGAAAAAAGTTTGACAAAAACTTTAATTTTTGGAATTTGCAACAGAGAATTCAAAGTTGCGTCATGGAACATTCGGGATTATAATGTATACCATAATGGGAGAGTCAAGAGGTGAATTTAAAATGGAGAGAAAAAATAATTTGCTTTCAATAGGCGAAGTTTCAAAGCTTACGGATGTAGGTATTAAATCCCTGAGATATTATGAGAAAATAAATATTCTAAAGCCTGCCTATGTTTCCCCGGAAAGCGGGTACAGATATTATGCACTTGAACAACTGCATTTAATTGAAATGATACGATTTTGTATAGAGCTTGATATTCCTCTTTCGGAAATGTCAAAATTTATAGAACCCGACGGCACAATGGATTTAAGGGGATTTTTCAAAGAGGGTAGGGCGTTTGCGGAAAAGAAACTCAGTTCATTAAATAAAGGGCTAAATTTGATTAACTCAATCGAGCATAAAATGAACCTTGCCAAAGGGCAAGGAATCGGCAAAATCTACAGTCGAAAAATTCCTACAAAATATTTTTTTATAAAACCATGGCATAATTCCATGGAAGATGCCGACCAAATTGAAATTCTAAAATCATTTTGGAATACAATTCCCTACGATGAAGACGATAATGAGCTTTATGAATATGGATTTATGTGCATAAAAACTTCTGAAAAAATCGAATATTTTCTGTTTGCCGAAACTCCGAAAAATTTGCAGCTTGATAATTTAATAGAAATTCCTGCCGGCAATTATTCATGCATACTTTCGCAAAGCCCCCAAATTGAAAATACATCAGAAATTTTCAAAAACAAAATCGGTGATTCCTTTATTTCAATTGAAACAAGCATCATCACCGAACGTTATAATATTACCAAACCAATCCATGAGCTTAGAATAAAATGATTGTCATTGCTTTGTAAAATCAGTCATGCTATCATGGAAAAAAAAGGAGGTAACTAAATGGCAAAAATTATTGGCGAAAATGCAATACCAAACATGCCTTGGGAAGACAAACCCGCCGGTCATAAGGAAATTCTTTGGCGGTACAGCGGAAACCCGATTTTTGAACTAAATCCGGGGCCAAAGGCTGCACGAGTATTTAACAGCGCGGTTATACCGTATGGTGATGGATTTGTAGGAATCTTTCGTGCAGACCATAAAAATTTATCCATGAAAATTCATTTTGGAAAAAGTAAAGACGCAATTAACTGGGAACTTGACGACGACGAAATTCAGTGGGTGGACGAAAGCGGAAAGCCATTCCAACCTCTATACGCCTACGACCCTCGCCTTACAAAAATCGGCGACGAATATTTTATGATGTGGTGTACGCATTTTGCCGGGGCACCTACAATCGGGCTTGGAAAAACAAAAGATTTTAAGACATTTACCCGCTTGGAAAATGCATTCTTGCCCCATAACAGAAACGGCGTTCTTTTCCCTCGTAAAATTAATGGAAACTATGTACTTCTCTCGCGTCCTTCTGATAATGGACATACGCCTTTCGGCGATATATTCCTTTCTGAAAGCCCCGACATGGTTTACTGGGGAAAACATCGCGGCGTTATGCGTGCAGGCGGTTCGTGGCAAGGATTGAAAATTGGCGCAGGTCCTATCCCAATCGAAACCGACGAAGGCTGGCTTATGATTTACCATGGCGTAGTTCTCACATGCAATGGTTTTGTTTACAGCTTTGGCGCGGCTCTTCTGGACCTTGAAAATCCATCAAAAGTCTTGTACCGAAGCAACCAGTATCTACTTATGCCCGAAGTTCAGTACGAAACAGTTGGGTTTGTTCCAAATGTATGCTTCCCATGCGCAACCCTTTGCGATGCCGCTACAGGTCGATTGGCAATCTACTATGGCACTGCCGACACCAACACGGGTATAGCATTCGGAACAGTAGACGAAATAATTGCATTCACGAAACGCACCAGCGTTTTACTAAGCGGCGATAGCGATATCGGCAGAAATTAACATTAAATGCGAAAATAGCGTAGCTATTTTCGTGGTTACATAATTTCGAGAGGATGATATAAATGAAAATGACATTCAGATGGTTTGGCGAGGGTCAAGACCCTATTGGACTACGCGAAATTAAGCAAATTCCGGGGATGACCGGGGTTGTTACAAGCTTACTAGATATCCCTGCGGGTGAGGCATGGCCCGAAGAGCGTATTAAAGCCATGAGCGAAATGGTCATAGCGGCGGGGCTTGAAGTGCAGGTTATCGAGAGCGTAAATATTCACGAGGATATAAAGCTTGGGGTTTCATCGCGAGACGAAAAAATTGAAAACTATATAATAACCATGCAGAGGCTGGCTAAATATGGGATAAAATGCATTTGTTATAACATGATGCCTGTTTTGGATTGGGCGCGGAGTCATTTATATTACAATCTGCCTGATGGCTCTAATACCATGCGCTACGAAGCGGCATTTATCAGCGGCTTAACCCCCGAAGAGCTTGCAGAGCGTTATGCCAAGGAATCGGACGCTTACGAAATGCCCGGATGGGAACCTGCGCGTATGAAAAAAATTCAAGAAGCCTTAGCGGCGTACGAGGGCATGAAGGAAGAAACGTTTTATGCAAATATGAAATATTTTCTTGATGCGATTATTCCACATGCCGAAAAGCTGGATATAAAAATGGCAGTCCATCCCGACGACCCGCCTTTGCCGATTTTTGGCTTGCCCAAGCTAATTATAAGCCGCGATAATGTTAGAAAATATTTGGATTTACACCCAAGCAAGCATAATGGGCTTACACTTTGCACAGGCTCGCTTGGCGCGAAAAAAGGTGCGGATATCCCTGCGATGGTTCGCGAATTCGGTGGCGAGGGACGCATTCATTTCGCCCATGTCAGAAATTTAAAATTTGAGAATGATACAGATTTTTATGAATCTGCTCATCTAACGTCTTACGGCTCGTTGGATATGTTTGCAATTATGAAGGCATTTCATGATGTTAGTTTTAAAGGCTGGATTCGTCCTGACCATGGCCGTATGATTTGGGACGAAACTACGAAAAAAGGTCGCCCCGGTTATGGTTTATACGACCGCGCACTTGGCGCGACTTATTTGCAGGGGATTTGGGAAGCCCTGGAGAGGATGGGAGGATGGGTTCATAATGAAATTAAATGCTAAAGGAATCAGTCGTACTTCGGACTGGGACGGTTATGAACTGCCGAATTTTGATATAGAAGCAATGGTTTCGCGCACGAAAGAAAAACCCACTTGGCTTCATATGGGGGCAGGGAATATTTTTCGTATTTTTGTGGCGGCGGCGCAGCAGGATTTAATCGAATCGGGGCTTTGTGACACAGGAATTATCGTGTACGAGGCATACGACGAAGAAATTATTCCAAAGTCATTCGCGCCATTTGATAATCTAACATTGGGCGTTACCTTAAACGCCGACGGAAGCATAAATAAGCGTGTGATTGCGAGCATGGCAGACGCTTTTTCTTGCGATTTAGGGCGATTAAAAGAAATTTTTTCAAAGCCAACATTACAGCTTGTCAGTCTGACCATTACCGAGAAGGGTTATGCCGTAAATAATGTATGCGCGTCGCCGAATGAGGCAAATACTACGATAGAGCAAATTGCGGCAGGACTGCTATGTCGCTTTGAAGTCGCCGCACCGCCGATTGCCCTTGTTACAATGGATAATTTTGCAGAAAATGGAGAACAGCTTAAAAAATCTGTCCTAACGGTTGCCGAAGCTTGGCTTTCAAAAGACAAGGTTTCTGCGGAGTTCGTGAACTATGTAAAATCCCAGAGCTACCCATGGACTATGATTGATAAAATTACGCCGCGCCCTTCTGAAGATGTGGCAAAGATGCTTAGGGCTAATGGTTTTGAAGATACAGAAATTACTCAGACAAAAAAGCATACTTTTGTGGCATCTTTTGTTAATGCAGAAGCCGCGAAGTATCTTATTATCGAAGATGATTTTCCAAACGGTCGCCCTCCTTTGGAAAAAGCGGGCGTTTATCTAACCAACCGCGAAACCGTTCGCAAAACCGACCAGATGAAGGTTTGTGCGTGCTTGAATCCACTGCATACAGTCCTTGCTATTTCCGGAATGCTTTTGAATTATCCCACGATTTCTGCTTGCATGAAGGACGAGCGACTAGTAAAACTCATTCGCCACACTGCAAATGAAGCCCTTCCCGTTGTCCCTCATCCCGAAATCATCGACCCCACAGATTTTTTAAACGAAGTGCTTACCGAGCGTTTCCCCAATCCATTCATCCCCGATGCCCCCGCACGAATCGCAAGCGATACCTCGCAAAAAATACCGATTCGCTTTGGCGTAACACTGAAAGAACGCACAGCGAACGGTTTGGATGTATTCGGCCTTGAAGCTATTCCATTTTTTATCGCATTATGGCTGCGCTACAGAATGGGCATTGATGACTCCGGCGCGAAACTGGATTTAAGCCCCGACCCACGCCTGCCCGAATCGTTAAATATTCTATACGGCATACCATTCGGAAAAGGCGTGGAAGTTGATTTGAAACCCATTTTGTCCAATGCCGCTCTTTTTGGCGTAAATCTTTACGATGCCGGACTTGGTGAAAAAATAGAGGCGTTGTTTGCAAAACTTTCTTCTGCTGTCGGCGCGGTTTCAAAGGAGCTTGCCGGGTTTTAGCTTTCGACTTGTTCTTATCTGTGCTTGGCAGGAATCGAACCTGCGACCTACCGCTTAGGAGGCGGACGCTCTATCCCCTGAGCTACAAACACATTTGGGAAATTATAAAACAAAAACGCCGATTTTTCAACCGGCGTTTTCGGGTGATTCAGATGAGGCATTGTCTGAGTGGAAGTAATCTACAATTCCGAGATAAATGCCCCATGCAATTTTTTCTTGATATTCTTCGGTGAGAAGTTTTTGGCGTTCGTTGTAGTTTGTGAGAAATCCGCATTCTACGAGGACGGCGGGCATAAGGGTTTGCTTTAGAACGTAGTAGTTATCATTTGCTTTGGGTTTGAATTTATTGGAAGGGTCTACGAATTCGCGAAGGCGGTTTTGTATGGATGTGGCGAGTTTTTGGCTGTTGTCAGATTCGTTGAAGTAGAATGCTTGCGCTCCATGAACGCCTGAATTGCTGAAAGAATTTTGGTGGATACTTACAAAAATATCGGCATGGCTTGTGTTAGCTATAAGCCGTCTGGCTTGCATGTCGCCGGATTTGCGTTTTGAAAGTTCTGAATCGTCTACTCTTGTGATAATTACTGTTGCGCCGCCTTGTTCCAGAAAGGTTTGGAGCTTGTTTGCGATGCTTAGATTAATATGTTTTTCTTCGGTTTTGCCCTGAACCATTCCCGGGTCCCAGCCGCCATGACCTGCATCAAGAACGATGACTTTACGTGCAAGCGGCATTGCGAAAGCGGTGTTGCTTGCGAGAATTGTAAAAAATATGCTAATTAAAATGCTTGAAAATATTTTTTTTCTCATGAAAAAATTCACCCTTTATTTCACCCTTCATACAGAAGTTGTTCTGATTTATATTGAACGAAGTGGGGCGATTTTATTCATTATTTTATCGAAAACGATATTTTCGTCGGTTTCGGGGGCTTCGATTATAATAATATTTTCGGTGTCTTTTAGGCGACTAAAGCCCGTGAAAAATCTTTCGCGCTGAATTTTTAATTTGTCCGGGGCTTCGAAGATGCTGGTTTCAGAACGGTTTGCGATTATTCTGCGCATACATTCTTCGGGCGGAACGTCCAGATAAATTACTGCGTCGGGCTTTTTTTGGGACATTACCGCTTGGTTGTACGAAATTATTCTCTCGATTGCGGCAGAGTCAACGCCTTGATATGCTATGTTTGAATAGTAGTATCTGTCACAAATTACATAGTCGCCGCGGCTTAATGCGGGCTCGATTACTTCGTGATAATGCTGAAATAAATCTGCCGAAAAAAGCAGTGCAAAAGTTTCTACTTCCAACGAAAATTCTCCGTGAGTGGCAGTACGTGCAAGTTCGCCTATTTTATTACTGCTTGGGTTGTACGTTGTTATGCACGGAAGCCCTTTTGCGCGAAGATATTCGCCCAAGCGTTTTACTTGCGTGGATTTCCCACTGCCGTCCAGTCCTTCGATTACGATAAATTTCATACATACCGCCTTCATTTTTTCGCCGCACACGATGTACTGGGCGTAGCCCCCATTTTTTTTCACTGCACGAAGTGCTGCGCGCCGCCAAAGGCGGCGGAGCGGAGCGGGGCTTTGCCTCGCGTAGCGAGGGGGTTT
>JGI24703J35330_11748023_pt1 | contig 9983 bp, 3 predicted proteins | sample TergutNt197P1_FD_35330 | JGI IMG/M metagenome (IMG submission 35330) | reverse complement strand
TTTTATGGAAATCTAGGTTGCATGGTTCCGAGTTTTGAGTGATTTTTTGGTTTTTATGGAAATCTAGGTTGCATGGTTCCGAGTTTTGAGTGATTTTCTGGTTTTTATGGAAATCTAGGTTGCATGGTTTCGAGTTTTGAGTGATTTTTTGATTTTTATGGAAATCTTAGTTGCGTGGTTTCGAGTTTTGAGTGATTTTTTGGTTTTTATGGATATCTAGGTTGCGTGGTTTAAATCATTACCATTAAATTGATAAACTCCGAGTTTCACCGGTACTATTTATTATATCACTTATCTTTTAACTTTTATACTTATTTCTTTATCATAATATTATTTTAATAATAATTGACAATTAGATTGAATCATATGTGACAAGTGTAAACAAAAAAACGATTAGGATTAATAGAGCCTAACCGTCGTATTTTAAATATTATATACTAAAGAAAATCTCATTTTAGTTGCTTGAACAAAACTTTAATTTGTTGTTTAAACTGCACATTTTTATCAATTTTCACGTTGATTTTTTATTACAAGAGGTAATTTTTCTGGAGAAAATATCTTTCCTAAATATTGGTCATAACTATTTGATAAGTGTCCAATGTCTAGTGCGTGATACCCTAGTTTTGTTAAATCGAATGCTAAAATTGTAGCGGTCGGTCCACAAGCAAGAAGAAATAATGAAGTACTACATTGTTTTAAACATTCTTCGAGGATAAAATCATATTCATCAAACGCATTTATCGCGGGTATATCAATTATCGAATAAGTTGAAATATTATCAAATAACTCATGATTCATATCCATTCTACCAGATGTTGATGTAACAAAAACGACATCACGTTTATCCCATAATTCTTTAAAATTATCAACCGAACATTCAAAAAATGCCGGTAACCTACTGATAGACGCATTACCATATAATAAATCACTAGAAAAATATGGCGATAACTTTTCAAAATTTCTCAACCAGAATTGTTTACCAAAATCAGACTCAACATCACAAAATGGAATACAAATCAATATATCTAAATCAGATTTATCATACTTAAGGATTTCTTTAAGACGACTACTTAACAAATCATCATATTTTTGAAAGGGAATCGAATTACTCATAATCAACTCAAATTCCCCATCACCAAAACGTGTTATACTCTTATTAAAATCTCTCAAACAATCAAGAGTATCCCTTATCGACATATGCTGTGGATAACTTTTAACAACATAATCAAAGTAATTCGCTAACTGATTGTCTTTTTTTTTTCGAAAATATAAAAATCAGCAAACGATTCATTCATCGGATCATCTTTAATCGGATAAAGATTTACAATTTTATCGATTTGGATAAAATCAGGTGCAAAATTTTCTATCCAGGTTGAAAATTTCCGATGTCTAACGTGACTTCCATTATAATCTTGATTATCATTAGATGAATAAATAATTACATATTTGTTAGAAGCTTTAAATAAATCATTCATATATTTATGAAAAACTTCGTCCTCAGTTAAATGAAATATAACATCAAGCGACAATGTTAAATCAGCCGTAATTTCACCCAATTCACTTACATGATAAAAATCTTTTGTATCGTCAGTTATAAATTTTTCTTTACATATCCTAACACTTTCATAAGAAATGTCAAAACCTTTATATTGCAGATATTTACTTAGCGATAATTGGTTTCCATCACCACATCCGAGTTCAATTACGGATTTAACATTATTAACCTCGACGAAATTATTTAATACGCCCGCTTTAAACTCTGCTAATCGTCCATAAGAACCTGCGCCAGAATTTCCACCTTGTTTGTAACGATTCTCCCAATAAGTTGCACTATTAAATCCAGGTTTAATGGACCTATTATCAAGTGGCAAACCAAAATATTTTATCATCGCCTCAAATTGCTCATCATTACCGCCATTTTTATTTGTTTCCCACAAACTTCCCACCTCAGAACGATCAATAAGATTAAGTGAAAAATCCCCCGCAATCCGTTTAAACTTATTATTATTCAAACGCACCATAAACCACAACCAAATATCATCAGCCCGCGGTGCAATATGCAAAAATAAATCCTCATTTGTAACTTCAGAGTGAAAAATTCCAGGCGGATATAAAGTTCCAGCTCCTCCTGTCGAGAAGACTTTATCAGCACAAATTTCATATTTAATATCATGAGGCCACTGCGTGTATTTTTTAACCGTTCCTGTTGTTTCAAACGCAAGGATATGTGCTCGGCGACATGGTGCTATATTTTCAACCTCGAAGTTTTCTACCAAAGACTTAATTGTATCTACATCATATTCGATATCATCATCAAAAGTTATAATAAAACTTTCGGGATACAGTTTTAACGTCGGAATAATTTTTTTATAAGAGCCGATATCTTTAGTTGTCCTAATTGTAAATAAAGATGACTGTAATGATAAAATTTCTTTAGGTAAACTTTCAAAATCATCATTTGCAATCCAGAGAATTATCTCATCGGGTAAAACAGATTGGTTTAAAATACTCTTTAAACTTCGGCTCAATAAATGATACCTTTTTGGATAAGATGTTAATGATACAACAAGATGACCAGGTAATGTATGCTTTGATTTATTAAACATCTCTTTTGTTATGGCAATTTCCTCAAGTACCACATCTTTATACTTCACTAACGAATGACAACTAACATCATTACGATTTCTAAAATTATATACATTTTGCGCGACTAAAAAATTTCGATCTTTATGAGTCCAGTTTGCCGAAGGACGAGCGCATTTTGCTTTAAATTCAGCTTCCGATTTACAATAATAATGCGCAATACAAAACTCAGATAACGGATAGTACTCAGTAAGTCGAACCTCACCTAGCGGCTCAAAAATTTGATAATTCCCGCCCAACCGCTTAATCCGCTCTTCGGTTAACAATAAATGACAATGTAAATAATCAGTTTTTTCGATCAAGCTAATTGTTCTTTCGTTAAATTGTAAAATATTTTTAACCTCATGTGGAGCGAGAAGTATTCTATCAGTAATCTGTTGATGACGAGTAAAACGTTCAATAAGTAAACCTTCTTCGTCATGAATGATATCATTATTTCCAAAGAATACATAATCAAGCTCGGCTGAATCAACCTCGTTTTCATAATTTTTTAAGATTTTTACAAGTGATGTCTCATCATCATTTTTAGTCCAAAGAAATTCATCAATATCAATAAAAGCGCACCAATGAACATCATCCTTTATTTTTAAAGCTGTTTTATGATAATAAAATGTTTGCATGGCCGCAGTATCAGTATATTCAACCTCTACAATGTCACGTTGCACCCATTTATTTAATATCTCTTTTGCTTGATCTATATCATGTGAAGTTATTTCATATCTTAAATAAATTTTTTCAACGCCTTTTAAAACATGATAAGCAATCCACTCATCGAGATATCTTGCCTCTTCTCGAGCGATTGCACATATTGTTAAATAGTATTTTTTTTGTATATTTTGTGTCGAGATTTTATCATTAAAAGAAACACAGTTTTTAAAGCAGGCTGAATTTTTAATTTTATCCACTAATTTGCTACCAATAGCAAATTCATAATTTTGTAATCTGTTGAAAACTTTTTGTAAATAATCGTGTTCTTTTTCAATTGAGCCTGTATCAAAATATTGTGACATTATAAAATACATCGGTGTCCATTTTGCAAAAGCACGAGCTAGTTCGGATTCATCCTTAATGAACAAACCGTTTTCCCATGAGTTAATAATCATATAAAAATAATCAAATAATAACCATCTAAAAGTTTTCATATCAGATGTTGTTTGTTCGTTGTGGATTCTAAAACTACTTAATCTTTCATTTAAGAACATCACATTTCCCTTGGCGCAGAGTTTTAAAAATAACGGAATATCTGTGTAAAATCGTTGTTCGTCGCCAAAATATCCGGTTGCATCATCTTTTTCTAAATGTTTACGTACGAACATTATTGTTGTGGGCTCGCCAATATGGTTATCCATCTCAAAAAGTAATTGTCTTGCTACCTCGAAACCTTCTATATAAGTATCAACATTATAAGCGTCTTTGTGTTCGAGAATTAACCCATCAGAGTCGATAATTAATCGATTAGATGCTACCATCGATAATGAAGAATCTTTCTCAAATTTATCGACCATTTTTTCAATCCGAGTTTCATGATATAAATCATCGTGTAATAAATAACTAACATATTTACCCGTAGCATATTCGTAGCAATTTTGGAAATTTTTAACATGACCACGCAAATCGTCACGACGATTATCATAGTAGAAAATATTATCAAACTTGTTCTGATAAGATTTAACTAGGTTCATTACATCATCATTTGTACTATTATCAGAAATAATAATTTCAATATTACGGTAAGTTTGGTTGATAACTGAATTTATCGCATCTTCTAAATAATGGATTTGGTTATAAGCAGGAATTAACACACTAACCCTAGGCTCACTAAACTTATATTCAATTTTCTCGAACTCACGAACCACTTCTTCATCACTATCAACAATATTTAAAATAAAATGTTTCCAACTCTCAAGCAAGCGACTGTGTTTTTCAAAATCCCCTGTATCAACATAAACCTCGTGCATAAATTCGTAACAAGTATAAATATCTTTTTTATTTTTTTCTGTTATTTGGCGCGAAGTACTTTGATAATGTTCACGGTGAAAATATAAATGTTCATTTAATACATAACGGCTCGGGCTTTGCAATTCAATTAACCTTGTTAGAACCCAGTCCTGTGCAAAATTTACAGATGGCACTTTCTCGATTTCAATCTTTTGTAATATTTCTTTCTTTATTAATTGAGTCCATAAAGCCGTCGTGAAATGATTACAAATTATTGGAGTGTATGTTTCATCAGAATAAAAGACATTAAAATTATATTGCACTGTTTCAACATTATTAATTGTTGCAGCATTGTAAAGTTTTTCTAGCGTATCAAAAGCAATAAAATCATCTTGATCGATAAATAAAACATAATCGCCATTAATTAAAGAAATTGCCTTTTCAGTTGCTCTAATTATTCCTTGATTGTCTTGTGTGTGAACAATAAGATTTGTTAATTTATCACGGTAATTATTTATAAGTTCAAGTGAATTATCAGTTGATCCATCATTTACAATAATGACTTCAAAATCTTTAAAAGTTTGATCTACTATAGAATCAAGACAACTATTTAACCACTTCTCTCCTTGATAAACTGGGATAATAACACTGATTTTAGGATTTGAAATTTCGAGTGTTTCATTTTTTTTCAAAGTTTCAAAATCGATTACTTTGTTATATACCTCTAAATAAGAATCGACCATATTTCTAATATTAAATTTTTGAGCATGAACTTTACAATCATCAGGATTGATATTTTTTAATTCTTTTATTTTTTCAATCATTTCACCAACATGATCGACTAAAAATCCAGTTTTACCATGAATAATAATTTCTTTAGGTGAGCCATTATCAAAAGCGATAACTGGTGTTCCGCAGGCAAGTGATTCAATTAAAACAAGTCCAAAAGGTTCTGCAATTGTAACTGGAAACAAAGTACCAAGTGCCTTAGATAGTAAGTCGAGTTTTTCTTGTTCATTAACTTCGCCAATAAATTCAACGTGACCACTTTCTATAAATGGTCTTATTTTATCATCAAATAAACGAGGCTCTGTAACTTTACCCGCAATTTTTAGTTTTATCCCCGCCTCAACAGCTGCTTCAACAGCAATATGTGTTCCTTTTCGTTCATAAATATCGCCTAGAAACACGAGATATTCTTCTTTTGGTAGCGAGTTTGGGATATTTGAGAAGTTTAACCCGTTATAGACTACATGATCTATTTTCATTCCCCAGTTTCTCATGCGCATTGCTTGGTCGTGACTGATTGCGCAATAGTGATATCCTCTGTTTTTAAATTCCTCTGTTGCATATGTATAATCTTGATCACTATGAAGGGTTGTGACCATTGGTGTGTTTTTAGTGCGTTCAAATAGCGTTGTTAATAATGGGTTATGATTGTGGATAATATCAAAATCTCCAGCGTCTTCAATATCTTTTAGCGCACTAACCATATGACAAATTCCATGATAATAATTAAAATTCGGCTTATCAAAATAACTTACAAGTTTTGCTGAAGTTTTAGAGTCACCTGTTGCAAAAAGTGTGACGTCATGACCTCTTTTAACTAGTTCTTCTGTAATGACACTAGCAACTCTCTCAGTACCCCCATATTTTTTCGGAGGTGTTTCAACATACGGCGTTGAAATAACTGCGATTTTTAATTTTTTAATCTCGATGGGGGCAAAAAAGTGTTTATTTTCCAGTAAACGATGATTATCTGGCTCACGACTTAAACAAATTTCAAAATATTCTCGTCCTTCTGAAATTTTACCTAAAAAATAACAACCAAGCGATAAATAATCATGAATTGCAATTGTATCCCAAGCCCTTTTTTCTTCGATAAAATATGCAGTTTGTTGTGTAATAGTAAGTGCTAGTCGGCCTAAGTCATAGATTGCAGTCCAATCTTGGTGATTAAAAGCTTGTTCCATCATAATTAAAAATGGATGACGATAATAAGGATAAACTTGATGAGTATTCAGTAACACGCGATAAAAATCATTCAACCTATCCGCTCTAAGGTACGTATATGCAAGGAATAAATAAAAAGCGTATCTTTCATCGGGCCAATCATTTTCGTTAATAAAAACAAGTGCCGAAGCGCTAGTCCAGTAATCACTTAAGACAACATCATTACTTATTTGTTCTCCTGTATGAACAGGGATTTTGTCTATTATATCTTTCAAATTCTTTAATTTTGTTGGTTTTTCACATTCCTCAAGAAGGCGTCGTAATTCAAAATAATTTTCAGTTTCAGGTATTTCATTAGTGAGCAGTCTCTTAATCCTGTTAGCGGCGATGTATCGGTTGCCGTTTTCGATAAGATTTTCCAAATCTTGAATTGACGGAGCGATAATTCGATAATAGTGTGTTAAATACTCATCGGCCATTGTTTCCACGCTAAACTTTTTTGCATATTCTCGACACTTAACAGGACATATTTTATCAAGTTCATGGATTTTTTCAACCATTTCATCAACATTTTTTACAAGATATCCAACCTCACCATCTACAAGTAATTCTTTTGTAATAATCCGCTCAAAGGCAATAACAGGTGTTCCACTTGCAAGTGATTCTACAGTTACAAGACCAAAAGGCTCATCCCACGTTATAGGAAATAACATTCCTTTTGCTTTACCAAGAAATTCATATTTTTGTGCATCGTTTAAGACGCCGACCCATTCGACAGCTTTTGAATCAATATGCGGTTTTACATATTCGTTAAAGTAAGCTTCGTCGTAAATGTTTCCCGCGAGTTTCAACGGGATATCTGTTTTCAAGGCAGCCTCGATTGCATGGTGGACGCCTTTTTCTGCGCAAAACCTTCCAATAAACGCTAAATAGTTTTCCTTTTTCAAATCTGAATTAAATTTTGGTAAAGGAATTCCATTATAAACAACATCTGTGACCTCTGTTCCAAGTTTTCTCACAGTGTCGGCTTGATCATGACTAATTGCAAGCATTTCACAACCTGACTTTTGAAACGCGTCATTTTCGAAGTAGTCAACATAAGTATTGTGCATCGTGGTAACCATTGGCACGTCAATTAAGTCGCCCATCACGATAAAATCAATAAAATTACTGTGAATAATATCAAAATCACCCTGTTTTTTTATCTCTTTTAAACTCATGCTCATTTGTGCAATATTTGCTTTATAACTCCAGTTTTCTTTTGGATAAAATGAAAATAGTTTAGCCGTCGTAGTAGAATCTCCAGGAGCAAACAACGTCACATCATGCCCTTTTTTTACGAGCTCATCAGCAAGATTACCAACAACACGTTCAAGTCCACCATAACCTGTTGGTGGGATAGTTATATATGGAGTTGAAATAAGTGCAATTTTTAGTTTTTTATTCAAACTAATCATCCCCTTTTTCGATACCAGCGCGATAAAATTCTAAATTGGATTGTAATTGTTCATTATCAGGCCAATGTTTTAATGCAAGCATTCCATGTTCAAGTGCTAATTCATACATTTTTAAATAATAACACGCGAGCGCCATTAAATCGTGTGGTTTAAAATTCCATGCATATTCTTCGTTATTAAATGTCTTACTTTTTTCAGTAATTCTAAATGCTTGATCACATAACCAAAAAATTGTTGGCCAATCATGATTTCCACTATCGTATAAATTTGAGGCATATTCGATATAAGGTTCGCGGGCTTTATCACATTCTAAAAATGAAAAGAAATACCACTGTTTTGCTTTCTCTAGTTGTCTATCTTTAAAATACGCATCCGCAATCCACCTCATTGCAGCAGCTCGTTCTTCATTCCATGTTGCATTTGGTAATTCAAGATATTTTTTTAGAGTACGACGACATAGTTCAAATTTACCTTCCATTAAATATTCGCGTCCTAAATAATAAGCCATTCGTGGATCAGTCGGATCTTCATCTACACCCATTTTTAATAAATTCAAATATGAACTTCGTTCTTTGGACTGATCTTGAAAATGATTTAATACAACATCAGCAATCTCCACATCTTTGAAAGGGGCTTTCCCGATATAAGACAACCATTCATGACAAGGATAATTCCAGATGAATCCTTCGCGCCTGTGAATCTTATTATAGTTAAATTGGATTAAAGGATTTCCAAATTCATCTTGGCTCCAGTTGTATGTGTATTGAGCTTGTTGGCAGCCTCGGACTTTGTTCCAGCCGTTTTCGAGTTTTTGTCGCCATCCGGGGTTAAAAACTTCATCTAAGTCGGTGCATACACAAATATCGGCGTCGTTTGGTACGAGTTCTAAGGAGCGATTTCGTGCAACATCAAAACGCCAAGGTGTGATAACCTCAATATTTACAACAGCTCCGTATTTTTTAAGCAATTCCACCGTTTTATCAGTTGAACCGGTATCGAGAACGTAAACACCGTCTGCTTCATTCATTGATTCCATCCATTTTTCCACGAATTTTTCTTCATTTTTACAGATTGCATATACGTAAACTTTATTTTTTTTCATTAAGATGCCTCCAGTATGTGTTCATTATTTAATTATATGAAAATCTTAGAGAAAATGAACTTTTGGATTGAAGTTTTGACATGTAAATAATTATTTTATTAAGTGTTTATTGAATGAAAATTTCCCGCATAATATTAGATGATTTTCTTTGCAATGCAAATCCCACTAGTTATCTCAGCCCATTTTTATAGATTTTTCACATTGAAAAAACCCTCGATTTAGAATTGAGAGTTTTATTGAAAAAAGAAGTTACGAAGTTGTAATTACAACTGGGTCACCTGGGGTTGTCGGTGATGTAAATGTGTAGATTACTCCGTTGATAATTAATGTTCCAGCTGTTGTTCCAACAACGACATTGGACATTCCTGTTGCTCCTTGTGGACCAGTTACTCCGGTTGCTCCTTGAGGTCCAGTTACACCGGTTGCTCCTTGAGGTCCAGTTACACCGGTTGCTCCTTGAGGTCCAGTTACACCGGTTGCTCCTTGAGGACCAGTTACTCCGGTTGCTCCTTGAGGTCCAGTTACACCGGTTGCTCCTTGAGGTCCAGTTACACCGGTTGCTCCTTGAGGTCCAGTTACTCCGGTTGCTCCTTGAGGTCCAGTTACTCCGGTTGCTCCTTGAGGACCAGTTACACCGGTTGCGCCTTGTGGCCCGGTTGCACCGTATGGACCAGTTGCGCCTTGTGGTCCGGTTGCGCCTTGTGGTCCGGTTGCTCCTTGTGGTCCGGTTGCGCCTTGTGGTCCGGTTGCTCCTTGTGATCCGGTTACTCCGGTTGCTCCTTGAGGACCAGTTACTCCGGTTGCTCCTTGAGGACCAGTTACACCTGTTGCGCCTTGTGGCCCGGTTGCACCGTATGGACCAGTTGCGCCTTGTGGTCCGGTTGCGCCTT
>JGI24703J35330_11748024_pt1 | contig 9993 bp, 20 predicted proteins | sample TergutNt197P1_FD_35330 | JGI IMG/M metagenome (IMG submission 35330) | reverse complement strand
TAAGATAACGACGGAAAATCCGTCACCACCTACACGCTCGCATATGCAAACAAAACACCCTTCCCCCGCATAAATACAACGCCGCCTTGTATGGAAGGCGAGGATTTAGTATACTGAGGTTGCAATGGGCAGGTATTCCCTGTGTTTGTAGGTGATGGTACGAATCACTTACACTCCCCATGAGGTGTTTCCGCACCGTCATGGGCCTTGCGCTTTTTTTATTTCTGTTGCATCGACCTTCTTATCTCTACCGACTGTACATATTTTACCATGTTTAAACAGCGACTGCAAGTGTTGCATTTTTGCGCACGGAAAAAATCGGTGCGAAAAATCGGTGCGGGTAGCCACACTACCCGCACCGATTTGAAAAATCTTTTTAATTGTGTACATCGGACGTCCACGGTGCCCAATGCACGCTTGGCGTGCTTTTTTATGAGCTAGGAAACTGAACCCGGCTTCGAGACGTAATGTCGCCTACCTCCGGATGTCCACGGTGCCCAATGCGCGCTTGGCGCGCTTTTTTATTTTTCGCGCACGACGCCCCTATTTTCACCACACGTTGGCGCACTTTGAAAAATTTCCGTAAATTCCGAAAAATTTTGTAAAAAAAGCCTTGACTTAAAAAAAATACACGGTATAATCATGTTTTGTCGGCACATCGTGTGGCGCGACACGCCCGGGCGCGTGTAATAACGGACGCGTGTCGAACGCGTGTAATGAACAGACCTTTATACGGAGGCTTCTATGCAAAATCAAAAGATTCGCATCAATTTAAAGGCATACGACCACAAGTTGATTGATCAGTCGGTTGTGCAAATTATTGAAACGGCAAAACGGACGGGTGCAGAAATTTGCGGGCCGATTCCCCTGCCGACAAAAAAAGAAATAGTAACGATTTTGAGGGCTGTACACAAATATAAAGACAGCCGCGAACAATTCGAAATGCGCACACACAAGCGCCTCATCGATATTCTCATGCCCACGCCGAAAACAATCGATGCGCTTACGCGTCTCGACTTGCCCGACGGAGTGGATATTGCGGTTAAAGTTGTAACACAAGGGCAAGGGGCGTAACCTCGCTATATAAATGAAAGGGTGCATCGCCATGAAGAAAGCAATTATCGGCCGAAAACTCGGCATGACACAAATATTTGCTGAAAACGGCACAGTGGTTCCCGTAACGGTTATCGAAGCGGGTCCGTGCGTTGTTGTTCAAAAAAAGACGCTTGAAAATGACGGCTATGCCGCGCTTCAGGTAGGGTTCGGCGATATTCGCGAAAATTTGGTTAATAAGCCGAAAAAAGGACATTTTGCCGCCCACCTCGGCGCAGATGCCAACGCAAAGCGCGTACTGCGCGAATTAAAGCTCGACGATTGTGATGCGTTTGAAGTCGGTGCGGAAATTAAGGCGGACATGTTCTCCGCGGGAGATTTGGTCGACGTGACCTCAACCTCCAAGGGTAAAGGCTTCCAAGGCGCAATCAAACGCCACAACATGCATCGCGGTCCGATGACACACGGTTCGAAATATCACCGCGGTCACGGCTCGATGGGTCCGGGAACAACGCCCGGGCGCGTTCGCAAGGGTAAAAAGCTTCCCGGCCACATGGGCGCGAGAAAAACCACAATTCAGAATCTCGAAGTTGTTCGTGCGGACGCCGATAAAAATCTGATTCTTTTACGCGGCGCGATTCCCGGAATCAAAGGCGCGCTTGTAACAATAAGAAGCACTGTGAAGGCTTAGAGCCTGTTGATAGGAGTTGGCAATCATGGCATCAGTAGCAGTTTTAAATATGAAAGGCGAGGCCGCCGGAAAAATTGAGCTTGACGATGCGATTTTCGGCGTTGAGATAAACAAACACGCCGTGCATATGGCGGTTGTTCAGCATTTGGCGAATCGTCGCCAAGGCACAAAAAGCACAAAAACCAGAGCCGAAGTTCGTGGCGGCGGCGCAAAGCCGTGGCGTCAAAAAGGCACAGGTCGTGCGCGTCACGGCACCTCAAATTCACCGATATGGACGGGCGGCGGCGTAATCTTCGCCCCAAAACCGCGTGATTTTTCCTTCAAATTGAATAAAAAATTAAAACGCCTCGCGCTGAAATCGGTTCTGACCGACAAAGTAAAAAGCGACAAACTAATCGTCCTGGACAACCTTGCGTTGGCCGAAATCAAGACAAAGGAAATGGTCGGTGTCTGCAAAAATCTCGACCTTTCAAAGGCACTTATCGTAATGGACGGCTCAAACGAAAACGTGGTTAAATCCGCAAGGAATATCCCCGGCATAAAAACCGCCGGCGTAAACACAATCAACGTCTACGACATCTTGAATCACGACAGTCTTGTAATAACCAAGGCCGCAATCGCGAAAATTCAGGAGGTGTATGCATAATGGCAGATTTAAAATATTACGATGTCATTTTCAAGCCTCTGATGACGGAAAAAAGCATGAGCCTCTTAGAGGAGCAAACGTACTCATTCTATGTACACCCGAAAGCCACAAAAACGCAAATAAAAGAGGCCGTAGAACGTTTGTTCAACAATGTGACGGTGGAAAAAGTAAACACGATGCACACGCATCCAAAAAAACGCCAACGTCGCGGCGCGAAATCCGGTCAAACCGTAGCCCGCAAAAAAGCAATAGTAAAACTAACACCGGGCAGCAGCCCAATTGAATACTTCGAAGGTATATAAGGAGAATCCTCATGGGTATAAAACGATATCGTCCAATAACCCCATCGCAACGACAAATGACTGTTTCCGATTTTGCGGAAATCACGAAATCAACGCCGGAAAAAAGCCTGACCGTTCACCTTAAAAAGCACAGCGGGCGCAACGGGCAAGGCAAAATAACTGTGCGTCATCGTGGCGGCGGAGCGAAAATAAAATATCGCATAATTGATTTCAAGCGCGACAAAGACGGGGTTCCTGCAAAGGTCGCCGCTGTTGAATATGATCCGAACCGCACGGCAAACATCGCGCTCCTGCATTATGCCGACGGCGAGAAACGCTATATCCTGGCACCAATCGGCGTAAGCGTAGGCGATAGTTTGATGAGCGGCATTGAGGCGGAAATTCGCCCCGGAAACGCGCTTCCCATGCGTATAATCCCCGTAGGAACCGAGATCCACAACATCGAAATGAAACTCGGACGCGGTGCGCAAATGGTGCGCTCGGCAGGAAATGTTGCACAGCTTATGGCAAAAGACGAAAAGTACGCCACTGTGCGTCTGCCTTCCGGCGAAATGCGTCTTGTTCCCGTAAACTGCCGCGCCACAATTGGACAAGTCGGCAATCCCGACAATGAGCTGATCAATATCGGTAAAGCGGGTAAAAAACGCCACATGGGCATCCGCCCAACCGTTCGCGGCTCCGTAATGAACCCGAACGATCACCCCCACGGCGGCGGTGAAGGTCGCGCCCCAATCGGTCGCCCCGCACCAAGCACACCATGGGGCAAGCCAGCACTGGGCTACAAAACGCGCAAGAAAAACAAGCAAAGCAACAAATATATTGTACGCAAACGCGGTAGTAAATAGGAGGTACGCACATGGGTAGGTCATTAAAAAAAGGTCCGTTCTGTGACGCGCACCTTATGAAAAAAGTCGAAGCGCAACTTGATACAACAAACAAATCCGTAATAAAAACGTGGTCGCGCCGCTCAACTATCTTTCCGGAAATGGTCGGTTACACAATCGCTGTTCACGACGGGCGCAAACACATTCCGATTTATATAACAGAGGACATGGTGGGTCACAGGCTCGGCGAATTTTCCCAAACCCGCACATATCGCGGGCACGGCAAAGACGCGGAAAAGCGAAGCAAAGTGAAGTAACGTAGATTAAGCGAGTTAAGCAGGAGGTTTTTGTCAATGAAGGGAACAAGCAGAAGCCAATATAAGCAGCAACGGAACGAGGAGAATCGCGAACGTCGTCCTCACGCAATCCATAAATATGCCCGTATTTCCGACCGCAAGGCAAGAATTGTTCTTGAGCAAATCAAGGGCAAGGGCGTAATGGAGGCCGCCGCGATTTTGCAATACAACCCGCGTTACGGCGCGTATCTTGTCGGGAAAGTTTTAAAGTCCGCCGTTGCAAACGCAGAGGAAAATTACCAGATGGACGCGCCGGACTTGTTCGTTGAAGAAGCCCTCGCAAACCAAGGGCCGACCATGAAGCGTATCCAGCCTCGCGGAAAAGGTCGCGCATACAGAATAAACAAACGCACATGCCACATCACGGTTGTGTTAAACGAAAGGGACTAAGCGTATGGGACAAAAAGTAAACCCCCACGGTCTAAGGTTGGGCATTAACAAAGAATGGGATTCCGTTTGGTATGCAGAAAAAGATTTTGCCAAATATCTGTTGGAAGACCATGATATTAGGCAGTTTATAAAAAATTATTACAAAAACAGAAAACCCATTCCCGTTGACCCGAAAATTGCGCGTATAACAATAAAGCGCACAACGAGCCGCGTGAAAATTACGCTACACACGGCAAGTCCCGGTATTATTATCGGGCGCAACGGCGAAGCGATAAAAAATTTGACGGACGCGGTGCAAAAATTGGTTGACAAACGCCGCGATGCCGATGCCGGAGAATACAAAGCCGACGTCGAAATTCAGGAAATTAAGCGTCCGGAACTGAACGCGCAACTTACAGCGGAAGTGATTGCAAAGGATTTGGAAAACCGCGTCACCTTCCGCCGCGCAATGAAACAAGCAATGACACGTGCGATGAAAAATGGCGCACGCGGAATAAAAACGGCTGTGTCCGGTCGTCTCGGCGGAGCCGATATAGCAAGAACCGAGCATTACCACGAAGGCACAATTCCCCTGCAAACTCTGCGTGCAGACATCGACTATGGTTTCGCCGAAGCCGACACGACTTACGGAAAACTCGGCGTAAAAGTGTGGCTGTACAAGGGCGAGGTTCTTCCGGGTCAGGAGCGCAGGGAAGAGCGGCCTTACAGGGGAGACAGACGGGAAGGAGCAGGCGACTATGCTAATGCCAAAAAGGGTAAAAAGACGCAAGCAGTTCCGCGGTCGAATGACCGGAAAGGCTCTGCGCGGTAATAAAGTAACCTACGGAACACACGGGCTTGTTGCAATGGAGCCTACATGGATAACCGCAAATCAAATCGAGGCGGCGCGTATCGTTCTGAACAGGACAATGAAGCGCGGCGGTAAGGTTTGGATAAAAATTTTCCCGGATAAGCCCGTAACCGAAAAGCCCGCCGAAACCCGTATGGGTAGCGGAAAAGGCTCGCCGGAATACTGGGTTGCAGTTGTAAAGCCCGGGCGTGTAATGTTTGAAATTGCGGGCGCGGATGACGAGCTTTCGCGCCGTGCATTAAAACTCGCCAGCTACAAGCTTCCGATTCGTTGCAAAGTAGTTTCGAAAGAAGAGCTTGAAGAAATCTTGGCAGAAAAAGAATCCGGAACACAGAGTAAGGAGGACTGAGCGTTATGAAATCCAAAAAATACCTCGAGTCCCTTAGCGATAAATCCGTGGAAGAATTGAATGTTGAGCTGGTAACAACAAAGAAAGAGCTGTTCAACCTGCGCTTCCAAAACGCCACAAACCAACTGGACAACACGGCGCGTATCCGCGAAGTTCGCAAGAACATCGCACGCATCCAAACGGTAATGACAAAGCGCGCCAAAGGTTTGGCATAGGAGGATTATAAATGGAAACTCAACGCAACTTACGTAAAACCCGCGTAGGGAAAGTTATAAGCGACAAAATGGATAAAACCATCGTTGTTGCGGTTGAAAACCGTGTTCGCCATCCCATAATAGGCAAAATCGTTAAGCGTACGTACAAATTAAAAGCGCACGACGAAACAAACGAATGCGGCATCGGCGACAGGGTTCGCGTAATGGAAACACGCCCTCTCTCGAAGGAAAAACGTTGGCGTTTGATCGCGGTTCTTGAGAAAGCGAAATAGTAAGTTGAAGCTTTGACGAACTAAGTGAACGAACTAGGTGAAATGAGGAATCCGAAATGATACAACAGGAAACAAGGCTTGCCTCTGCAGATAATTCCGGCGCGAAAGAGCTTTTGTGCATTCGCGTACTGGGTGGAAGTAAGCGTCGCTACGCAAATGTCGGCGATATAATTGTTGCCTCGGTAAAAGAAGCAACGCCGGGCGGCGCAGTAAAAAAAGGTGAAGTTGTGCGTGCCGTAGTTGTACGCACGGTTAAAGGACTTTCTCGTCCCGACGGTTCGTCCATCCGCTTCGACCAAAATGCTGCCGTTATAATCCGCGAGGATAAAACGCCGCGGGGAACACGTATTTTCGGTCCGGTTGCAAGGGAGCTTCGCGAGAAGCAATTCACGCGTATCGTTTCCCTCGCCCCCGAAGTTTTATAAGGAAATCCCGAAGCTTTACCCGGAGTTTTAAAAGAAATGTCGAGGGCTTCGCTCCCATAATTTTGAGAAGTTGGTGACACTATGAACAACAAGGTTAAATTAAAACGCGGCGACATGGTTCAAGTAATCGCTGGAAAAGAAGTAGGAAGAACCGGGCGCATTCTTCTGATCAACCGCGAAAAAGGCAAAGTTGTGGTTGAGGGGCTTAACATGCAGACGAAACACCAAAAGCCCAACCGTGCAAACCAGTCGGGCGGTATTACTCGCCGCGAAGCTCCGCTTCATATTTCAAATGTGATGTATCTTCACAAAGACAAACCAACCCGTATCGGATATAAATTCGAAGAATCCGGCGGAGAGTCCGTAAAGAAGCGTTATGCAAAATCTACGGGCGAAATTATAGATTAATGGAGGTATGACATGAGCAGGCTCAAAGAAATGTACGAAACGAATGTCGTACCCGGCATGATGAAAAAATTTGGCTATAAGAACAAGATGGCCGTTCCGAAAATCGAAAAAGTTGTCGTAAACATTGGCTTGGGCGAAGCGAAAGAAAACTCCAAGGTTATCGAACATGCCACCGGCGACTTGGCAACAATCACGGGACAAAAAGCCGTTGTAACAAAAGCAAAAAAATCTATTTCCGCGTTTAAGCTTCGTGCGGGAATGCCTGTCGGGTGCAAGGTAACCCTGCGCGGTGCGAAAATGTTCAGCTTCGTTGACAGGCTTATAAATGTAGCAATTCCGCGTGTTCGCGACTTCCGAGGCGTAAGCCCGGATGCATTCGACGGGCGCGGAAACTACACGCTTGGTATTAAGGAGCAGTTAATTTTCCCCGAAATTTCTTTTGACAAAATTGATAAACTTCGCGGAATGGAAGTAGTTTTTGTAACAACTGCCGAAACGGACGAGGAAGCTCGCGAGCTTTTAAGCCTGTTCGGAATGCCTTTTATCAGAGCAACCTAGCTTTTTTGAGACAAAGCAGAAAAGTAACGCTTTAGGAGGACTTCTAATGGCAAGAAAGGCACTGATTTTAAAAGCTGCAAAAAAACCGAAGTTTGCCGTAAGGGCATACAATCGTTGCAATATTTGCGGAAGACCACACGCGACATTGCGTAAATACGGCGTTTGCCGCATTTGTTTCCGCGAACTGGCCTACAGGGGACAAATTCCCGGCGTTCGTAAGGCCAGCTGGTAGGCGGTCGATCTGTCCAATCAGTCAATGAACATTAATTATGAAATTTTTAGCTAGGAGGATTGCCCATGTTATCCGACCCTATCGGGGATATGCTCACGAGAATCCGTAACGCAAACATGGCAAGGCACACAACCGTTGACATGCCGTCATCCAAAATGAAAGAGGCGATTGCCGCCATTTTGGTGAAAGAGGGATATGTAAAGGGTTATGAAATTGTGCCGACCGGCGTGAAGAAAACCATGCGTATCACCCTTAAATACGGCAGAAGCAAAAACGAGAAAGTTATTGCGGGCTTGAAGCGCATCTCAAAACCGGGGCTTCGTGTTTACGCCGGTTGTGAGGACTTGCCAAGAGTCTTAAACGGTCTCGGGCTTGCAATTGTATCAACAAACAAAGGCATTATGACCGACAAAGACGCCCGCGCAAATGGCGTTGGCGGAGAAGTCTTAGCTTTTGTTTGGTAAATTTTGAATGTTAAAAATTCGAATACAGGAGGTGCAGAATCATGTCAAGAATCGGAAAGCTTCCAATTACAATTCCGTCGGGCGTAACGATAACAATCGCCGCCGACAATGAAGTTACGGTAAAAGGACCTAAGGGTACATTAAGCCGCAAACTTTCACCGGACATGACCATCGCACAAGAAGAGGGCAAGTTGACCGTAACGCGCCCGAATGATTTAAAAAGGTTCAAAGCTCTGCACGGTCTTACTCGCACGCTAATAAACAATATGGTTATCGGCGTGACGGAGGGCTATGTGAAAAAGCTCGATATAATCGGTACGGGTTATCGTGCCGCGAAAGCCGGAAATAAATTAACACTGAACTTGGGATATTCCCATCCGGTTGAAATGATTGACCCCGACGGCGTTTTAAGCGAGGTCGAGGGTGCGAACAAAATCACAGTATCCGGCATCGACAAAGAGAAGGTTGGTCAGTATGCCGCGAATATCCGCGAAAAACGTTCGCCCGAGCCCTACAAAGGCAAGGGTATCAGATACGAAAACGAGTATGTAAGACGCAAAGCCGGCAAAGCCGGTAAGAAATAGTAAGGGGTTCGGTGCGAAATGATAAAAAAACCATGTCGCGCAGATGCGCGCAAAAAACGTCATTACAGGTTGCGCCGCAACCTTTCCGGCACGGCGGCACGTCCGCGTTTGACGGTTTTCAAGTCTAACAAATATATATACGCGCAAATCATTGACGATGTGAAGGGGCATACGATTGCGAGTGCCTCGACAATGGATGCCGCACTTGTTAAAGCCGAAAGCTTGAAGTCGACATCGAATGTTGACGCGGCAAAAATTGTTGGCACGCAGGTCGCTAAGAAGGCCATCGCGCTTGGTATCGAAGAGGTCGTTTTCGACAGAAGCGGATATATTTATCACGGCAAAATTGCCGCGCTTGCGGATGCTGCGCGTGAAGCAGGACTGAAGTTCTAAAGGAGAATTGTAAATGGCGATGACAAAAATTGACGCAAATTCCCTTGACCTCAAGGATAAAGTCGTTTCGATTAACCGCGTAACCAAGGTTGTAAAAGGCGGACGCACATTCAGATTTGCCGCGCTGGTTGTAGTTGGCGACGAGGCCGGTCATGTTGGTGTCGGGCTTGGTAAAGCGAATGAGATCCCCGAAGCGATTCGCAAAGGGAAGGAAGATGCAAAGAAAAATATGTTCTTCCTTGAGAAAAATGAAAACGATTCTTTGTATCACGAAATTTTAGGTCATTTCGGTGCGTCGAAGGTGCTTATGCGCCCCGCGCCCGAAGGAACCGGAGTAATTGCGGGGGGAGCGGTTCGCGCTGTTTTAGAGCTTGCGGGAGTTCGCAACGTCGTTACGAAATCAATCGGATCGAACAATAAGCACAATGTTGTAAAAGCCACGCTTGCGGGTCTTAAGCAAATGAAAACCCCGGCGATGGTGGCGCGTCTGCGCGGCAAGCCGGTTGAAGAAATTTACGAAGCGAGGAACTGACGATGTTAAAAATAACTTTGGTGCGTTCGCCCATTGGCGCGAAACCTAAGCATCGGGCAACGATTGAAGCTCTTGGCTTGAGGAAACTTAACGCCACTGTTGAGCAAAAAGATAACCCCGCAATTCGCGGGATGATTCATCATGTGAAGCATCTTATTAAAGTTGAAGAGGCCTAGACTGGCTTAGTACGGGTGTTAAATTTTGATGGAAGGAACGCTGGCGACGAAGTTGCATTTGTTTAAAGATGCGTCAGCGAATGGTGAAACTCCCATGAAACTTGGAGAACTTAAACCCGCCAAAGGCGCGACAACAAAAGATTGGCGACGCGGGCGCGGTCATGGCACCGGCAACGGAAAAACCGCCGGGCGCGGACATAAGGGACAAAAATCCCGCTCCGGAAGCGGCGGAAAAGTAGGCTTTGAGGGCGGACAAATGCCGCTGTATCGTCG
>JGI24703J35330_11748025_pt1 | contig 9995 bp, 11 predicted proteins | sample TergutNt197P1_FD_35330 | JGI IMG/M metagenome (IMG submission 35330) | reverse complement strand
TTTTAGTAACTATTTCGTAAAAACCCTGATTTTGCTGTTAATTTTCGTGGCAAATATGCCGATACACTGTGTTTAGGGTCGCGTTAGGATAACCTGATGCCAGTGGAGGAATACTTGCATTTTAAACATTGCTTTGGTAAAATCAACCTCGTTGCTCGCCCGAATGGCGGAATTGGTAGACGCCCGGGACTTAAAATCCCGTGAGGGCAACCTCGTACCGGTTCGATTCCGGTTTCGGGCACTTCTGCGGAGGGTACTTCTGCGTTAAAGCCTTACCCGCAAATGAGAATTCCCTGTAATCACAACCGATTGCAGGGAATTTTTGTTTACTCGAATGAAATCACTTATGGCGACCTCTAAAAACCCTAATTTTCGCATACCTCGCTCCTCAGAAAATGGCCTAAAGCCGCCATTTTCTTGCGGAGCTTCGGAGTTCAAAAAGGGTTTTTGGGGGTCGCATTATTGGCAGACCTTAACGCTTCTGCCAGTTGGTCGGGGCATGATGTGCCGCGGTTGCCACAGGTAATGCCGCTGATTAGGGGGATTACTTCGGCAATTTTTCGGCCTTTTGCGAGTTTGGCAATGCCTTTTAGGTTGCCGTCGCAACCATTTGAGAATGAAATATCATTTATTATGCCGTCAGAAACCTCCAGTTGGATTTCTCTACAGCATACGCCATTTGTTTTGTATGTCATTTAGTATTTTCCCTTCTGTTTATTTGCTTCACAAGTGTTTTGAATTCATTTATTTCAGATTTAATTACGTCTATTGCGCCGCGCCAGAAATCGGCATTTTCTACATCAATGCCAAGCATTTTGCATGATTCACAGATGGGCATTTTGCCGGAAGTACGCAGGAAATCGTCGTATTTTTGGGCAAAAGATGCGGGGTCGGATTCATAGATTTTGTAAAGGCCGTTGGCAAGAAGATGACCGAAAGTATATGGGAAATTGTAAAAACTCAAATGTCCGCTGTAATAATGCGGCTTAATCACCCACATGTACGGGTGAAGTGTTGAAGAATCTAAGCCGTCGCCATAGGCTTTTTTTTGTGCGGCAAGCATAAGGTCGTTCAGCTCGCGGCAAGAAAGCGGGTGGTCCAGCCGCGCCTCGAAAACACTTTTCTCAAAAATAAAGCGTGAATATATATCAAGCACGGATTGTGTTGCGTCTTGCAAACTGTTTTCTATAAGTTGCAGCTTTGCGTCGTCCGGCAAGGTTTTTAATGCGGCTTTTGACACAATCATCTCGCAGAAAGTTGAAGCTGTTTCGGCAAGGGGCATTGGGTAATTTGTGTTTAGTATTCCCTCTTGCATCACTCTCATACTGTGGTATCCATGGCCAAGTTCGTGCGCAAGGGTGATTACGTCCGAAAGATTGCCGCCAAAATTAAGCAAAATCCTAAACTGCTTTATTGCAAAAATATCGCCGCAAAACGCCCCGCTTACTTTGTTTTCACGCGGGTAAACATCCACCCAGTTATTATCAAATGCCTTGTTCGCAATGTCTTTCATGCCGGAGGAAAACTTCTCGAAACATTCTGCAACAAATGACTTCGCTTCTGCATAGGAAAAATGCTTTTCTGCCGATTGCCCTACCGGCGCGAACATATCATAAAAAGCAAGGCCGTTTTTATTTTTCTCGTCAAGAAATTTCGCCTTTTCTTTCATGTAATCGCGAAAGCATTGCAAATTTCCCTCGATTGCTTCAAACATCGCGTTAAGTGATTTTTCCGTCATGCCATTGTCGAAAAGAGTGCGCAAAAGAGGATGCTCAAACCTGCGTAATTTACTCAGCAGATTCACTTCGCCCTTGATGCTGTTGATTGCCGCCGCAGAAGATTCTTCAATCTTGGGATATGCCGCCAGCTCGGCCTCGTATCCGGCTTTGCGAACCGCCGCGTCGGCCTCGTACGCAAGGTTTCTGCACTCGTTTATGCTTATGCTGCGTATATTTCCATCGTCTGTGGGGTCTGCGTACTCACATGTTAATGTAGAAAGCAGTTTGTCTTGTAACATGCCCCACGCATTCGAGCCAGTGTTGGCCAACATTGTTGCCAATGTTTCCTCGTCCTCGCTCATCATATGAGAAAATTCTTCTGCCATATGGCGCATCTGATAAACATATTCTTCAACCCCATGTTCCTTCGCAAGCGCGGCTATATCGCCACCCATTTCCGTTACATTGGACAAATACTCTGCAAGCCTTACCTTCATGCGTCCTGTTTCCGCATTCAGCGATTCTAACAAATATATATACTTTGCCGCATTCTCATTGGAAGTATCCGCGGCATATTCATAATGCGAATAAGAATTCATTCTGTCATTTTTTTGGGAATAATCCTCCAAAAGGCGCACAAGCTTTGCCACCTCGCCAAAATTAACAAGCCTGCCCGCAAGTGCATTCATCTCTTTAATTGCCGCAGGCAGCGATGCAAAATCCGTCGTAAATTCCGGCGAATCAAACCCTGTATAAATATCGTTTAAATTCCATTTTTCCTGCATTTTCAGTCTCCTTTATTCTCTTACGAAAACTCTTGCAAAAACTCTTGCAAAAACTCTTACAAAAATTAAAAAAATAAGACCTTAGGGGAAATTACCCCCAAGGTCTTACTCTCCGGCAATTATACGCTATACGCCTTAATCATCGGAATGAGGCGTTCCGCAGTTGCGGGGTCGTGAATTGTAAGCTTTAATGGCTTGGTTAAATCCAGGCTGAAAATACCCATGATGGATTTTGCGTCTACAACATAACGGTCAGAACCGAGGTCGATATCACCTTCAAGCGGTGCCACTGTGTTTACAAAGCCTTTTACTTTTTCCACGGTATCAAGGGTTACATTTACTGTTTTCATAGTTTTTCCTCCTTTTTTTTCAGCGGTTACAGGCGACCTCCGAAAACCCCATTTGGGCATCTGCGCGCCGCTACCCAAAGCGGGTTTTCGGAGGTCGCCTACATTGTATCGGCTTGAATTGTAGCTGTCAAATTTTGTTTATTCTGCCGGAAAAAGAGTAAACGCCCCCTTTAATCCTCCACGCGGGTGATGCCCTTTGCCTTTTCCGCGACACGTTGCGCTTTTACGCATAACTCTGCCGCCTTAAAAGCATGTTCCTGAGTCATTGCCGTTTCTGTGCGGTTAATGCAATCCAAGATTAATTGCCCAAAGTATGGGTGGCCGACTTGCCCGTCGCAGTCGATGTATTCTTCGGTTTTGTGGTTTGCAAGAAAAAGATGCCCGCCGCGCTTGCTTCGGGCTATGTCTGCATATTTGCGAAGCTCGATATAGCCATCCGTACCCAGAATGAATGTGCGACCGTCGCCCCATGTGCAAAGGCCGTCCGGCGTGAACCAGTCAACACGAATGTATCCCGTTGCACCATTGTCGCCCTTTAGTGTGCAATCGCCAAAATCGTCAAGGCCCGGGGTGTTGGGGTTATTATAATTTTCCACCTGCGCCGCCATAATTTCTGCGTCTTTCGCGCCTGTGTAATACAAAAATTGCTCGATTTGGTGGCTGCCTATGTCGCAAAGAATCCCGCCGTATTTTTCGCGTTGGAAAAACCAATCGGGACGATTGCCCGCGCTTATCCGGTGTGGCCCCATTCCCATGGTTTGAACAACCCGGCCAATCGCACCTTCACGCACAAGTTGCCCGGCAAAAACTGCCGCCTCAACATGTAATCTTTCGGAATAATAAACCGCGTATTTTTTCCCGGTTTTTTCTACCATTGCTTTTGCGTCTGCAAGTTGCTTCAGGGTTGTAAGGGGTGCTTTGTCGGTAAAATAGTCTTTGCCCGCCGCCATTGCGCGCAACCCAAGTGCGCATCTTTCCGACGGAATATTCGCGCTTGCCACCAACTTTACTTCTGCATCCTGAAAAACCTCGTCCTCAGAACGTGCCGCTTTCGCCCCGGGATATTTTGCCAGATAATTTTCAAGTTTTTTCGGGTCCGGGTCATAAATCCATTTTAATGTTGCCCCGGCATCAATTAAACCATTGCACTGCCCGCCAATATGGCCGTGGTCCAGCCCAACCGCCGCAAATACAAATTCCCCCGGTTTAACCACCGGGTTTGGTTTTCCCTTTGGTGCGTAGTTCATTCCGCTTGCTGACATGATTTTCCTCCTTGTGCTGTTTTACGTACATACCCTTCGAGAAAAAACCCCTCGCAAATTCCAAGGGGTTTTATTTTGTGTACATAAATATGATACCAAAAATAATTTGATATGCAAACAATCCCTAATCATTTAAACGCATCTTGCCGATATAAGATATTGAACCAAGGAAAATATACTTGCATGGATGCGCTGTAAAACACCCTGATTGGGGTTAGTTTATAAGGCGCATTTTATTTTAAGAAAAAAGGGAGTGGAACCAATGATTAAAAATGTAGGCTCAAATCCCGCCGCACCTTGTAACGGTAATGCAAGGGTATTGGGTAATCGTCCGGCAAGATTAAATTTGCCAACAAATTTTTCAACGCCAAGGACTGGGGTTGAAGTGAAAATAAGCGATGAAGCACAACGATTATTTATGAATATGCAAGAAGGTTACAGGGATTTGGCGGCATGGCTTACTGAGTTTATCGAGAAAGAAGCTGCAAGCCTTACTCCAATATCATCAGATTTCTTTTCGTCAGAAAATGCAGAAACGGCAGAGATGGGCATTCGGCTTTTGAGTGCTATTAACCTTGACAGAAACGATGTTGATAATTTCGCATCACTCGGTAACAGATACGCAGAAATGCGCCAAGCCCTTGAAGCCACATACTATGGGGAAGAATTAGAGGCACAGCTGAATAAACTTTCAGAAGCATTTGATTTGACGGCTCAAATCCTCGGGCATGAACGTGCAACAACAGCCTTTTTGCAAATGCGCTTTGAACAGGCAAGGATGGTGGTACACAATCAACTGCTTAATCAAAACACGACATTTAGATTCTTTAACGATGAACATGTCGAATATGACGAAGAAAAACTCAGCAATATTTTTTCTGTTGTTACAAACGGCATCAGAGAATCCATACGCCATTTTGCCCGGCTTACAAGGCAGTTTGTACTTGAAAACGGCTCGGTAACTACAGCGCAAGACCACAAAGTCCTTGAAGCGTTTTTACAAAGTGCAGAACCATCCGCCAAAGGCTTTACGCTTAATGACTTAAACAGCATAACCGAAATACTGCAAAACGGCTCCGCAACCGGGAACGGAAGCACCACCCCAACGCCGGTTGCAATGCGAAATGAAACAATGTTTTCGGAATTGTTAAGGAGATTCCCGAATTTAGTAAGCTGAGTGTTTGATGCCATTGAACGCAGGTTCTTAATCACCCCATAAAAAAAGGAGCGAAATCAATGATTAGAAATGTAGGCTCAAATCCCGCCACACTGTGGAGCGTCACCAACCAAGGAAGCAGGAAGCAAACCGCAAGTCTCAACCCCGTGCAGGGTACAAATGAACCCATTGTATTGGGTACTGCCCCCCGCGCGCTTTACATTTTGTTTGCACCCCCCTGATTAATTCGCAAAAAATGGGGTAATAATTAAAACACGGCCAATCAGGGCAATGCTGGAGAGCAACCCGACGCGTGCCGTGACATTCGGTATGATGACGGCAGCCCAACGGGCTTGCCGTTTTTCGTTGCAGGTAAGCACCAAATTATACCGATTGTCCGAAGCGGATAAACTCCGGGGGGTTGGGGGCAGCGCCCCCAAGGTCTTATTCTTTTTGTCTCTCAAAAGCCAATTGTCGCTCTTCGTATGGGGTCAACCCATTTCCTTGAATCCGCTCATAGTTATAGTAATGAAGAAACTCATCTGTCAGAGCCAGAGCCTCGTCTAACGTTTTTGGCTTTTCGAGATAGATGCATTCCGTTTTGAAGATGCTAAAGAAGTTCTCTGCCATGGCATTATCTCCAGGTGTTGCAGGTTTTGACATGGACGGTGTTATACCATATTCTTCAATGACTTTTTTGTGGTCATAAGAGCGATATTGTCCACCCCCATCGCTGTGAAGAAGCGGTGGTTTGTCCGGCTTCTCCGACTGCATGGCTTCTGCGATGGTGTTTTTCACAAGGGAATAATCCTGCCTCCGAGCCGTTTTATATGCAACAACAAACTGTCCGCATAAATCCCGTATAGCAGATAAATAAGCCGTGCCATCGGGCATAACAATATATGAAATGTCCGTCACCCAGTCTGTGTTTGGCGTGTCACTATGCGTCTTGCGGTTTAAGACATTGTCATACTTTAAGTTGCCGCTAGGTTTATATTTCAGCGTTTTTCGCCTGCGTATGACAGAGAGCAAGTTGTTTCGGCTTGTAATTCGATATACTTTTTTGTCGTCTATTTTCAAGCCTTTCTCGCGAAGAAGCCACTTCTGTACTCGTCTGTAGCCAAGGCGGTTTTTGTTCGCTTTTTGACATTCGGAAATCATGTCTATCAACTCTTGGTCGGGATTTCCCTCTTGTAAGCGTTTGACATAATCATAGTAGCCTTGACGAGAAACATTGTAAAAATTACACATTTTGCTAACCGGATACTTCTCCGAAAACCGCTCTATGACCGCGAAAATCTGTGACTTTCTCACTCTCCTTCGGCCAGTATAAGAAAATTTCTTAATAGCTCCACCTCCATTTCGAGGCGGGATATCCGGGTTTCCTGCGTGTTGCTGTCTCGCGGCTTCAGCACTCTTACTGTTTCTTTTTTTACAGGCTCTTTTGATAGCGGTACTTTGCCGCGCTTTGGGATGTCATTCGCTATTCGGTATCGCCGACACCATGATTTTACTGTGTCTAGGGGAAATCCTGTAACACTAACGATTTCCTTGTAGCCTTTTCCCTCATGAAAATACATGTTTAATACTTGTTCCCGCTCCCACAATGGACGCACAATATCACCTCATGGATATTGTTTCCATTGCAGGGTTCATCTATTCTGTCAGTTTTTCAGGGGGCAGTCAAAAAAAGGTGCATTTTTGACTGTCAAGTCTGGCGGGGTCAGTGCCTTGAAAGGCGATGCGTTGGTTAGCGGGGCTACGCGCTTGCCGGGTGGGGGGTATGTTAAATGCCCATGTTTTCAAGGCTGACAGCTTCACACCCGACAATCCTGTTATGGTTGTTAAAGGAACAAATACTTGCGGCTCACCTTTTGAGGTTGAAATTAATATCAACGAACTCAACAAAAACAGCATGTCGTTTATTGAAATGTTTGCCCTTGATGGTTATATAACTGCCAACACAGGCAGAACAAGCGGGATAGCACGAGAAGCAGCTCATGCGTTAATGTTTAGCGATGTGGTTGCAAACGGGTTTACGAAGTTTGACATACTCCCTGCATTAAAAGAAGCATTGGCAATGCACAGACAAAATGGTAATTGGGGGGCTGTGGCTTCGGTAGATTATGTAATTGACAGCTTTATGAATCACTTTGCACAAAGAGAGGCTTTTTCACGGGATGGAACAGTACAGTAAAACAAAACTTAAAACCGCAAAAGCAAACACTGCACAGATAAGCACCTTGTCGCCCAAGATAAGCGATACGGGGTCGCCATAATTTTCTGAGTCGTCGTATACGGCAAGCAAATACTTGCACAGGATAAAAATAAACAAAGGCACGGTAAAAATCATAAAATTTTCGCCTGCCATTGCCCATAGCGCGTAAAATACAACACTAAGCGATGCACATGCAAAAATTATTCCGTTTAAAAACTCGGCGTTATAGCCTTTAATTTTGTCTCCGCGGCGTTTTCCGAATGCCATAAAAAGTGAGCCTGCGGTTATTGTTAAAAAAAGCCATTCAGATATATACGCACCAACGGCAGCCCCGCCCGCATAAATTCTGATTACAAAACCGGCGGCAACGCAAAAACAATCTATAATCACAAAATGCTTTAGTTTAAACGAATAAGCCAAATTTAAAACGATGTACAGCCCCAAAAATAACAAAACCCATCTGCCGCCAAAAGCTGCAAAAGCTACCCCCGCGCCAATCAAAAAAGCCGCAAAAACCGCCGCCGCCGGAACGCTGATGCGCCCCGATGCCACAGGTCGTTGCCGCTTTACGGGATGAACCGCATCGCTTTGTTTGTCAAAAATATCATTTACAACGTAAATACCTGATGCCGCAAAACAAAATGCCGTAAAACAAATGATTACCGAAAGCAACATTCCCAAATCACCGGCGTCACCTGCGTACATAACAGGCACAAAAACCAAGGCATTTTTTATATAATGCTTAGGTCGCATTAGCTTTAAAAAATCCACTTGCGGCAACCTCTTTTCGTGGAAGGGCATGTGCAAATTCAGCACGCCCCAGGAAGCAGTATGAAGCCATTATAGCATGACAAACACTCTTGACAAAGCTACCAAAGCATTTTAGAATTTGTCGCATAAAATTATAATATTTTTAGGAGGAGAACAATGAAAAAGATTTTAAAATCGCTTTCATTCGTCATATTGCTTATTGCAATGGCATTTGTTGTAACTGGATGTGGCGGAAATGATAATGGGGGCACAACAACACCGGGCGGCGGCACACCGGCACCGGGCGGCGCGGAAGGTGTAACAACCCCGGGGGGCGATACACCCGCATTCGAGGGTGAGGTAATAAATCTTTCCATGGGATGGTGGGGTTCGCAAGGCCGCCACGATATCACCGAAGAAGTAATTCAAATGTGGAACAGAGAAAACCCCGGCATTCAAGTAACAGGTTATCCGCTTGCCTTTGACGGATACTTTATGTCCCTTGCAACCCGCGTTGCGTCTGAAACCGTTTGGGATGTTTTCCAACTTGGCTCAAACTATCCGGAGTTTATCAACAGTATTGTTCCGCTTAACGATTTTATAAACCAAGGAGTCATCGACGTTTCCAACACAACTCAGGACTTTATTGATATCACAACCACCCACCGCGAAGGTTTTGAGGGCAATATCGTAGGCATTTCCAACGGCGTAAACGCATGGGGCTTTGCCTACGACGGTACTGTTTTTGATGCCGCAGGTGTTCCGCGCCCCACAATCGGTTGGACATGGGATGAATTTGAACATGCAGTCCTCACCATTCACGACCAACTGGGCATATGGGGCATGGGCGCGATAGATAACGACTTTATTATGCTTTCCCAGTTTATGCTGCAAATGGGTGTGGATTTCTACCACACAGACCCCGCACAACTCGGTTTTAATGACCCCTCGGTCATGGAGCGTTATTTTGAAATTCGCCAAAACATGGTTGTATCCGGCGCGATGCCCGACCCGGGCGAGGCAATGCTTATCACCGACGTTGAAGGCGACCCGCTTGTATTTGGGCAATCTGCAATGGCATATCTTGCAAGCAACCAATTTATCCAACTTGCACGCGCCGCACAGGCTCATGACGAAGCCGAAGGAAACCCCCACCGCGACCTTGGTATGGTTATTATGCCAACCATCCCCGGCACAGGTATCCCCACCGATATTGTTAACTCTCAAATGATGTCTGTCTCAACCTCCAGCGCGCACCCCGAAGCTGCCGCACAATTCTTGGATTTCTGGGTTAACAGCGTTGAAGCAAATATGATTCTTCAGGGCGAACGCGGCGTACCCATTATGGAGCATGTTCGCACAGCCATAGCCCCCTATGCATCCCCCGAGCAAGCCGCAGTTAACCTTTTCGTAAACCAAGTGCAGGAAATGAGCGACGTGGAAGCCGGTGATGTTTTAAACAACCCGCGCCAAGGCGAAATAGAGGGATATCTCAACAATGTTCTTATCGACCAGCTTTCTTTTGAAATGATAACCCCCGCGCAAGCCGCTCAAAGATTGTATGACTTTGCAATTGCTACCGTAACCAGATAATTTAGGCGATGGGATTTTTCAACACTCCCTAATAAAGGGGCTGTCTTAGACGGCTCCTTTATATTGCACTTAGGGAATGTAAGAAAATAAACTTCACACTTCCCTTGTCTTTTTGCCCGATGTCTGCGTCGGCGAAAGTCTTACGTACGTCTGTGTACGTGCG
>JGI24703J35330_11748026_pt1 | contig 10011 bp, 7 predicted proteins | sample TergutNt197P1_FD_35330 | JGI IMG/M metagenome (IMG submission 35330) | reverse complement strand
CTTACGCCTTGTCGTCTATTAAGTAGGTGCTGATGTGTCAAAGGATTGTATTGCCTTCATCGTAGGGGGTCAGTCAGCCCACACCCTTATGGGCTGCTTGACCATTACAATAAGGGCACCACTTGCCAGTTGACATGGCCTAATATTCTACAAGACTTCGATCTTCAGACATATTAAACTGTTGTTTATTTCAAGGTGTGTGTAGGCATGGGTTTGTATCAGTGATGGCATGCACTACCCCTATAAACCGCTTTTATATGTTGCAAAACAGTAAGAGGTATCGAGTGCTTTGTTATGTTGATAAAGTTGTTTGATGCCTGAAAAAGAGATCATGTTAAGGTATTTGCGTTGGAATTGGAATATGCCAGTCATTTGACACTATGAAATTTGGTGTTATGTGGTTCAGCCTGTATTTAACAGAGGGGGTTGGTTACAAGTAGTTGCGTTTTGTAAATAACTTTGCTTTGTGCATTTTATGTTTATGTGAGTGGGTAACATTTCACATGCTTGCCTCAGATTTATCTTAAGTGTATATTTATCTGCATGCAGATTATAAATTGAAGTGGGAAGTGTTACAGAGTCTCAGATATGTTTAGAAGACTGTTGTTGATTGCTGAATACAAAAGATCACAAATGTAGACAGCATAACAATTCTGGAGCTGTACTCACTTAAGTTTAATTATTTTAAAACTGTAAAACTTAAAAAAAGGGTATTTAATTTTAAAATATTTGATTTGTTCTTCCCTACAACTTCTGTTGCATATATTTCTTGCTTCTATAACTATATTTAGTGAGTTGACATTGAGATATGTGCAGGAAAACTTGTAGGATTTGATGTCAAGTGTCCCCTGCTTTGTCTGCTTTTTACAGAAATTTCATTGTGTTGCCATACTTTTATACAGCTTCCCAGTAACATGCGAATACACCAAGAAGTATCACAGGGGAGGTGTCATGTGGCATTGTGTTTATATAGGGGTCAACAAAAATAGGTGCAAATTCTTTCTAGCATATACATGCAGATAGGGTCAAAGAAAAAACTTTGTTACTCTGGAACTGTAGGAAATTGAAAATTGCTGATATTTCAAAAATGAATTTTGTGATAATTAGTAAAGCATGTTTTTCTTCACAAGATCTTTTCTGTTGACATTCATTTATGCCACTGGCAGCATGGTGTTCCGAAGATAGCACACTTTTATTTTTAAAATGGCACAGAATCAGTATGTAGCTATACAGTATTACTTATGCTGTTTTGTCAGTTCCTCTGCTTCCGGCTAAACATTGACTAGATTAGTTGTTATTTCTCATGCAAGAAACTGATGCAGTCTAATGTATAAGTTACATGAAATTTATTTTAATTTTTATGCTTCTTCTGTAATGAATAAAATATTTCAATAAATACTATTTTCTTAATTAATTTATTTCAAATTTACACAGAAAAATATGACTCTATGTACTACTGTGTCAGTGGAATCTACCCTTTTACATTCCATTTGTGTTTGTGTAATCTGAGTACTTCCAGTGTATTTTATCATGTTGTGTAAAATGTAATGACCATTTCAAATTCCTTCAGTGAATTATGTCCCTACTTGCACACCATCCTCACAGATGTGTGGAACATTCTTCCATCAACAAAATGGATCAGAAATACAAGTGGATACAGTTCACTGCTGTTGCGCAGGTTACATTCCTGAAAAATAGCACACTTTATTTTCAGGCTATGTATTGTAATTGAAGGTAGGGGAGTTTGGGAGTATGACTCTGAATGCTTATATCAAGCAAAGTACATGAAAGACCACAAGAAGTTGACAATGATGTCTGGACAGTGGTTAGTAAACAGATTCTCAGCAAGTCTTTTGAGGTACCTTCATGATCTGTTACATACCAGTAGAATCTGCAAGAGAATTTTCATACAAAATACAGGCATCAATAATCCTATCAAAGTCATGATAGAGTTTGACATATGATGACAGTACTAGTTCTGTTTGCATCAATAAAAATTTAATGTGTATTACAACTTTTTCATGTTCATATTGAAGGCATGAACTCATTCCATGGCCAACACCAGAATTATTCTAAGAAGATGCAGCCAGAAAATTTGTTTACAAACTTGTGTTTAAGCTAGTCAAGAATATTTTTATGGATCAACCAAGTGTTGTGGATTTCTGTATTGAAACATATGACACCACATTTTCTTCCAGATCCTTTGACAAATTAAGGCCTGATGTGTTTCCTTTTGTTTTATCAGTTTCTCAGTTTTGAATTGGTGGGAATGGTGAAAGACACACAGCAAAATAGCCGCTGGGCAGACAGGTTAGGGAGTATATGTGCTCATTGTTTCTGTCATTTGACTTTACAATGCCTACAACAGAGACAGCCATGTGTAAATTTTTGGAAGTGTTAGAAGACATCAGATGTCTTCTAACATTTACCAAACTAGACTAGACTGTACATCACTGCAGCTGCAGACAAACACTGAGTTTGCAGCATGTTCTGTATGGTCCATACGAAGTAGCTTTGTGGGTTCCACACAACAGAATTACAACACATTTTACAGTTACTGGGATGTATACACTTTTAGAGGATAGTGTGTTTTGTGACATGTACGAGCAGTCATGGTTGTTGACAATAAACTTCGCAACAATATGTGTACTTATCTTTACGAAATCACCTCACAGCACCTTCTAGTTTAGGTCCCTTTCAGATAAATATACTATTACAAACACATATGTTCTATATAAATTATAGTTCTATTTTATATATTTCTAGATAAAAAAATAGACATCATTCATTGGATTTGCAATAAAGCCTGAAACAAATATTTGATCCTGATGAAAATTTGTAATTCACAGCAATTTTTTTGCCCTCAGTGTACAAACACTTCCTAGTCCACTTGAATAGCAGCATAGTGTGCAGTTCAGAATTAGTGACAGTGGAGATACTCCATGTATTTTGTGTTAATACATTACATACATCAATTTCAGTTTGGTGTATCACAGATTTCCTATATTAGCCTACTTGTACACAGTCACTACACCAGAGCCAATGTTTTACATGCATAAACTTTATTCATGTTACGTTACTTATAACATTATGGTGATTTAGCATGTATATATTGAGAAACTTGTCCATTTGTTCACATATTTATGTAGCTAGTTTTTCTGGCACCCAGGGTGAGTAATCAAAATGGTCACCCATACCGTAATGATGAACTTACCTTACGGTCATGAAGTGAATTTCTGTTTTTTTATCTCAATAATTTATGTTTTGTTGAGCACATAAAATTAAATTTTTTCACTTAAAATATCCATTTTGCCACTTTGGGTGGCCACACTGCTCACCTCCCATTATCTATGCTCCTGTGTGCACACACACTTTTATTTTTTGCATCTGTACTCCACATTTGCCAATTCCAAAACCGTTACTGCATGTAGTACATTACACGTAATATTCAGTATGTTCAGGACCATTTTAAAGGCACTGCCATTATGACTGCAGTTGACCAGAGCTTTAAGAGGAAGAGAGGGTCAAAACTGTAGCATCTTTGAATGCTGGGGCTAGTGCTTTTGCACAGGATTGGCATTTCTGAATGACCAACAAATGTTAATTGTTCCCAGAATTGAAAACTATCCTGTCTAAAATGTATTGCACAAAGTCTGCAATGGGTCTTGTTTATTCATTTCTTTCAATATAATATCAGACATGGAAACCATTATATACACCATTAGCACATTAACAGGTGGAGTGCGTAATACTTGTCCAACTCTGTGGTGTAACAAGGCATTGATCCAATTGTCACAATCACACAATCAAATATCCAGTGTCTAATGTACAGTTTTTCAGAGAAAATATTCTTTTCTTTTTCAGGATTTATGCGTTTGCTCTCAGAAGACGCTGGTAAGTACAAGCAGAGTTTTTTATTGTCACAATATAAACATTAAACTTATAGAAGCGTATAAATTTAAAGCTAAAATTGTGCCTGTGCATGCAATGAGGTATGTATAGGGAAGGGAACTAGAGCAGCACTCATTATTAACCTTAGCTCTAGGTGTATGTGACTGGCCAGTTGCAGTGAAATGCAAATGAAAGTGGAAGTTATACTGTGAAATAAAATTGTAGACAGGTTAGAAGACATGAACATTTTGCTCCACATTTATCTGTCATTAATCATCTTTAAGTTTGTGTTTGTTTATAAGTGGTGTTTTTCAAATTATGGTGCTGCCAGATATGCTTGTAAAAGCAAGCTGGTCTATACAAGTTCAGTGTTTATGCAGCATCATACAATGAAAACCACATATATTCAGTTTTCGTTTTTACAAAGATCCTGTGTTCATGCATCATATTATGCATTATACTTATTTGTTTTGTGCCCCATACTTTACTCTTGTTCGGTTGAGGAAAAGAAAGATATTGCATACCATTACCCTGAAAACCAAGGCAGTGTGTTTCTCTGAAACTCTGACATCCACATTCCAAACTACATGGTGTCATAACCCACACTTCCTCAGTTTGAACCTTCATTGCTATGTGAACTTCAGTGAGGAAACTGCTGCAATACAAGAAGCACAATTGCCTTTACCTCAAAGATTAGATTTCTTCATTAAATATCACAGAAATCATTTTCTGACATTCCCTTCTCTGTCTCCCAGTAAGCCTGCATTTAAGCTCATTAAATTATTTTCAGAATAAATATTAGTGAGCACCATTATAATTGTAAACAAATAATTTTTTTATTATGATCACACATAATTTGATTTATTGAATTGTACGTTAAATTTCTTTTATGTGTTATTTTAAAGTTTTCTTCAGTTCTAAATAATGGAAAAAATATCACATTACTGAAGATATAATTGTTATATCTATGCTTAGGAACATAACTGGTGTTTTTGGCATTGAGTAAATGCAAAAAGCGTGTCTCATTTGCTTGTTTTTTTAATAATTAGCAATTTGCAGGACTGCAACCATCATGGAAATCAGGGAAATCTTGCACTTATTTTCACTCTTGTGATAATTTGGAGCTTCAGATATTTTTCTTTTGTGACTAAATGACCTGAAAGCAGGACCTTTACAGTCAAATGTAGCTTATTAGTATAGAAAGTGTGTTGTATGGTCATAAATGCTGATGAACGAGACAAACTTCAGTAATGTGCAGATTTTGAAGGGTTAAGATAAACTTTAAATTGTGTCAATTTTTTTTGCAACTTTTGTGTATCCTGTAGTAAGTTTGAATTGTGGCTTCATGCTGTACCAGTTTCCATATAACCTTGGTCTGGGCTTTTCTAACAAGATGCTGTAAATTGTTAACAACATTTGTTCCTATAACAGTGTGACAAACAGGAATGACAAATCAATATACTTGTTCTTGGTTTGAGAAATACTGCATCATGTGTATGGCATATGATATGCTTCAGGATATGTTTGTTAGGACATTTGTTTAGAAATCTGTTGCTGGTCTCTTCTGTAGCCATTCCTGTATGCTTGGCAAGCTGTATATCTTTTCTTTCAAAGCCCTTAAAGATGGATACCGGTCTAAAGACTCCTTTCCAAATATTAGTTCAAAATTCTCCAGTGATACAGCAAATACAAAATCTGTCCATGTTATCTGAAACAGTAAATTTTTTCTTCACAGCATGAACATGACTCATCAGTCACTGGATTACATTAGTAGTTTTTGCTTAAGACACGTATCTAGTTATTTGTTTGGTGCTAAAATCATCTGCTTCTGCTTCTCCCTGTTTGTAATTTTAAACTGATGTGATGATTATGTAATACAGTGTTCAAGGCTATGAGGGCGCAAACATGTTAGGAACATTTACCATTTATCGGGAAAATAGAAAACATTTCTGAAATGTTTTATTTCTTGTATTGGGAATGGTAAAGTCCAAACAATGGACTTAAACATTACCCCTTTTTCTGTGTGTAATAGCATATTTTATTCATATTTGATGGTAAAGTTTAAGTACTTCATGACTTCCTCACGGATGTCACATTCTGCAGTAATGATTTTGAGAAATTCAGATATACCTTAACTCCAGCTGCATATGGTTTAAGTGAAGTCATTCGTTTCACATGATAGCTGAGCTGTGACAAATGTAACACACATACGTAACCAGTTGGATTTTGCTGTTCACTCATTAGTGAGAATGTTGTGGTTTTAACTGGTCTCAGCAGCAGAGGATTTTACACTACTTTAAAGTAGGTCACAGTTCCTTATATATCCTAATAATTCATGTTAATGATAATATTGCTGTTTCACATGTGATGCTACATGATCCATACAGCTGACACAGAAACAATATATGCTATTGTAATTGTTTTCAATTGAGCTTGTATTGACACATGGTAGAAGTTGCCTGCTTAATGTTTGTTTCTAACACAAACTGAAACATACGAAAGAAGTACATGAACCTATGAATTTTTTAAGCAAGCTTTCCTAGTGTTTTGGACATTGGTCATCTTCTAGGGGTTTTATACTGTAGAAGTCTTGGAGGAAGAGAAGGATGATATTTCAGTGCACAGATTTGAGAGAGATAAGCTCTGTTGCTGGACTGGACCAGTGATTTTATTTATTGTGCTATGAATTATTTTATTTTAAAATAAATGTTGGATTTAGTCTCTTAGTTCCAATCTCAGCCTGTGCATGACTTTGAACATGATTCCTTAGTTGTCCATTCCATAGACTAGTCAGGACAGTAACTGATTGGTCGTTGCTTACCCACACTTATATGTATTCAATTTGAATGTCAGCCTAGTCAACCATGTTACTGTCTATCATGCTGTGTATCCACACAGGCTTTTTAAGTTTTCTTCACTATCCCCAGTTTGTATGCATTGACCATTGATCATCATTATCTTAACATGTTTGACGCTACAAGAACTCTAAATGTCTTTAAATAATGAAAATAATGCAAGTTTTGTTATTAAATAACATCACTGAATCTTCATTATTTTGGCTGTGCCAGTCATTTATTAGTTTCAGCAAACTTTACTCACTGCGTTTCCCACTGAGTACCCTCTGTTCTCTGCCACCACCTTCTCAAACTTGTTGAGGTAGAACGGAATCTTATCCTTCATGAGAGCTATCTTTTTCTCTTCCTTCTTGAAGTGGTCTGGCTCCATCCTATACTGGAACAGTTCTGATCAGCAGTGTCTAGCATTAATACACTGCATTTAGGTTGGACATTGTCCACCATTTCAGCTGTTTTTACTTACAGCATGGTCATCCCTCAATATACTGGCAATTGTATAAGTTTTCACTTACATGAGTTTTCTCTGTCAAACTAGTTGTTGTTCCCAGTGCCTTTTAAAAATGGTATCTGATTTTTATGCATTTTCCTTGCCACTTTAATGATGCTAATGTTTTCTTCATAGAATAATGGCTAAGAATGTTATTTAAATGTAATAAGTAATGATCAGTGTAATATTTTTGTTCCATTTTGTATTGTGTTATGGTAAACCTTTTATATTTTGGGAGAAATTTTTGACCTCTGCTACCAATTAAAATTTATAAATTTCCCATTCCTTTATAAATTTATATAAATTTATAAAAGAATGGGAAATTAATTTTTGTTTTATGCATTCTCAACTTCTGATCAGTTTTGACAAATGAAATAAGCTAGTAAACCTAGGGATTAATGTAAATGACTTTTTGGGATTTCACTCTTCTTCCAACTTAATGTGATTGGTTTGTCTTTATACTGACTAAACTAAGATACCCATTTGTTGCCACATAAAGTTCAGTGTTCAAAGGGTTATAGTTCTGATCAGGACATCTCCTCTTAACCTTGAATATACTAACACTTAAAAACATCAGTGAAACTGATGAGTCTGTACATGTTTCTGACAGTGGCTGATTCATGAAACTTCAATTTTGTTGAAAATTATTCATTGTTTGAGATATGTGATAGTACTGATGATGTTTTTGGATTTGATTCAATTGACTGAGCACGGCATGATTTAGTCAGATTAACCTCTGAACATATGCAAATCTGTATTCATTTTGCAAAAATGTGTGTGTGTGTGTCATAAAGGAAATTTTAGAAGTTTGGAAATTAAGTACCTTGTTTAAGGTCACTAAGTGTATCAACCAGCATGTCACACTGCAGACTCTCCCACTCATCATGACCAGCCAGCCCATACTGCTTTGCCAGGTAACGGGCAATGGAATTGGATTGTCCTACAAGCTTTCCATCTATCTCCAGGACAGGTAACATCCCAAAAGGCATCTCTGAGCAATATTAAAAACATATTAACAATCAGTCATCATGCAGTTAAATTCAAATTTTCATTCCATCATAGTTTAAATGCTGAGCTTACACTGTTCTCTGGTTTAAAAATAGTCAGGATTCGCTGCATTTCAATAGACATTGGAAAAATGCTGTTACAGCTAGGTGATCTTGTCTGTACTTTAACCAGATGTGATTACTTTGCTCAAAATCACTTCATTATACCCCTAAAAATATATTAGATATTTGTCAAATTAAATAGTAGAATTCTTTTAGAGCCAAATGCTCTTGTGCATGATGCAATGTCAACTGGTAAATAGTTACTGATGGTGAGCTTGGTGCCACCAGCCTCAGAGTCTTGGTAATTCTTGGACTCCACAGACCGCAAAAAGGAATACATTCAGCTTCTCCAAAGTATCAGTACTTATTGACCAATTGACCTGACATCGTACCTTACAAGACTTGAATCGTTCTTAGCACCACAGTGATAACTTCAAATCTCACACTAAAATTCTTATCTGAAGAATTTGTGTACTGTGTCTGGGATACTTAATCTCAGCATTTAGCAGGGGTAAACGTAAAACAGTGTTACTTAAATTGCATTTTTTATTTATAATCACTGTCAATCATTAAATGATTTCATAGTTATTTCGTGATTTTTTAAATACAGAATTTGTCTTTTGAACCTCTCTCTGACAAATATGGCCATAAAATAAATATAAGTTTGTGCCACTGACATGGGGTCAGTAAGTAGAAGAGAATAAAATAATGTTGTGTGTTTGGTACACACAGATAAGTTGGTTCTTTCCATCAAGCCATCTAGTATGTGGTAAAAAATGCAGAGATATATGTGGAATCTAAATCTAGATTTATTATCTTGCAATACTCACTTCGTTTCAGTTCAGGCCATTTGTCTTGACTAATACGTTCATCCTCATACTCCACTCCTGCGTACGCAAAAATGAATCGGATATGTTCTGCCTTGCCCCGGGCATTGAAGTATATAAGTTTGTATGATGGTGCCATCAGCCACGCCCTGTAATTTCAGTTAGTCGTATCAGTTCACAGATTCAGTGTGCGAAGGTTTAGGGCATCCAGTTTTTCCTGTACCTTCAGAGAAATCAGGAATTTGTGCGTTTCAAGGATGTTCAGAGACCTGCAGCATTTCCTGTCCATCGCTTCTCCCATGTGTAAAATCTGACACAAAACTGTGATTAGAAGTCCCACATTAACAGGCAACTAATATAGGGGTGCTGATAAGTCCTTAGCCCGACCCGACTGAAAAAACAATTGAAAGGTCTCCATTTTTCATCCGACGCGGAGGTCATTGCTGCCGCGGAGACCTGGTTGGACGGACAACCTTTTAAATTTTTTTTGAGTGGTTTTCAAAAGTTAAAGTTTGGTCGCTGTAGCTTATTTCCTTCCTGGCCGGGCTAAGGACTTATCAGCACCCCGGTAAGAAGAGCCTCTGCGCTTCATTTACAGTCTGTGTTCTCTTTCTCACTAATATCATTAGTTATGTGGTTTTAGTTTAGTGACATTCCCTTAGTGTGGTTTTACACCAGAAAACTATATACAAGGATGTATCCAAAAGTTCCAGGGCAATACTTGAAAAAAGAAATTTGCTTACCTTGGATGTTAAATTCCTCCATCACCTTCAAAGTACTCCCCTTTTGCACGAATACAGCGGTCACAGCGTTTCTGCCATGCTTGGAAGCATCCCTGGAAGTCCCTTTTTGGAATTGTGTCAAGTACCCGCTGCGATTCCTCTTGAATCTCTTCAATGGTG
>JGI24703J35330_11748027_pt1 | contig 10016 bp, 11 predicted proteins | sample TergutNt197P1_FD_35330 | JGI IMG/M metagenome (IMG submission 35330) | reverse complement strand
TAGTGCGTGTTTAATTTTGTTGTATTGTTCTTCATTTATCTCCATATGGTCATTATAATCTATTTTCTCAACTTTTGATAGTGGCTACACGCCCTAAAGTATCATCCAGTAAACCATCCTCCTCAGAAACCGGGATTAATGGTTTTCCTGATTGTAAAGCAGGTGCGCCACCTTCAGACAAAGCATCATCCGGGAGAGCGAATCCTGAAGGTATAAGTTATTTGTATCTTTCAAGCGACAAAGAAACTGCTTGTGCAGAACTTCGCGCTACTTTGGATGACATCCTTTCTGTATCTGCCTTTAAGCCGAAGAAAGAATTGAAAATTTTGAACTTGCACAAGGCAGAATTAGCAAATAAAGAGGAGATGGATGCTTTTTATTTTATTAAAAACATGATGTCCTCATTTATGCGACCGATTAGGAAACAAGGAGATAGCGAATATTGTGCAACGCAATACGTCGCATCATATATTCAAGCAAATACTGACCTAGATGGTATCAAATGGATTAGTTCATTCAATCATCAGAAGGATGCGTTTAACGTTGTTCTGTTTGATGTATCCGCAGCAGAATGTGCTGATAAATATGGAGAAGTCTTTAAGCCACTAAAAACAGAAACTACATTTCAAAACATTTCACTTTCGGATTCTACTCCCTTAAAAGCATCAACCTTCGACTGCAATCCTTTGACTCCTGATGAAGTTGGAAAAATAAGGCATAATTTACATATGTCTCAGAAACACCTCAAGTGAACAAAAATTACAAAGCACGCCAACGACATCATTCAAAAATACGCAAGCGGTTTGTTCCTCAATAAATTCCTATCTGCATTTTGCTTTCGTAACAAAACGCGAACATAAAATCTCGATGCAGTCATTATTTTTTGCGAAAAGTTTAGCTCCTGCAATTTTATAAGCAACTCCACGATTACAATGTTCATGGCTCCGGATTTTTTACATAACCCAACACACTGTATCAAGGAATGAGGAAAAAATTATAATGGTAAAGTTAGAAACAAAGCGATTGATACTTCGACCGTTTGATATTGCTGATGCCGAATCCATGTATCGAAATTGGGCAAGTGACCCTGATGTTGTTCGCTTTATGTGTTACGATGTTTGTGATAGTCTGGAATCCACACAAAGGCATATATACCAGTGGATGGAGTATTTTAACAATCTTCCGATTGGCTCGTCATGGTGTGTATTTGCCATAGAATTAAAATCATGTGGAGATTTAATTGGAACGATAGATTTTCATGAAAACAACTGTGAGGCACATGCCGCCGAAATTGGTTATCAGCTTGGCAAGGCATGGTGGGGAAATGGCTATGCCACAGAAGCTCTGAGTGCAGTTATTGATTATTGCTTTGAAGAGGTTGGCCTAAATAGATTATGGGCTGACCATAACGCGCTAAATATTGCGTCCGGCAAGGTATTGATAAAGGCGGGTATGTTATGCGAAGGGACTTCGCGTCAGTGCTACATAAGGGAAGGTATTTTGGCGGATAAGGTTAGCTATGCAATTCTTAAAGAGGACTGGGATATAAAAAGAGAAATAGCATTTTACAATTCATTGCCTTGTGTGTTTAATGGTTTTATTGATGTGCCAACTCTTGCCGGTGTCGGGCTCTATTTGGTCTGCTTAGAAAAACAATCAGGCAACCCTGAAAAAAAGTATGTACCCGGTTATATGTTTGCGATTTGCAAAGAAGGTGAAAAAATTGGAAATATAAGTTTGAGGATTGGTTATGGTGGTGGTTTTTATGGCAGCAATTTATATTATGGTGGGCAAATCGGGTATGACGTTGATGAAGCATATCGCGGCAACGGTTATGCCGGTCAAGCTTGCCGTTTGCTGTTGCCTGTGGCAAGAGTCCACAAAATGAAAAAATTATTAATAACCAATGACGTTAATAATATTGCCTCGAGGAGAGTGTGTGAAAAACTGGGAGCGAGACATGTACGAGAGGTAAAACTTCCCGAATGGACTGATATGTATAAAAGCGGACAGCGAAATTCAAATATTTATGAGTGGACTGTGGAGTAGGGTATGATTTTTCAATCTCTATATGCTACAATGGATTTCTTGCAAAACTGTAATTTAAACAAAATATGGAGATGAAAAATGGACAAAAAAGATTTTTACTACGACCTGCCAAAGCATTTAATTGCGCAACAGCCAATCGCCCGACGCGATGGCTCACGGCTTATGCGTTTAAATAAGCTGACGGGTGAGGTTGAGCATAAGATGTTTAGAGATATAGTATCTCTTCTTGAGACGGGCGACTGCATTGTTATTAATGATTCTAAGGTAATCCCTGCGAGGCTCATGAGTGATAATAATTTAGAAATGTTATTGCACGAGAGGCTTTCTGACCGTCGTTGGGCTGTTCTTGTGAAGCCCGGAAAAAAGGCACAGGTTGGCGATGTGCTTGTATTTAGTGGTGGTAGGCTTTCGGCAGAAGTGGTAGAAATCATCGAGGATGGCCTGCGCGTGGTGGAACTTTCTCATGAGGGGGATTTTGAGCCGTTGTTGGAAGAAATCGGCGAGATGCCACTGCCTCACTATATAGAAGAAAAGCAAACCGACACAAGCCGCTATAATACTGTGTATGCAAAGCACGAAGGCTCAGTAGCCGCGCCTACAGCGGGCTTACACTTTACAGAAGAAATCCTGAACGACCTCACAGAAAAAGGTGTGAATATAGCCCGCGTTACGTTGCATGTGGGTATTGGTACATTCCGCCCGGTGAAAGAGGATGATATAACAAAACATCATATGCATAGCGAGTATTGTCGCGTAGAGCCTGATGTCGCAGACCTCATTAATTCAACAAAAAAAGCAGGCAAACGTGTAATCGCCATAGGCACCACAAGTTGCCGCACCATAGAATCACGCGCAGACGAAAATGGATATGTACAAGCGGGAGCAGGAAAAACGGACATCTTTATCTACCCCGGCTACAAATTCAAAACAATGGATGGATTGCTTACTAACTTTCATCTGCCTGAGTCCACACTCGTTATGCTGGTATCCGCTTTTGCAGGACGCGAAGCCACCTTGGCCGCATATGAAGAGGCTGTAAGGGAAGAATACAGATTCTTTAGCTATGGCGACGCGATGCTGTTAGCGTAGATTATTTGCCTTGATTCTTGCGAAGCTCTCGGCTATCTTGGCGGCACGTTTAGCGGTGTCGGCTTCGTTTACATACCATTTTCCGTCTTGGCGGATTAGTGTCGTGCCGGGTTTTGAATCTTTTGGAAGGCTACCCACGGGCAGGCTTATTATTTCGTGGGTTTCGCTGTTTTCCAGTACCGCCCATGTTTCGTCCTCGATGCGGTCTATTATCCATTTAGGGGCTTCTCGCGTTATCTCATTGAGTAATAATTGTTTGCCCATTTGTTATCATCCTTATCGTGCCTAGCTCGTCGGTGCGGTAGATTGCTACACCGTTTGTTTCCAGGCGGTCTATGACTTCTTGGTGGGGATGGCCGTGGCGGTTGCCTTCGGCGGATTGTATGACAGCGGCGGCGGGATTTACTGCACGCAAAAATTCTTCTGTCGTAGATGTACGGCTACCGTGGTGTCCTACTTTTAGTACATTGGACTGCAATGCCGTTCCCCATCGCTCTACCAGCCAGCTTTCTGCGGCTCTTTCTGCGTCTCCCGTAAACAAGAAAGATGTCTGACCATGCGCCAGACGCAGGATGATGGAGGCGTTATTTATATTGTTGTGATGTCCGGGTGCGGGGCCTTTTACCGTCATGTCGATTATCCCTGCTTGCACTCTGTCGCCCGGAGAAGGAATACGTACCGATATGTCGTTGTTTTCGATGGCGGAGAGGAAATTCAAAAAAGTGTCGGTGTCATTTGTGGCATCGGGCATGATGACATAGCCGATGTCAAAATCACGCAAGACCGTGACAAGCCCACCGATATGGTCGCTATGCGGATGGGTCGCTACTACATAGTCTATGAATGTAATGCCTGCGTCGTTAAGATAATCAATGACGGCTTGTCGGGCGCGATGTTCTCCTGCGTCTATCAAGACTGCATGATTGTCGTCTCGTATGAGAATACTGTCCCCCTGCCCCACATCTATGAACGAAACGATAATTTCGCCTTCTACGGGCAAAATTGAATCGCCAACACGCGGCGGGAACAGCAAATCACCTGCAAATGTATATAAAAGTGCGATAACCAGAATCAGCAGAGTCACCACAAAAAACGAAAATCCTGAACGCCTCCTGCGTCGCCTCCCGGCTGTACGCCTAATGGCGCGACGCGCAATTCTTTTTTTCACTACCGATACCCCTTTACATGTTGGTCTCTGTTTGCAAACGAATAGTAGGTATCGCCTGCTACTATTATGTGGTCGATTACGGTGATGCCCATGAGTTCGGCGGCATCGGTGATGTGGCGGGTTGCTTCCAGGTCGTTTCGCGAAGGTCTAAACGTGCCGCCCGGGTGATTATGCGCCAAAATAATATGGCCGGAGTGGTTTTGTATAGCGGCACGTATGATTTCGCGCAGATATACGGCGGATTCATCCAATGTGCCTTCGGATATGAGGACGGCATTAATGAGCTTGTAATTTTTGTCCAAGCATAGTGTGTAAAATTTTTCTATGGTATCACCCACAAAAAGTGTAATCGCATATTCTCCTGCGGTTACACCTTCATCGAGGATTACGTTATCGCCCCATTTGCTTCGGAAATATCGGTTTGCGACAGCGGGGAGCAGGTTAATAAAAACGGCGATTTTTTCGGTGCATTGTAGTTTTGTAATCAAAGTTTCTACATCAGCATCGAATAAATTATGTAGAGAGCCAAACTCGCGTAACATTCGGTGGGCTATTTCGTTTGTATCACAGCGCGGATAGCAGTAATACAACAAAATTTCCAGCACCTCATGGTCTGCAAATCCCGTTAGACCCTGGGTACGATAGCGTGTGCGCATTCTGGCGCGGTGGTTTGCGTGAGGATTATTGTTTTTCATCGCATTGCGTCCTCCAGCGCGTCGGTTACAGTTTGCAAAACCTTTATACGTGCGTGTTTTTTGTTATTGGATTCTACTATTATCCACGGAGAATGCGGCGTATGGGTACGCATTAACATTTCATCCACTGCCTCTTCGTACAAATCCCATTTTTCGCGGTTGCGCCAGTCATCTTCTGTTATTTTATGAGCTTTGGCCGCATCGTTTTGTCTATCCTCAAAACGGCGCAACTGTTCTTCTTTGTCAATATGCAACCAAAATTTCAGCATAACCATACCATGACCCACAAGATGTTGTTCCATTTCATTTATTTCTCGATAAGCACGTTGCCAAACATCCGGAGGGGTAAGCTCTTCTACTCGCTCTACGAGTACTCGTCCATACCACGAGCGGTCAAAAATAGTCAAATGCCCATCCTTAGGCATCTTTACCATAAACCTCCAAAGATGCTGGCGCGTCAGCTCATAAGGCCGTGGCGGCCCTACAGGCACCACCGCATAACAGCGTGGGTCCATCTCTGATGTGAGTCTCTTTATATTGCCGCCCTTACCTGCTGCGTCCCAGCCCTCGTACACAATCACTGCCGACCGACGTTTTGCATACATTTTGTTAGAGAGGGTGCGCATACGTTGTTGATAATGCTCCAGAGCATCTTTGTACTCTCCCGCAGGGATGTCCTCATCAGGAGATACACTCTGCAACATGCGAGGGATTTTTTCTGTTTTTTCTTGGGGTGGTGCGGGTTTTGGGTCTTGAGCTGTTGCAGACAGGCGTTTTTCTATTGCATCTATTATGATGCCCATCATTTTGCATGTACCGTATTTTCTGTCATTTGCCTCTATTACATGCCACGGATTAGCTTCTGTATTTGTCATCTTGAGCATTTTTTCGTATTGACGGATATGCGAGTCGTAGTTTTTGTTTTGTAACCAGTTGTGGTCATTTACACGCCACGATGACGCGGGGTCTTTTGCCAATGCCTTAAAGCGGCGATGTTGTTCATCCTTACTTATATGCATAAAAAGTTTGATAATCAGATATCCGTCATCCGAAAGCTGACGCTCAAATGCATTTACATCAAAATAAAAACCATGCACTTCCATATTAGAAAGTTGCCATGGTTCCCTTTGTTCCGGCAAAATAAGCCTATGCCAACTCTTGTCCATGATTACAATCTGCCCACCGGGCGGCAGGTATGTCCAATAACTCCACAAAAAAGGACGCATTTGTTTTTCTTCTGTAATTGTACCCGTAGTGCGTACATCAAAATAACGCGGGTCCAGCGGATTAACCAACCGTGAAATATGAGTGCCTTTGCCGGAAGCCCCCCAGCCCTCAAACACAATAACTACGGGCAAACGAGCCTCTCTTATTTTTTGCTGTAGGTCGGTGAGCTTTTTTTCTAACGGACGCAGTATTTCTTTATATTCATCTTTTTCCATTCTCTGTTCGGGATTTATGCTTGATAACATATGTGTCATCCTTTTGTAGTTTTTTGCAGTATATCATATTTTTGAAAGTTCCATAACATAATCATCCATAAAAAAACCTCCGCCAATATCTTTTTTGCACGACGAAACGATTTTAAATCCCATTTTTTTGTATGCCGAAATCGCGCCTCCATTATCTTTATTTACAGTCAGGCAAATTTTGTCCAATCCATGGCTTTTGCCTAATCGGATTGCTTCGTTTAAAAAACCGCGTGCAATCCCCTTGTTGCGAAAATCGCTATGAATATAAAGCTTGCTCAAAAACACATGGTCAGCTTGTAAAAATACTGCACAATAAGCAACTATGTTTTTTGAACAGTCTTTAAACGTAAAATATATGTGATTGTTTTGTGTGATGTCCTCATAGATTTGCTCGGAGGATTGGAACTTTTCCAGCATATATTCTACTTGCTCTATGCCTATGATAGGCGTGTAATGTTCTCTCCAGATTTCTCCTGCAAGCGCGGAAACAAACCCAACTTCGGATTTGGATAATCTTTGAATCATAAAATATTGCTCCCCCTATTATGCTTTCACATCCAACACAGGCGGTTTGATTACTTCTCCTGTGATGTCTACCGTAGGTTTTCCATTTTGAGCCGCTCTAACAGTATCACTAAACAAGCCATGCAGCTCACGAACTCGTGCCCATTCGGCATCCGTAGTAACTTCTCTCCAACCCACTTTTTCATTAAACAGGGCAATTCTATTGCCGTTTGAATCATGCACATCAAGATGATTTATCGAAAAATTGGGGTTTAACAATGCTCTGCCAAACAGCAACTCAATCCACTCTCCCATACTTGTATGAGTGCGTGATAACATCTGAAGCGAGTTGATTTGGGTTTCGAGGGCTGTTAATGCGTTGGTTATCGCGCCCTTTCTGTCGGGGGCAACAGATGACATAAACATACGGGTAAGTTTATTTTTCTCATCATCATTGCGTTCCCCTGTTTCTGCGTACTTTTTCCCTAATTCCCTAATTCTTGCCTTGATTTCATCATCGCTTAATTTGGGCGTAGATTGGGTGTTCATGTAGTTGAAATTGGGTAATCTTACGCCCGCAATTTTTTTGTTGCCACCTTGGTTGACATTCTTGTTATGCGTGTGCAGTGGGTTGATTTTCATGCTCATTCCTCCGTTTTAGGTCTATTCGTTGTTTGGTTTCGCACATAACCTTGCGGTAAAGTCACATTCAAGTTTTCAGCAAAAAATCCACTTATATGTGTGTGTATATACCCGATGTTTCCGTTTTCAAGATGGATATTTGCTTGCTCAAAAGCCCAATCCGTCTCGCCCGATACCACAATAAAAACGTTGGCTTCTTCGTAATAGCCAAACCCCTCCGGCAGTTGGGTGTTGTTTCGGATATATGCGGTTTTGGTTGCGTGATTTATGGTAAGTATGTTGCCCAATGTTGCTCCGCCAATAAAAATTTGCGTACCCGATACAATATCATCATTAGTTGCAATTACAAGGCTTCCGTATGGCAAATGTATGTCCAATATATCAATGTTAGCCGCATCAAACATCATACTTGTAAATATATACGAATGAGTAGAATCGGATGATTGTATTGTGGAAGAACCCATCACAGGACTTATGCCGCTCAATATAGTAGCCGCAAAAGCTACTGCCAAAAGCTGTACAAATCCGCTTTTTTTCTTTTTTACATCCATTATGTTTGTGAGCCTTGCCTTGATTTTATTAGTGTTTGAATAGAAATTGGTGGTGAACACATTTCCACGCATTTTTGCTATGGAGTTTAATATTATTTCGCCGTACTCTCGGCGTTCTTCTGCTTCCCTGTTTTCCAAAACCGCATCATCGCATACCCTTTCCATGTCGGCGTGGGCTTCTTTCACCATCAGATAAACGACCGGGTTAAACCAATGGATGGCATTTGCGATAAACAAAGCCAGCTTATAAACGATGTCCTTATTTTTGAAATGGGTCAACTCATGGCGCAGAATAAAAGCCAAATCGTTGCTCTCATAATCTTCATGGGGGAGCATAAGCACAGGACACACCAATCCCATAATCAGCGGGCTTGAGATTTCCTTGTTAACCATAGGAAAGATGGTGGTCTTAATCCCCATTTCTGCTGAAAGATTTGATAATGTTTCTTCAACCTCATGCCTTTTTGGAACTACGCTCCACCGTAATATTCTACGCTTGGCGATAAAATATCGGACTGCTTGAAACGTGGCAAACACGACACTGCCCACAAGCCATATCAAAAAAAGCACTTGGTAAAGAGTCATGTTATCCATTGGCTCTGTTGTATCGGCTTGTACCATAAATGGCAATGGTGTAAACAATTCTGCCACAGGCATATTTTGAATAGCTATAACCTCGGACATTCCCGCAGGGGCGTTAAACTGAGGCAAACCAAAATTGAACGGTACAACAAGCCTAATCATAATCAGCATCCATGCCCAATATTTCCACTTTGCGATAAAATGTTTGTTGAGTATAGGCGATAACGCCCATATGCCAATAATAAACATCCCGCATACCACAGAAATCCACAGAATGTTGACAACGAATTGGCTCACGATTATCCCCCTTTATTTAATGAATCCAAAAATTGGCGAAGCTCCTCTATATCTGTATCGCCTATGACTTTTTTGCTATACAGGGTGGTAACAAAATTCTGTAATGAATTTTCGTAAAGATTGCTCAAAACTTTTTCGCCTTCTTGTGCTTTATAATCCTCTTCCGAAACCAAGGCTGTATATTGGTTAAGCCGATAAGTACGGTCGCAAGATACAAAGCCCTTTTCGCATAATTTAGCCAATGAACTCATCAGCGATGCCAAAGCCCATGCCCTGCGTTTTGGTAAATTCTCCAATACATATTTAGAAGTTACAGGCTCCTCAACACGCCACAAAACCATCATAATTTCAAGCTCAGCATCGCCAAGCCATTTTTTGTTTTTCATACGACATTACCTCCGTGTTATGCCATTATGTTGCTCCATATGTATTATGTCGGCACATAATGGTCGAAGGTTTAGTGTTAAAGCGAAACAACTGAGTTTTATAAGGGTTTATGCGGGCTTGAGCGGTTTTGACCAAAACATCTACGTAATAAATCCTTGGGGTTTCGGAGCCGCTTGCGGTCTGCCATTATTAGGTTGTTTGAAAGTGCATTTAGCCCGTAATATAGGGCTTCGCCAGTTTGGAATAACTCACATGTTGTAAAGGGAATAAATATTGCTGTGCTACTGGTCGTAAGTCCTCGGTTAATTTCTAGTTGGTTTTGCCCAAGAGCCAGACTGCTCATCAATCCTTGTTCTTGTTGCCAGTCAAGGCGACGTAGGGCGCAGTTGTATTTTTGAGCCACACCAGATGCCGCAAACACATCATTTTCTAGCTTAGACTTGGATTTTGCGGTATTTAGGGTGTGTCGACAAAAGAAATATAGTATAATGGAAAAAACATTAAGGGGGCTTTTCCGTGGATAATGCTTACAGGCGGCACGACATTTCAGATTCGTTATGGTCGGTTATTTCGCCACAAA
>JGI24703J35330_11748028_pt1 | contig 10017 bp, 9 predicted proteins | sample TergutNt197P1_FD_35330 | JGI IMG/M metagenome (IMG submission 35330) | reverse complement strand
TGCCCATCAATAAACTTTACACATTCCTTGTCTTTTTGCCGCACTGCTTCGTCAGAAAAACCTTGCGTGCCTCCAGCACGCGGCGGTTTTCCTTCCTTGCATTGCGACAAAAATCCTGCGGACTGTGTAAAGTTTACTTTCGGGCAATTCCTAATGCTTGCTCGACCCAATCAATATCCGGGTCGGCTTCAATATCGGGAGCTATACCAATTTGATGGATGCTTTGCCCTTGCGGGCCCAGAACATTCAGCACGGTTGCGCGTACGGCGTATCCCCGGGTTAGCGGAATTGTCACTTGACCAATCCCCTTACCAAAGGTTGTTTCGCCAAGAGTCACAACTTCGGGAACATGTTCCGACAACGCCAAAATTAAGCCCTCTGCAGAGCTTGCCGTGCGATTGTTTTGTAAAATTACAATGTTGCGGAATTCAAAAAATGCATCATTACTTGCTGTGATTGTCCGCGTGAACATGGGCATTCGGGTTTCCTCAAAAGCAATAATCGCACCTTGCGGTACAAATAAATCTGCTATTCTGTGGAAATCTGCAAGCCAACCGCCGTAATTACCGCGCAAATCAAATATAAGATTTGGATATTGCGCAAGATAGTCTCGGTTATTTTGCACAAACTGTCGCGTTGCCCGCGAGATATTTGGGATAAATAAAAGTACTGTATCCTCGTTTATTGCTTCTATCGAAGCGGTTCGCGCAATTGCTCTGTCTGCTTCGCGTACAGCACGAATCTGTTGCGGCGCATACAAATATGTGAATCTGTCGTTGTTTATTTCCGAAAGTTGACCTGTTACAACAGAAATTACAACACGGTCGAAATCACGATGAAATCCACGCCTGTTCTCGGGCAAAATATGCCGGCTGTACAATTCGTCAAGCGCGTCTGTTAATACATAGTTGTTTGCAATCAAAAGCTTAAAAACCCAGTAATCATAATTTGCGTAAACAGTAAACCCAAAAAGCCCAAGCATTAAAAAAAGACAAACTTTTAACGCACGATATCGCCGCCTTAGTTTTTCTTCCGAAATTACCTTTTTATTTTTAAACCAATTTTTTATTTTTTCAATCATGCGTAAACCCCTTTGCCTTTGAAATTTAGGGCGTATTGCCGTTAATCTTTTCAGATGTTTTTCAAGGTTTGGAAGAAATTCGCTCATGCTCACGCCGGAAAGGTATAAAGTATTTTCACTTTATACTGCGACATTAATTAGGGGGTGCGGACAGGAAATTGCTTACCACAAATTTCCTGTCCACACCCCCTAGATTCATGCCGCTAGGTTAAGCGAATTCCTCTTTCTTCGTATTAATGTACTCTAAAATTTGTGTACGTATTGCCGGGTCACGAAAATAATTTTCCGAAACCAGTTCAAGCAAGGTATCCAAACCCTCTGCATCCTGTTTTGCCGCGCAAATATCTGCCGCAAGTTTGTATGTGTCTCTAAACTCTGCGCCAAGCAAAATGACTTTTTCCAAAATCGAAAGTGCGTCGGCGTTATTTTCTTCTTCCGAAAGTGCCTTTGCCCATTTTGTCAGGGATTTTAAATATTCGTTAAAATTTTCTTCGTATTGTGCAATAATGTCCATTTGCGTGGGGCCGTACTCTTTTTTCAATTCAAGGTTTGATACAGGTTTCTCGAAACGAATCATCGTGCGTTTTGCACAGCGTTCCACTTGAAAGGGGTCGCCCTCCGGAAGTTGGGGAAATACTGATAAATCTGCCGTAAAATACAGCTCGGGTTCTATATCTTTTTTTCGCACAGCGTTTGCGGCGTCTTCTTCCTCCAGAAAACGACGATTGATTTCATCTTGTTTCTTCGTGTGGCGGCTGGATTTTACAAAAAATAAAATAATTGCCGCAACTGTAAGTATCCCGAAAAGAATATTTACATATATCATGGTAACTCCTCCTTATTTTTATGGAATTATATCGTATTTCATATATAATTGAAACATGTATAAGCTGAATGAAAATCAAAATTTTGCGGCACGGCATTTGAACGGGCCCATGATGGTGCTTGCGGGGCCGGGCAGCGGGAAAACAGCAGTTATTGCGGCACGCGCAGGGATTCTGTCGGGCTTGCCCGACATTGCGGAAAAGTTTAATTGGTGTCGCAACAGCAATAACAAAGGTGTTTTGGTAATCACCTATTCAAAAGCGGCGGCAAACGAAATGGAACGCAGATATAATTCCATAAGGCAAGAAACAAATAAAACATCAAACAGTGCCGTTACATTCGGAACGTTTCATTCCGTATTTTTTCGTATTCTCAGGCGAAAGAAAAATCTTTCGACCGAGCAAATTCTTGCGGAAGGGGAACGCCGCGCCGTAATCACGGGCTTTTTGACAGAAATGCAATACGAACCCGACGACGAAATGTTGGCAAATGTTTTAAGTGAAATGTCACTTTTTCGCAACGAGCTTCACGAGCCGAACCTTTACCATTCCAAAACAATGGGAACGGAAGATTTTACATCTGTATGCCGCCAATACGAAGCATATAAAGCAGAAAAAAACAAGATTGATTTTGACGATATGCTTTGCGGTGCATATGAAGTGCTTAAAAATCACCCGAACGAGCTTGATTTTTGGCGCAAGAAGTATCCATTTATAATGATTGACGAATTTCAGGATATTAATCGCGTGCAGTACGAAACTGTAAAACTTCTTGCCGCGCCCGCAAACAATTTGTTTATTGTGGGTGACGACGACCAAAGTATTTATCGCTTTCGTGGTTCACGCCCGGAATTTTTGCTTAATTTTCCCGAAGATTTCCCCCAAGCCCAAAGGGTTACGCTTGAAACAAACTATCGTTCGACGGATGCCATCATCAGTTATGCAAATAATTTGATTATTCACAACAAACTGCGATATAATAAAAACATATCGGGAACAGGAAGAGCGGGGGCACCCCCAACCTTGCTTGTGGCGGAAGACCGAAACAGCGAGGCAGTACAAATTGCCGAACGGATTCGCAAAGAAATTGCCCGGGGCGCAAATCCCGATGAAATTGCCGTGGCCTTTAGGTTAAACATTCAGTCGCGTGCATTTACCGACATTTTCTCCAACATGAACATCCCATATCGTTGCCGCGACGAGATGCCCTCTGTTTACCAGCATTGGATTGCCCTTGATTTATTCGCGTATCTGCGCACGGCGCGGCGGTTGGGATTGCGGCAAAAAACGGGATTCGACCCGGATGCCTTGCGCATTATCAACAAACCATATCGTTTTGTAAGCAAGGCATTTTTAAAAAGCGTAAAAAAACAAGACAAGGATATCTTTCTCGCCTACAAACGCGACCCGCTTTTGCACATTGCCACAAAAAATTCCATAGAGGAACTTCGCGACGATATGCTTGCCGTTTCAAGGCTTTCTACGTCGGAAGCCATGCGTTACATACGCAAAAACATGGGATATAACAGGCATATTACGGAAACTTGCGAATATCGCAAAATTAACCCTGCCGGGCTGTTTGAAATTGCGGACGAATTGCAAGACGCTGCAAAACAATTCAAAAACCCGCTTGATTTTATTAAACACGCAGAAAAAGTTGCAGCAGAAGTAGCCGATGCAACAAAAAATAAATCCGGGCCTTGCGTTACGCTAACAACATTGCACAGCGCGAAGGGGCTTGAGTTTGAGCTAGTATTCATTGCAGGTGTGGTTGAAGAAATTTTGCCATATATTCGCAGTAAAACCGCGGCAGAAATCGAGGAAGAGCGCAGGCTGTTTTACGTTGGCGTAACCCGCGCAAAACATGAACTTTTTCTTTCTGCAACAAAAACCGGATATGACAAACCAACAAAACCGTCAAGGTTTTTGAATTGCGTTAAAAACGGAGGTATGATAAAATGAACCGATGGTTTAAGAAACATAAACAAAAACTGGCTATTGCACTTGCAGTACTAATCGCATTTTTGATGGTGCTTGCTCCGGTAGCTGCGTTTTTTGCCTCATAAAACCTGTGCAAGGGGGATTTTGGCATGACGGCCATAATCAGAACAAGGGGGGATTGTTGTGAACGATGATTTGGAAAAATTAGAGGGCTTAGAAGACATGGACGACCTTGAAGCGCAACTTTCGGCACTCGGCATTTTAGGCGGAGAAGACGCAAGCGACGCAGACCCGCTTGCCGGCCTTGGCTTAGATTTGCCCGATACCGGTGACGCAAGTGACGCAGACCCATTTGCCGACCTTGGCTTAGATTTGCCCGATACCGGTGACGCAAGTGACGCAGACCCATTTGCTGACCTTGATTTATCCGGCATTGGCAGTGACGATGCCGACGACCCGTTTGCAAGTCTTGGTTTAGACTTAGACGATGACGACCCGTTTGCGTCACTCGGCGGAGTATCTGCCCCTGCCCCGGTGAGTACCGGGGGTGGCGACCTTGACCTGGACAGACAGCTTGAAATGCTGCTTAATGCCGATAAAGTAGCCGACGATAATTGGGAAGAACGCGACGTTTTTGCTTCGATGCCCACAAAATCGGTATATGACCCCGAGGTTGACGGCATGGGTACGGTTTCCTATGTCAAAGGTGCCTTTGTAAAAGAAGAAGACCGCAAAACAAAACTTTTTGAAAATATCTCGGGCGGCAGAATGATTGCTACTCTCGTTGTCGGAATTCTGCTTATAGCGTTGGGGGCTGTTTCGGTAGTGCTTGCGAATTTTGCCGTGCGTGAGCAACGCAGTTATGCCGCCGAACTTTCGCATTTTTCACCTGTGGCTCTTCCCCGCGACGTTGTTAACAATGCAAACTTCGTTTATATGTACGAAGCAATTGAAGTGGGTGGGCAACGCCTTACTTTAGTACGTGTTTCCGTGGGGCATTCCGGAACAATTTTCTACTTTGAAGAAAATTTTAACCCGGACGATTTTTATATCATGTTATTTGACCAAGCAAGGAACTTGTATGCACGCACAAGTTTTGGCATCAACACCCCTTCGGATACAGGTACGGTTTTGGTGTTTGACACACTTTCGCTAAACACTTTGTTCCTTGTCTTGCATGTGCAGTGCAAAGAAACCCACGAGTATGCGCGTTTTCATTATCGTTTTACCTCGCCGCCGGTTTTTGACGCACCTGTTTTCATCACTCGTCCGCTGACGGTTATGGGGGAAGGTAACGACGCATCGGGGCTGATGGTGCGCCACGCAACATTTGACAATACAAGCACAAAAATTCATTTCAGCTTTACGCCCAACTTGCGGGGTGCGGGCTTGCGCGTTAACCCTCGCGAATACGCAGAAACCCCGTTTGTTATTGTTAATGACTTCTACACCGCCGTTAATCCTTTAACATATGAGGACTCCATTGTTTTCTTCGACGAATTCAATATGTACCTTGGCGCAGCGACATTCGGGCCGGTTTTTACATTGGAGGGCAATGTTGAAATCCTTTTCAACGATTTAACATATTTTTATCCTAATCCGGAAATTCATGTTTTGCCGACAGATTTATTCGGCAACGACCAAACCCGGCCTTTGCCTGTGCAAACAGGCGCGTTTACCCTAAACCTTGAGGGCATGATTCAACACGGCTCTACAATAAGTTTAACATTGCACGGCGTAGACGAATCCGGCCGCCGCAGAGCCACAAACCTTGATATTACTTTACGCGCCATCACCGAAGAAGGCTATGTAGACATGCCGGGCATCGTGCGTGTTCACCCCGACGGTTATGGCACAGACGTGCATTTTGATATGGCACCCCATGGTGCTTTATTGCGCGATGTTTATATTTCGCAGTACTCTCTAGTTGTTGCTTGGGTGGAATACGATGTGCCGCAAGCCAGTGTACCCATTAGGGTTTCCCCGTTTTTTAATATGCCCGGCGCAAGAAGATATGCCGCCGAGGCCGCCGTTTATGAAGCATTTATTGGATTGCTTGCGCACAAATCGGGCGAAATTTCTCCCGAAGGGATTGTGGGGCTTTCCCCTCAAATCCACAATTCTGAAGTAATAAGCGGGATTTTTGCCCCTGTAGAAACCTCTCAACGCCCGATGTTTGCCGCAACTGTTTCTGCCGGCGACATGGTAAGCAATTACGACTTTGCCGGCATTGTTGATGTGGTGTGGGTAGCCGGCGAAGGCGAAGACATAGCCTATTTCAGCGAAACCTTTAAAGTAACCGCACGCAGTAATGAATCAATTTGGTCTGTGGTGAGCATACTTAAAAAATGACTTTAATTGATTTATTACCCCCCCGTCAAAGTTTTGCGTTGCAAGATTTTGCCACCCCCCTTGGAAAGGGGGTTTCACCAAATCAAACCTTTATTGGTGGCGTACTATCTGCGAATGTAAAATTTGCCTTTATTAGTTTTTGCCTTTTGGTTGCCGTTGTTTCGTTTTTTTGGCGCAGGTCGGGAAATAATTGGCTTTGGCTTGTTGGCGGGCTTGCTGCTACGCTTCTCTCGGACTATTTTTTGGTGCTTAAACATAATAATTTTTTTGGTGTCGCGACTTTTTGTTTTGCTCATGTTTGTTATATTTTTCGCGCAGAACACAGCCTTGCTTCCCAAGAACAAAAACGCCGCTACCTTCTATTTTGCGTCTTGGGAGTTTTTGCCTGCATATGGGTTGTTGGTTTTTTTGCAGGAAATATAATAATTCTTGCGGGGCTGTATGCCTCACTGTTTGCTTTGAATATTTTTGTTAACTTTTTTACAAAGACCCGTCACCCCAAGCATTATCAACGCTTGGTGATGACGGGTCTTATTTTGTTCGCTCTTTGCGATGTTTCTGTTATGCTTTACAACTTACCGAAATATGCCGGCGCGCCCGCTTGGCTTTTAGGCGTTTATCCGCTTATCTGGGTTTTTTATTTGCCAAGTCAGGCGTTGCTTGCAATCAGCGGGTTTTCGGTCTTTAATGCCCCGACAAAAGCGTAACATCAGATAATCACTACTCGCACTCAACCAGCCGCGCAACCTTGCCATTGCATTTTACACATTTTCCTTTAATCACCACATCCATCTGGCTGTTTTCCAAGGTGTAGTCCTTGATGGTCGTTGTTCCGCACTTGCCGCAAAAGACACTCTCCAACAAGCGTTTTTGAAATACGCTATCAATTTTACCCCATCGCTCTTCGGGAGATTCATCGACCTCTTCATGAATCGGCTGTGTCCGTTTGCTTTTGTTTTTTGCAGGACATTATTGAGAAAATTTCTTCTTGGCGTCAAATGTCCATCTGTCGAGTTCGCCGCCATAGCCGCATTCCCCACTGCGCGGAGAATTAACAATCGGCATGAGCGCGTCTTCTTCTTCGCAATTATCGGCGCAGGCTTCGCAAAAGTATCCGCCTTCCCACGCATTTACATAATCAGCAGGAGCAGAGCAACTATCACAGCTTTCCCCATGCGGCTCATTTCTGGCAAGCAGTAAGACTTTTTCTCGTTGCTTTGTGCGAGATATTTTGTCCGCGAAAGTTAGCAAGATTTCCGTGGTTGAGCCAAAGTCATATTCGTACAGGAGTTTATCACCTTTGGCAAATGTGGTTATTTTCTTTGACTTGCCGACTTCGCTCACTCCTCTACTAAATGCACTCAAATGGCCGCAACATTCACACCAAATTTCGCGTAAAAAATCATCTACCGCAGATAGACTTGAGGCAAGCGGAACAGTGAAAAGTAACCAGTAATCTTTGTCGTATGCGCCTTCTGCTTTGACGAGATAGCATTCCTCTTCGCCGGAATTATGCTCTTTCATAACATGATTTTTCATTGCTGCTTTTGCGGCATTTTTGCCGCATATAAAGCAATTTCCGTTAATTGCCATGTTGCACCTCCAAGTTTTTTTCTTACTGCCCATCTTCCGCAGCAACCGGGATATAGACCATTTTCAGCGGAATTATCTTCTGATATTTCTCACTGAGTTTGATGACTAATTCCCCACCGTTACCTCGGAACGAAGTTGTTCCATGCGTGTGACGCCGATAAGCGGCACATTGATTAGCTCATCAATATTGGAAAAATACCCATGGGTTTCGCGGAAAGTAATAATATTTTGAGCAATCGAAGGGCCTATGCCCGGCAAAGTACGCAACTCAGGCTCGGTTGCGGTGTTGATGTTAACAAGCCCGCTTTCTGTCGCGCCGGTGGTTTCGGATACACTGCCGTCGCTTTGTTGGTTGCCGCCCGGCAGTTCCGCAAAAACAAAAACATTTTCTATTTCTTCGCCCTCTGCCGGGATTACTATTTTCATTTGGTCGCGCATAATAACTGCGCGGTTTACATCCGTCAAATCGGCATAATCCGTAACGCCGCCCGCAATTTCCAGCGCGTCTGCAACCCGCGAGTTTTCGGGCAATTCAAATACACCAGGGTTTTGTACAGCCCCGCGCACGTCCACAACAATGTATGGCTGTGCAGGCATTTCTTCCGGGTTTTCTTCCGGGCTGTCTTCGGCAGCAGCTTGCGCCTCGGTTAAATTTTCCGAAACCCCGGGGCTTGCCTGTTCCGCTTCCGATTGTTGCCACTCTCTGTCGCGGCTTGCCGCAACATATTGTGGCGCGTCTGCCCGCAACGCGATATACAAAATTCCGACAATAAGAATGCACGCCCCTCCCATCAAGAAAAAGACGTGCCTTTTTATAAATTCCCAAATATGTGGCATGTAAGCCCCCTCACTTCTATAGCATCGCAGATGATTGAGTCGTTTACTATTCGGCAGAATAGTCGTCGAAGTAGCCGCGTATGAAAACTACGGGTGTACCTTTGTCGCCGCTACCGCTTATCAGGTCGCACAAACTGCCAATAATGTCGGCGTATATGCGGGGTGTTGTCCCCTCGCGGAAAGCGTCGGGCTTATCATTTTTTGATTTAATTGCATTGGTAACAGCTATGCGTTTTTCTTCTCCGTTTAAGTGGCCGAAAACATTATCTGCAATAAATTTCATTTTAATTTCCATGGGTTGACGCCCAAGGCGTTCGGTATAACCCGGCGAAACAACAGGGTCGGCAAGCTCCCATATGCCGCAGGCAGGGTCTTTGAATGCACCGTCGCCGTAAACAATAACCTCCGGTGCGACGCCGGTTTTTTCTTTCAGCCGCGCCTGTACCGCCGTGACAAATGTTTGCGCCCGCCCGGGGAAAAGTTTCAACATGTCTTCTGTGGAAAGATTTGAGCCAAGCACTCCGTACTGCGCGTTAAAACCGCTTCCGTTTATACTTTTGTTCAAAATGTCTGAAAGGGTAAAAACTTTTTCCGCGCCCGCTTTTAACAATCGTTCCTTGGTGCGGTTTCTGTTGTGAACTTCCGCCACAAGCACATTTTTTGTAAGCTTCAAAATATCACGCGGGTCGTTGGAAAAATAAATTTGTACATTGTCCGAAACACTTCCATAAAGCTTCACATAATCTACGCCGGTGAAAGCATGTTTGTATTCACCCGCAACCGCCTGAAATTCACAGGCAGTAACAAGCTTGTTTTTTAGTCTGTCGGTAACTTCGTCAATTGCATCGGGGTTCATAACGGGATTTCCAACTTCGTCTTGGGGGAAACTCAACAAGACATGAACCTTCTTCGCCCCTGCCGCAACGCCCTTCAAAATATTAAGAAAGCGATTGCGCGATAACATAGGGTACACAAGCCCAATCTCCGCATCGCCGAATTTATCGCGTACATCATCGCTGACGTCGGAAATTTTGGCAAAATTACCCTCTGCCTTTGCCACAACCGCTTCTGTAACCGCCACTATATCATTGCCCGAAAGCTTTTGTCCGTCATTTTCAACAACCTGCAAAATATGCTCCGTGACGATGCTTACCAAATCATCACCTGGGTTTATAATCGGTAATCGTACCCCCACCGCAGACGTTCCCGTTAGTCTCATAAAACCGCTCCTTAAATTTTGTCATTAAAATTATATATTAATTTCCGGTAAAACGGAAATATATTTCATACTATTGAACCCCCGATTAAAGCTTGAACCTCAAGCTTTAATCACCCCCTTAAAAAGGGGGATTGCGACACCGGTTAAGGTTCATGAATTAATCGGTGTCG
>JGI24703J35330_11748029_pt1 | contig 10027 bp, 10 predicted proteins | sample TergutNt197P1_FD_35330 | JGI IMG/M metagenome (IMG submission 35330) | reverse complement strand
CTAAGCGAATACTTTCCTCATCCACGCGCCAAGCAGCGACCTCATGCAATTCTGTTAACATGGTGTGGAATGGGTTTTTATCAATAATCATGATTTCCACATGATCGAGTTTTTTTGCTTTTTTCAAGCTTTTCTCAAGTTTTTTTGCAATAAGCACCCCGGCGTATCCAGCACCAAGGACAACAACTCTCTTTTGTTTGCTCATTATCATTCAAACTCCTTTAAAGTTAATTTTATTTTATTAATAAATCTGTCTCAACTAGCCAATTGTACGGTTTTTTTCTGCTAAAGTCAAGATATTTGTGATTTTTCTCTTAACTATTTAACGCAAGAAGGGTGAGTTGTGCTATATGATGCGGACTTTTTCTGACCGACTGTAGGGATAAGTTGGATGAAAGCATAGCAAAACAAGTAAGAAAATGATATAATGATTGTACTTAATATAAAGTAATGTTTTTGAACTCTCACATTTTTCTCAGATGAAAAAGTGCCTAGAAAGGATTTGATTAGTTATGGAACTGACAGAACAACTATTGGTAGAATCTGCAAAGTTATTTTGTGACAAGTACTCAACGAGAGGCATAAAAGAGCTCTTCAGGGTAACTGATGGTAAGGCAATCGGCACGTATATTGAGCATTTATTTAAAACATTTCTATCAGAAAGTTATGCGTTTGATACAGGAAACGCTGCCCATGGTATTGATTTACCAAGTGTCCAAACAGATATTAAAGTAACATCACTCAGGAAACCGCAATCATCTTCTCCCTTTAAAGATACAAAACAAAAAATTTATGGGTTAGGATATAGCTTGTTAATTTTTGTGTATAACAAAACTGATGATCCTTTTAGTGAAAATGCTATGTTAGACTTTGTTTCTTGTTCGTTTGTTCAAGCTGATAGGACTGCTGATTACACACTAACAGCATTAATCAATAAACATATTGAAATCGGAGCGAACATTGAAGATATGATGGGACTATTCAAGGACAAAAATTTACCTGGAGATGACATAACGTACACACAACTAGCAAACGAAGTTCTTAAAAATCCACCAAAACAAGGCTACTTGACAATTTCTAATGCCCTACAGTGGAGACTGCAATATCAACGCATTGTTAATCTACCAAAAGCTTCGATTGAAGGGATTGTTAAAATTGTATGATGAAGAATAATGCAAACTTTACCTATAAAAAGAGTGAAAAATTATTTAGCTCCAAATCAGATTTTGAAGAATGGTGTGAATGGATTGACTTAGGAGAAAAGAAGAAAACACTCCGAGAATTTGGTGATTATCAAACGCCAATCGAGCTTGTAAATCGTGTTTATGATATAGTAGATGAGAAAAAAATTAGTTTCAATTCGATTCTTGAACCCACTATGGGACAAGGCAATTTTTTGACGCAAGCTTTACAGCGTTACGAGAACATAAAAAAAATTGTTGGGATTGAAACTCAAAAATATTACGTTAACAAATTTAAAGAAAGTATTCTTTCTAATAATTTGTTACCTGCTGAAACTGAGATTGATATAAGAAATGAAAATTTTTTTGGATTTGATTTAGAAGCTTTAAACCTTGATGACACACTAATGATTGGGAATCCACCTTGGGTTACCAATAGCGAACTAGTAAGCCTTGGTTCTAGTAATTTACCAATTAAGATAAATTTCAAGAATCACAAAGGACTCGATGCTTTAACAGGGAAATCTAATTTTGATGTAGGTGAATACATTTTAGGTTCTTTGATTGATATGCAAAGTAAGAAATCCACTTTAAATAGCGGACATGTTGTTTTTTTGGTTAAAAAAATTGTGGCTATCAATTTACTAAAAGATGCTCCTAGGAGAAAGTGGAATATTACATCCTTTGATGTGTATAATATAGATTCAAAAAAAGAATTCAATGTTTCTGTGGATGCCTGTCTTATCATGATTGGATTGAATGAAAACAAAACGAATGGTGATTTAGTCGCTAATGAATATAGCATCTATGAACCAAAAAAATTGATAAAGACATTTGGTTGGATAAACGATAAATTTGTGTCAAATGTACAATCATATAAAAAAACAATGAAAATAGATTCTGTTGATCCGAATTCAAATTTTTATATTTGGCGTTCTGGTTTAAAGCATGATGCTTCAAAAGTGATGGAGTTGGATTATGATCCGAAAAAAAATACGATTACATCTAGTGTTGGAGGTTTATTCCATACTAATGAGCCTTATGTTTTTCCATTAATAAAATCTAGCCATATCAGAAAAATAGACATGGACTTTATTCCAAAAAAATATGTGATTGTGACACAAAGAAACATGAAAGAGACAACCGATGAAATAGAAAATAAAAGTAAAAATATATGGACTTACCTTCAAGAAAATTCAGAAAAGCTAGATAATAGGAAATCTAGTATTTATAAAGGGAAAACACGTTTTGCAATGTTTGGTATCGGTGATTATAGCTTTTCTAACTATAAAGTTGCAATTTCTGGCATGTATAAGGAATCAAAATTTGCACTAATTAAGCCATATAAGGGAAAGCCAGTCATGTTAGACGACACAGTGTATTCAATTTCTGCAAAATCAGAGACTGAGGCGTTTATTCTTTTTGGTGTTTTAAATAGCCAGCTAGTTCAATTATTTCTAAAGTCGATAGCATTTGATGGAAATAAACGTCCTTACACGAAAGATATTTTACAACGAATCAATATAGAATTGGCGAGTAAAATGTTAAATACAGAGCAGATTAACGAAGTTATTTCTCAATACGGTTACTCTTATTTGATTTCAGAAAGTGAATTCAAAAATTTTCAAACAAGCATAAAGTTTCAGCAATTAAAACTTTCGATTTAAGCCTCTTAATAGAATTGAGATGAAAAAATGGTTTTAAAAAAGTATAAAGAAATGGTTCGCCCTTTTGATATGATGCTAATTGTGATGATCATGTTAGCCTCATTTATTCCGATGGGGATTTTTGCATGGCAACAAGCGAACATTCCAGAAGATGCTGAGATTTATGCTGTCATTCTCATCGATGGCAATGAAGTAGGGCGTTTTAGATTATATGAAGATGCTGCTTTATTATATACTTATACTTCTGAACATGGACTCATTGGAAACCAGTATAATTTAGTTGAAATTGAGGGTACTCGCATTCGGGTCCAGCGTGATAACAGCCCTGATCAAGTAGGCGTTAATATGGGCTTTATCAGCAGGCCTGGTCAGACCATTGTCGTCTTGCCACACCGCTTTTTGATCCGCATTGAAGCAGTTAGTACCCATGAAGAGGACATAATTATCCCTTTTTAATATATATTATGTTGAAATATATTTATTCTTGTCGAAAACCCCATATTTTGAATGGTTTTGAAAGGAGAATGAGCTAAAACACTTGCATCTTGAACTAAAATATGATATTATACCCACTGGAAGGTTTTTTGATCACACAAAAAGTCTCAAAAAAGCTCGCAATTTATAAGCGGGGAGAATCATAAAAAGGGAGAAGATTTACAATGAAGAAAAAATTATTTTTACTAGGGTTAGCATTATTCTTAACATTTGTCCTTGTGGCTTGTGGGAATGATGATACAGATGTGGCGGAGACGGAAACTGAGCCAACAGTAACAGCACCGTCAACTGAAACAGAGACAGAAGTAGCACCAACTGAAACAGAGGCTGATGACACTGAGACAGAAGTAGTAGAAGGTCCAGGACATGCAACATCTCGTGGTGGCATTACAACTGAGGATGCATTAATTGAAGCATTAAGTGCTGATAGTCCAAATCGTGCATGGGTTGCTGGTTTAGCTTCTGATATCGAAATGGAAGGCCCATTATATATCACTGGAGAAGTTGAAGGACATTCTGGTGGCGAGTGGTCTGGTTCTCCTATACGTAAGTTAGGATTTTACATCAGAGATGAAGTTAACGGTGTGCCACGTGTACCGGTTGGTGCTTGGAACTTAACTGTTGCAAATGGCATTGTTGTTAACTCACCTCAAGCATTCTTTATTTCTGACGGACCATTCATCGCTCACGTATATGCTGATGTATATGTCAACGTTCCTTACTTCCGTTTAAGCGGTGTAAGAGTTCATGGAGATTTAATTTTTGCTAACGAGCATTACAGAGATACAGCTGTGTTCCAAATCTGGGATTCAGAAGCTGCTCATATTGATGAAGGTGCTGATGAAGACTATGAGACAGAATTTGTCTTATATCGTTCAAACACTGGTTTCCAAGGGCATGACAATGGGGCTCCATTAGTGTCTACATCTGATGCAACAGCAAATGTTTCTAACACTGACCCATCTAATCTTGTAACTGGTGAAATTAGAATCGCTGAATAATTTCAAAAATATCTAGAGAGCTGGGGCAGTGTTCCTCAGTTCTTTTTTTCACCTTAAAAATGGATGTGAATTTAAATGAAAAAACTAACTATTTTACTAGGCTTAACTTTCCTATTTTTGATAGGTTGCAAAGGCAGTAGCGAAAACTACAGTTACACACAGCCTACTAACTTGCAACACGCAAGAACGGAGATTTTAATGGGCGCACCTGTTGATATTAGAATCTTTGATATTGAATGTACAGATGCTTATACCGATGCTAGATGTCGTTTGCTAGATGAAGCATTTGAATTACTTTTTGATATGGAGCAACGTTGGACTGTCAATGATGTAGGCGGCGAGGTTGAGCGGATCAATGAGATGGCTGGCAATCGTCCAGTTGAGGTACAAGCTGATACTTTTTACTTAATTGAGCAAGCCATTCACTATTCGATTTATTCAGATACTTTATTCAACGCAGCCATTGGGCCATTAACCAGTCTGTGGAATATTGCAATGCCTGGTGCTAGACGTCCGAGCGATGGAGAAATCGAAGCTGTTTTGCCGTACCTTGACCCAACGCGTGTTGCTTTAGATGCTCAGGCTAGTACTATATTCCTAGAAGAAGGGATGCGTCTTGATTTGGGCGGGATTGCAAAAGGCTATGCAGCAGATGTGATCGGGGCGTTTTTACTTGATCATGACATTGAGCGTGCTTTATTAATTGTCGGTGGTGAAGTACTAGCAATTGGAGGGCGTTATGATGGCACACCTTTTAGAATTGGGATTAGAAATCCATTTTCAGATGATGAGGCTGGTATTGATGATTATCTAGTTGGAACATTACCCGTGTATAATCAAGCACTTGTCACATCAGGAACTTATAGTCGCTATCTTGCCTATCAAGACACTTTAACTTTTTATCACCATATTTTCGATTCAAGAACAGGATTCCCCTTTGATACTGATATTGTTAGTATGACCATTATTGCTGATACTGGTTTGTTAGGTGAAGTTTATACAAAAGTTGTTTTTGGCATGGGGATTGAAGCAGGTTTAGCGTATGTTGAAGCACACCCTGAGATTGAAGCGATGTTTATTAGTGCAGACAATGGCGTTTATTTATCAACTGGTTTGCAAGATACATTTAATTTGCTACTTGAAAATACATTTGAAATAAGGACACCTTAGAAATCGGAGAAATGATCATGGTTAAAAACCTTTCAATTGGTCGCTACATGGAAACAAATTCATCTATTCATCAGTTAGATCCACGCATTAAGCTTATTAGTGCTATCGTTTTCGTGACGGGGTTGATGATGGCTTCTACATGGCAGCAGTATGTTTTTCTTACTGTTTATACGTTTTTGTTAATTTTTCTTACGCGTATCCCGTTGCAAGTCTTTTTAAAAGGCATTCGTCCGTTACTGCGAATTATTATTTTCACCTCATTGCTTCAAGCTTTGTTCTCAGGTGGTGGCAGGGTCTATTGGCAATGGGGTCCTTTTACCTTATCAGAAATGGGAATTCAAGGTGCGAGCGTTATTTTTATCAGGTTTTCCTTGGTTATTATGATAACGAGTGTGGTCGGATTATCAACAAAGCCACTAGATTTAACAGCCGCTGTTGAGCAGTTATTAATGCCATTTAAACTCATCGGGTTTGCAGTACAGGATTTAGCTCTAATGATGTCCATTGCCCTCAGGTTTATTCCTACGTTGTTTGATGAGGGCAGTAGGCTAAAACGCGCACAAGAATCCCGTGGGATGTTATTTGATGAAGGTCACTTTTCCAAACGTATGAGAAAGCTTTTGCCTTTGTTTATTCCGATATTTGTTGGTTCATTTTACCGGGCGCAGGAGCTAGCAAATGCCCTTGATGTTCGTGGCTATGTTAGTGGTGCTAAGCGAACAAAGTTTAAAGTGATGAAATTAAGCTTTCAAGATGTCATCTTTGTTTTTGGATTGGGGATATTGCTTGTCATTTACTTGGTATTTTAAATAGATAATTTTAACAATTATATAAACAACTGACACCCTTGTGGTGTCTTTTTAATGGGCTGAAAATGAAAGAAAATAACCCTGAGATGGAAAATTCTATTTCTGATTGAAAATATTTCTTAATTATGATCATGACATATTTTGAAGAAACAAAATGAAGTGTGAATGATGGATCATGTATAAAAATATAGAATATGAGCAATATAAGAGAATAGACAGTAAATATTCTGTTATATTGATTTAAAAATTTTAATTAAGAGGTGAAATTTTCATGTTAAGAAATAGAAGAACAGTAGCCCTAGTTGGTTTGATGCTCGTTGTAGTTATCTTGCTAACAGGAACGTGGGCGTGGCAAGCATTCCGTCAAGGTGCATTCAATCCAGCTTGGGACATTGAAGCACCTGACTATGGTGGACGTGTTCACGATGATTATGAAGTGGTTGAAGGACCAGGGTGTCGTGATAAGGATATTTATGCGGAAAATTTTGGTAATCGGGATTTATTTGTCAGGATTCAATTACGTGAGTTTTTACAAATTGGCGATGAACCTGCCTTTGGTGGGGCTACGATTACTGATCCCTCAACATGGCCGATCTTTAATTCCAATGCTGATGATGTTCATGCTCGTCGCGCGGGAACAGTTGCAGCGGACATTGGTGATGAAGGAATTGAATGGACATTAGGGCATGGATCAGGTGTAGATAAATGGTTTCTACCCACACATAACCATGCAACTCGCCCAGTCGCACCAGGTGAGATTCAGCCGAATGTGCCAGTACCGTTTAACAACCCCGAAGCTTATCGATTCTCAAACACAACAGGAGGTGCTCGTGAACAGATTGCAGGTGGGTTTAACATCAATGAACAAACAAGTGCAGAAGATATTCATAACAATGGGTTTATTACAGGGCCTACCATCTCAGATGGAACGAGCAATTTCTGGTCAGAAGGAGACACTTACACCAGTGATTTAATCTACATCGCCGAAGATGGCACATTATCAGTTCAACCAGAAGTAACACATGTTGCCCAAAGAACGATGATTCCAGACGAAGGTGGAGTGATGACGTTAACGCAGTGGAATGCAGCGGGACAACCTGATGGTAATTTTTGGATTTTAGATAGTGAAAACCCAGGTGGATGGTTTTATTGGAATGGGTATTTACCAACAGGGGAAGCGACATCGTTACTTCTTAATGGGATTTGTATCGAAGACCGTTCAGAAGCATGGCAATATGTTATTTTTATGAATGCTGATTTCTTTACAAGCGATTCAATTGATGACTTAGAACCAAACATCTCAGATGATATAAGAGATATCTTTATCCCACCAACAGAATCACCAGAGCTTATACTTCCTGATGAAGTAGGTGGAGAATGGGTGGACTCAACAGGTGTTGAGTGGTGTATGCTCATCCCAGCAAGCGAAGCAGCTGGCGGTGTTGGTAATGCGCTAATGATTACGACACATGTTCATCAGACGGTTCCTGGACAACCTGTGCAATACAATACACCTAATGAATTTAGATTATTTGAATCATCAACCCTTCGTACCACTATGAATTCATGGTATCACAATAATGCAAATGTCTCCCCAGAGTTACGCGAAACCAGTCTTAACTATACTTTCCAAAACAATTCCAACCGTGGAGTAACAGGTGCTGGGATTGAAGTCGATACTAACAATGGATTAGCAGGACCCTGGTTATCAAACGAGGAGCGAAGTACGATAGATTTAGCTCGTGCCACCACATTACCAACAGGGAATCCTGGCAATGGCGAAGTATTTGTGTTAAGTTCATCAGAAGTTAACCGCTATATGCCATATGTGTTAATAGATGAAGATGGAGATTGTCGTACTAGACAAGCAATACTACACCATGATCATACACAGGCCCTATGGTGGTTGCGCTCCCCAGGTGCCCACGAAGATGCCTTCGTAGCAGGCATCACATTCAATGGCAATCATGCACAAAGCTCGCTTGTGTTCAGAGAACATATGGCTCTTGGCTTCCGTGCCGCTTTATGGGTAAGACAATAGCATCCGCAAAGTCAACCTCACTACTTTCTCAAACAGTTAACAGTAGAAAAATCACAGTAAATCAGGCATACTATAAGAAGAGAAATACGATGATTATAAATGATACAATAAGAATGTACAGAACCGATCAAAAAGGGAGCTGTCTCGTCTATATGAGATAGCTCCTATTAATGTGTGACAACATATAAAAATCACAATTGGCGTTGCAATGGAAAATTACCAACTTCTACTACCCCATTTTAACAGCAGTCTCTAGCCCAACTTTCAACATTTCTGTAAATGTCGTCTGTCGTTCTTCTGAGGTTGTTGCCTCACCAGTGAATATCATGTCAGAAATCGTACAAATAGCAAGGGCATTTTTACCTAAACGAATCGCATTGGCATATAATGCTGCTGCTTCCATTTCTACTGCTAAGATGCCCATTTTCTCCCATGAACGATACGCATCCGCATGGTCGTTATAGAAAACATCACTAGTCATTATATTTCCAACTTTCGTCTTTGTTCCTAATTCCTTTGCAGACAAAACAGCTGCATCAAGTAACTCATAGCTGGCAATCGGTGCAAAATGCCCTGCAAATTCGTACTGGTATAAGAAATTAGAATCCGTTGATGCACCCATTCCGATCACAACATCTTTTAACGCAACGCCCCCACCGATACCACCAGCCGTTCCAACGCGGATGATATTTTCAACGTCATAAAACTTAAACAACTCATAAGAATAAATCCCAATTGATGCAGCGCCCATTCCAGAGCCCATTACCGATATGCGTACCCCTTTATATGTACCCGTAAAACCTAGCATATTACGAACACCGTTAAACTGCGTAACATCTTCTAAAAATGTCTCAGCAATAAATTTCGCTCTTAATGGATCGCCTGGCATTAAAACCGTCTTTGCAATTTCCCCTTCTTTTGCTTCAATGTGTGCTGTTGGTACTGTTTGTGCTTGACTCATTATTAATCATCTCCTAATATTTTTTTGATTTCTTCTAATAATTGTGGAATACTTTCGCTTGCAGCTTCCCAAAGCCTAATCATACTAGCCCCAGCATAATCATGAACAATTCTGTGACGAATCCCAATAATGTTGCGCCACGGAATGTGTGTGTTTTATCCGAAAATCATCTGTTAGCTTGGTAGCTTCTTCTCCAATTTGCATTAAAGCAAATGAAACAGCAAAGTTTAACTGCTCATTTTTTTTAAAGCTTTCATAAGATTGGTCTTGAGTGAAATCTATAATTGATTGACAGTAAAAATGTATTTTCTGAGCGTGGTAAGCATCATCTTTTATTTTATTAGCCATAAATAACCATCCCTTTTTGTTTAATTTCTGTATCAATTAGACTGTTGGGGATTACTTCACGCTCTGCAATTAAATCTACCTCTTTATTTAATGCTTCTTCAAGCTCGCTTCGAACGCCAAAAAGCATCAGTCCTCGAATGCGATTCGCATCATCAATGAAGAGATCCACATCACTATGCTCAGTTGCTACCCCTGCGGCATAAGAACCAAATAATACAGCTTTTTTAATGTCATGCTTTTTAAAAATTGGAATGAGCTTGCTTTGGATTTCTGCAATTGTTAACATGTTGATTCTCCTTCTAGTTCTGACATGCTTGTTATATATTCATGTAGCTTATTCACTGCGGCCTCGTC
>JGI24703J35330_11748030_pt1 | contig 10032 bp, 7 predicted proteins | sample TergutNt197P1_FD_35330 | JGI IMG/M metagenome (IMG submission 35330) | reverse complement strand
GCACGGGAAACGTTCGCCTGCGGCTCACTGTGCGCCTATCGCTCACCACAAGGCATTTTACGGCGTGCCGTTATTTTTGAACTCTTGATTCGCGTTAACAATGTTTGGGCAAGTACCATTTTAAAATATCCAAAACCTGCTCTAAATCAAGAGGTTTGCTTATGTGATTATCCATGCCTGCGTCAAGGCAGGCGTTTATGTCTTCTTGGAACACATTGGCAGTCATTGCCACAATGGGGATGGATTTTGCTTTTTCGTCGGGCATTTCGCGGATTTGACGGGCAGCGGTAATGCCGTCCATTTTTGGCATTTGTAAATCCATCAAAATGAGTGAATACTTCTCCGGGGCTTCTTTGAACATTTCTACCGCCTGCTTACCGTTTTCGGCGCATTCAATTGTGATTTCGGTGGGTTCAAGCATAGAGGTTACAATTTCGCGATTTATTTCAATGTCTTCGGCAATAAGAATCGTATGCCCCTTGTAATTTGCGGATTCTGAACCGGGCGAGGGCAAGACGGTGATATTCTCGTCAAAATCTCTTACGATTTCGCTTTCAGAAAACGGGATTGTACATATAAAACGTGAGCCTTTGCCAAGCTCCGATTGAACGGAAATTTCGCCACCCATCATTTCAATGATATTTTTTGTGATGGTAAGGCCAAGCCCCGTGCCGCCGAATTTTCGCGTTATACCCGCTTCGGCTTGCTCGAAAGCGTTAAAAAGCCGTTTTAGTTGCTCTTCGGAAATACCAATGCCCCTGTCTGCTATTTCAAAACGCAGGGTATAATCGCCCGCAACTTTTTCTTGCCAAGCAATAAGCAGTTCTACTTTTCCGCCATTTGGCGAAAATTTTATTGCGTTGGAAAGCAGATTTGTTATTACTTGCGAAATCCGCAACTCGTCTGCAATTAAACTGCGCGGTATTGTTTCGTCAATGGATACGTCGAAGTCTATTTCTTTTTGGTTAACCTGCACGCCAATTACATTAAGTATACTGTCTATCATTTTTTGGAAATTAAATGCCATGGGGAAAAGGTCAAACTTTGCCGCCTCAATTTTTGACATATCGAGAATTTGATTTAAAAGGCCCAGCAAATGCCCGGACGCACCGGAGATTTTATTCAAGTAATCGTCTTTTTTTTGCAATATTTCAGATTTTAGCGCAAGGTCGGTAAGGCCGATGATTGCGCTCATTGGCGTGCGGATTTCGTGGCTCATGTTTGCAAGGAAGCGGCTTTTGGCGTTGTTGGCATTTTCAAGGCGCGAAAGTATTTCCTTTTGCGTACGCATATCGCGAACATAGGCGATTGCTACGGTTTTTTCGCCAAGGTTAACCCGCTCTACATGCACATCGCAGGGGATTGGGTTGCCGTCAAGGGTTTGGTGCATCCATTCAAACTGCGCCCTGCCTTCATCAAATGCGCGCTGCAACACTTGGGGGATTTTTTCTTGGCTTCGTGTTCCATCTGGCTGAAATTCGGGACAAAGTTCTAAGATTCTTTCAGCATATACCTGCTTGTCCGAAAGCCCGAATAACAATGCCGCCGCTTGGTTAGTTTCAATTACTTTGTAATTTTCGTCATAGATTGCGCAAAGAATGGGCGAGGCATCAAGCATTGCTTTAAGCCTTTGTTCCAACAGAAGATTGTTTTCGCGGTACTTGTAGAACTCGCGCATGTCGTGCATAAAAGCAAGCACGCGGCTTTCGTCATGCCATTTTACGCGCACAAAGGTCACTTCGCAGGGCAAGGGTTCGCCGTCAAGTTTGCGGTGTATCCACTCAAACCGCACATGCCCGGATTTTATTGTTTCTACGTTAAGCTCTTTTAACCTTTTGACAGAAAGAGAACCATCCGGCTGGTAAACAGGCGAAAGAAAATTGAACATTTGAATAAATTCCCGCTTGCTGTGCAAGCCAAAGAGATTTACTATGGCATCGTTGCACTCAGAAATTGTAAATTCTCTGTCTGCAATAAACGAACCCAAGGGCATGTTGTTGATTACAATGCGCAAGCGTTCTTCGGCACGACTTATTTCGTCAACGCTTTCCGAAAGGGAATTTTTTACATAATAGACGCAGTTGTCATGGTGGTTGATGCCGTGCGCAATCGCCTCTGCCATTTCGCGGCAGGTTTTGTAACCACATGCCGAGCAATCAACATGCTTGTCGTTTTCAGAAAGTTTCATCAATTTTTCGCGGAAAATACTTTCGATTTCGTCATTGGTTACATTTGAAAGGGTTTGTTTGTTCTCATACTCACACATAAAATCTTCAAGCCTCAGATGTTGCAAGCTTTTGTCAAGCTCGTCAAAACGTTTACCGGGCTCAATATTTTTATTCGTGCTGTCTTGTAATGCATCATGCCTTTTTTTATGCATCATCACGGATTCGTAAACTGCCTCGCCCTCGTCGGTATGATGAAACTCTGTACCCGTGCCGTAAATGCAACCCATTTCGCAGTTTAGGGCGTCTACAACCACCGGTATAAAATCGGATTTATTTTCCAAATGGTTCATGAACGAATGCAAAAATTTATACGCTTTTCGCTCGCCGCCAACCTGCAAAACAGATGTATCATCGTTCAGATAATATTCAAGGGTTACCCTAAGCCCCCCGGGCCGGGGGAACAAAGAACCAAGCCCCGTAGGTTTTTTTTCGTAAATATTATCGATTGCTATAAAGTCTTTTAGCTTTATACCCATTCGCTTTACATGCGTCATTAAGCCCTTAAATGTGATGTTGTAACCCACAAGACCCATTCCGCGTTTTGATTCTATCTCTGTTTTTTTTGCCACGCAGGGGCTTAAAAATGCTAACTCGTCCTCTACATTTTTGTACTTTTTTAAATAGACTGCCAAACACATCATGGGGCTTTGTATCGGCAAAATCTCCGGTAAAAGCTCGGGCAAATGCTTTTCGATATACTGCACAATTGCAGGGCAGGGTTGCGCTATATTGCCCGTTGCCTTGTACTCTTTTATATACTTCAAATAGCCCCATGTGGTAATGTCTGCGCCAAAACTGACAGGGTAAAAATCCACAACCCCAAGGCTTTTTAAATACCCAAGCAAATGCCCGCCATCTTCCGGATAGTTTAAATAAAACGCAGGCGCGACCAACATCGAAATTTTATGCCCGTTTTTAAGGTTCTCAAAAAAAGCCTCGCAATCATCTGTATAGTGCCTTGCATCATGCACGCATGTATACAAACATGTTCCGCATAAGACGCATTCTTTTTCATCCACGCACATCTTGTACGTGCCGTCTTTGCCCTGCACGCTTACATTAGATTTAAGCACCGGACATTCATGTATACATTTGTTGCAGTCAATGCATACCTCAACGTTTGTATGTATAAATCCTGTGTTCAGCTTTTCTGACTGCAACATCCAATCTCCCCCTTATAAAGGCAAACGAAAAAATACCCCGCAAACCTTTCTACCATATAATTGTCAAAAATACAACAAAAATATAATGGAAACGGGGTTACGTAACAGGGTTGCGGGGAAGGGTTGAGTGTCAAAAAAAATGAAATTGGTTTTCAGACAAATTATTTTTTCTTATTTGAAGGAAACAGATAATACCAAATGCAAATACAGCTATTGAGATAAATTGAGAGGTCGTGAAGATGCCGTAATGCCCACGAATTATATCTCCACGAAAAAACTCAAGAATAAAACGGCCTACAGAGTACGTGATTAAATATATTGTACATATGGAGGCGCACTTAACGAGATTGACGGATAAATAACAGAAAGCAAATGACCTTCCGGCATTTTAATCCCGTAGCAACAACCGCCGAAAAAACAACCTATTCTGCCAACGGCATGTGCAAAAGAAAGAGCCGGAGCCGATATGTCAAACAAAGGAATTAGTTTAATTTTAAACTTCCGGCAAAAAAGTACAACCGCAATTAATCCCCCGATAAAACCCCCGTAAAATACGATTTCGCCAAACAAATAATCCAAAAACTCACCGCTTGAAGCAAAGAAGAATCTTTCCCGAAAAATAATAATTTCAAATACTTTCATTATGGGACGCAATAAATATGCCCCGGCAATACCTCCGCTGATGCCCACCAAATATGCAAGAGATACATCGCCTGAGGGTATTTGGGTTTTTTTATTTGAAAGCAACATCAAAATCAGCCACGCCGAAAGTGCGGCAATAACTAAAAGAAATCCATAAATGGTTGAAATCACCAAAGCGATGATAGAAGCCAAATGTGCTTAATTGTCCATGGGGTGAATGTGTTATTGTATTGACATTAACGTACAAACGCCCTTTCAGTGCGTATTGAAAAATCCCATGAGCTGTGCCAATATCGCAGAAAAAGTCGCGGCTTTAGGCGGTTTTTCGAGATATGGCATATGCGAATGGATGATTTTTCAACGCGCCCCCGGTGGCAACCTCCGAAAACCCGCTTTGGGTAGCTTCGCCGCCTATTTACGCGAATCAAGAGTTACCCTTGATTCGCGTTATTTAATCTCCTGTTCGAGATTATCAATTTCGCAGGTAGAAAAAAATTCTCCCAGAGTAATATCAAGACCATCGCAAATTTTTTTGATGGTGGTAAGTTTTGGGTCTTTGCTTTTGCCGTAAATGATGTTTTTGACGGAGGAGGGCGGAAGGGCAGAATCATGGGCGAGTTTGTTTATAGAAATATTGCGTTTATCGCACAAAAAAAGAATACGATTGCGAACCGCAGTTACAGTATCCATCTACACCTCCGCGCAATGTTTTTCAAGATTATAAAGAAAAAGTGTTGCATATACAGGCTATCCATGCTACCATAACACAAAGGGGAAAGTATATTCTGTATTTGGGAGGTTTTTATTATTAACAAGTTAGAATTGCGCAAGGTTGTTGGCGCGAACATCAGAAAGGCGCGTGTAGCGCGTAAAATGACGACAGATGAGCTTGCAAATCTCTTGGGTCATACACCAAGCTCGATTGGCCTGATTGAACGCGGCGAGCGCGGCGCGACGGCGTACACATTGTACAAGCTTACCGAAATTTTTGACGTATCGTCAGACGACTTCTTGCGCGGTGGCGAGCCTAAGCTAAAAAGAAGCCCGATTCGCGAAAAATTAACGGGTCTTATGTCTGACTTTACAGATGAAGAGGTAAAATTTATCACGCATGTCGTAAGCGGCGTTCGTGATAAGCGCAACAGCGGCGCGTAAGCGTTATCATGGGTGTGCCGAAGGTGAGAGCCTTCCGGCGCACCCTATACTTTCTGCGTAACGCACAGCACCCATCGCATCGGGCGAGTAAAAATCTGCCCCTATTTTTTTTGCGTACGCTTCTGTAAGAACCGCACCGCCCACCATTATTTTACAGCCGGGTGCGTGCTTGCGCAGAAGTTCGACAGTCTCTTCCATTGCGGCAACTGTTGTGGTCATAAGCGCGCTAAGCCCTACCAACGGCGCGTTCTCTTTTAATGCAGTTTCCAAAATCAACTCCGGCTCTACGTTTTTACCAAGGTCGATTACATGAAAATTATAGTTTGTCAAAAGGGTGGCAACTATATTTTTCCCAATATCATGAATATCGCCTTTGACGGTGGCAAGCACAATTTTTGCGCGTTTTTCTGTGCTTTGCCCCTTGGTTGCCATAAAATCGCTGATGGCAGAAAAAGCCGATTTTGCAGCATTCGCACTCATCAAAAGCTGAGGAAGAAATGTTTTGCCCGCAGCAAAAGTTTCCCCTGCTGTGTTAAGTGCGGGGATTAAATATGTGTTGATAATTTCCATGGACAAAGTATTTTCCAGCAAGCCAATCGTGGCTTTTTTTGATTCCTCTTCTAAGCCGTTTATCACCGCGTCATAGAGTGTGAGTTTTTTCTCATCGGGGGAAGCAGAAATTGGCTCTGCTCCAAATTTTTTTACATATCCGGAACAGTTTTCATCGCGCCCCGAAAGGGCTTTTTGTACGCAAACGGTAGTCATAATTGCCTCGTTCGCGGGGTTTGCAATGGCCGCAGAAAGCCCTCTGTCTGCCGCAAGGGCAAGAAATCCTGCGTTCATATGGCCACGCTGCGGCAATCCGAATGAAATATTTGATAATCCAAGTACCGTGCAAACGCCCGTTTCGCGGTTAAGTTTTGCCACTGCGTCTAAAGTAATTTGGGCATTTTGTACATTTGTACTCAGCGTCATTGTTAGCGCGTCAACAACTATGTCACTTTTGGGAATACCGTGCGCCGCCGCCGCTTTTATAATTTTTTCTGCAATTTTCAAGCGGCCTTCAGAAGTTTCGGGAATGCCGTCATCGTCCAACGTAAGCGCGACCAACGACGCGCCGTATTTTTTTGCAAGGGGAAGAATCTGCGCCAATGATTCTTCTTTACCGTTAACCGAATTTAACAATGGCTTACCATTGTAAATTCGTAACGCGGCTTCGGCGGCATTTACGTCGGAAGTATCAATTACAAGCGGCACAGGCGTTATGCTTTGCAACGCGAAAACAACCGCAGGAAGTTTTTTTGCTTCATCTATGCCCGGCAGACCCGTATTTACGTCCAGCAAATCCGCGCCCTGTGAGATTTGCGTCAACGCCTCATTGCAAATAAAGCCCATATCGTTTTCACGCAGAGCTTGTTTTAATTTCGGCTTGCCCGTGGGGTTTATTCTTTCGCCGATAATTTTCAAGTCTTCTCCCAAAATTACCGTTTGCCCATAAGACGAAACCCGCGTATCTCCATGGGTTTTGTGACATGCAACCGGCGTCATTCCGCTAACTGCTTTAATCATTTCGCTGATATGCGCCGGCGTTGTGCCGCAACAGCCGCCCAAAATTGTCGCGCCAAGCCCGGCAATTTCTTTCATTTGTAATGCAAAATTTTTGGGAGAAAGGTCAAAAACCGTTTTGCCGTCAACAATTTTCGGCATCCCCCCATTGGGATTAAAAATTACCGGAACAGACACGCATCCGCAAAGCTCAATAAGAAAATCTTTCATCTGCGCAGGCCCGAACCCGCAATTTAACCCAACTGCACACGCGCCAAGTGATTCCGCAAGCGTAGCCGCAGTTAAAATATCCGCACCCGTCAAAAGTCTCCCCGCTTCATCCGGCGAAAACGTTACCATCACAGGCAAATTACTATTTTCCTTTGCCGCAATCATTGCCGCTTTTATTTCGTATGTGTCACTCATTGTCTCAATTAAAATTAAATCCGCTTCCGAACCGGCGCGAATCATCTCTGCAAAAATCTCCACCGCTTCCTCAAAATCCAAATCCCCCGGCGGTGACAAAAGTTTGCCCGTAGGGCCGATATCTAACGCGACCCAAAATTCTTGGGGGGTTAATGCAGAAGCGGAAGCCTTTTTTGCAAGTTCTATCCCCGCCTTTATAACCCGCGCAGGTTCATACCCCGAGCCTTCCAATTTAAGCCTGTTTGCCCCGAATGTATTGGCTTTTATTATGTTAACACCGGCTTCTGCATATGCTTTGTGTATTTCGTAAATCGCGTCGGCGTTCGTAATATTCCACACTTCCGGCAAACTATCCAACCCTTGTGCTTGCAAAAGCGTTCCCATTCCACCGTCAAAAAAAATAATTTCTTTGCTTAAATTTTCCATTTAACTAAAATCCTTTCGCGCCGCAAGTTTAATCGCCAAACAAAAAACTTCAAGGGCTTGTTCAAGTTCATCCGGGGAAAGGAAAGTGGGTGCGAAACGGATGTTTGTATCTGCGGGGTCGTGATTATATGGAAAAGTCGCGCCGGCATCGGTAAGCAGAACGCCGGCATCTTTGCATAATTTACACACATATTTTGCGCAACCCGCGGGGGCTTCGACAGAGATAAAATATCCACCCTTGGGCGAAGTAAAAGTCGCGCCGGTATCTTTCAGTTCTTTTGAAAAAACCTCGACAGCACGCTCAAATTTGGGGCGAAGGATTTTGGCGTGTTTTTGCATATGCGCAAGAACGCCCGCCGCATTTTTGAAATATAATGCGTGGCGCAGTTGATTTATTTTATCAGGGCCTACTGTTTGTACAGAAATTCTTTTACGAAGAACAGCAAGGGTATCGCCGGCCGCCGCAAGGCACACAATGCCCGCGCTGGCTACGCTGATTTTTGAAAACGATGTGAATATTATCGGGCGATTTTCATTAGAATTTTTGCGGCACTCGGTAAGAATATTCAAGATAACAGGGCGTTCGCCGCTGAAATGATGCACTGTGTAGGCGTTGTCCCACAAAATTTTGAAATGAGGATGTGCCGCAGGCATTGCTGCAAGCCGCCGGATTGTTTCATCGCTGTATGTGTAGCCCTGCGGGTTGGAAAACACAGGCACGCACCACATTCCCGCAACCTCCGGGTCGCGGGCAAGTGCTTCAACAGCGTCCATATCCGGGCCCGCCGGGGTCATTGGAACAGGAAGCATTTTTATTCCAAGGTGTTCGCAGACGGCAAAATGGCGGTCGTACCCGGGTACGGGGCAGATAAATTTAATATTTTTGCACGCGCCCTGCGTACTCCATAAACCGCTTAAAATCATCGTAGCAACGCAGTCGAACATCATGTTTAAACTCGAATTGCCACCCACGATTACTTCATTTATATCAATGTCCAGAAGCTCTGCAAAAATTCTCTTCATCTCGGGCAAGCCGTACGCACCGCCATAATTTCGTACATCCGTGCCGTCTTCCGCATAAAAACTTTCAAATGGGGTGTTTATCATTTCGTCGCAGAGTGAAACTTGTTCAAAGCTTGGCTTGCCGCGTGTTGCGTCAATTTTTAACCCACGCGCTTTAATTTGCTCGTACTTTTCTTGCAAAGAATCCATCTTGCCCACTCCCCGTTTGTTATACAGGCTCTTGTTTCTGCTCCAAGCCTTTTTTTAATTTGTTAAGCACAAGAATTAAGCAAATCATTCCCGAGTTTGTTGCAAGTGCGGTAAAGACGCTCAAAGGAGCCGGCCGGAATGACATTTCTCCGAACGCATCAAAAAATCCTTCTTCCCCGTATGCAAATTCCAAAGCATCTGTCATCATCGTGCCAAGACGTTCCCAAAAAAACAGCGCGATAAACATTGTCAACAGCGTGAACCCTACACGCATCCACGACATTATTATAAACGGCTTAAACCCACGAACAGGCGCGGAATCATTTTGTTCGGCTCTGTTGCGCAATCCGTTTATTATGCGAAGCATCGGAACGTAGTAGTAATAGATTATTGCGGCAACAATGGCCATCGCAAGCAAAAATAAAGGAAACGAAAATGCGTTTTCGATTCTGTTTGACAAAGAACCAATCACAGCATCAAGAAATATTAAAAGCAGCACAAACCCTGCCATAAGGCTGAAAATAACAATTTCCATAACCGCCGCAACCTTAAAAAAGCCCATCGCAGAAATAAAATTCTCGGGCTTTTTCTCGGCAGTATAAATAAACCACATTCCGGCAATCGCCAGAATCGTAATCACCGGCAACAAGGTTATAAGGCTGAAAATACTAAGGTTAGGAAGAACGGTAAGCGTGCCGCCGATTGTGAACAATGAAATACCCGCAAAAAAAAGCGGGTCTTTGGCGTAGGGTAAAATAAACTGCATAAAATTTTCATCAGAGACGGGAACAATGGTTTCAGTTGCAGGGGTGCCAGTTTCTGCGGCAGAGGTGTTTTCCTTAGTTTCGGTGCTTGTATCGGCAGAACATCCCGGACATTTTTGTTCGTTTTCATCTACATATGAACCGCAAATTTTACAAAACATCCTGCATCTTCTCCTTTGAGGTGTGCTGATAATAGCATGAGAAGCTGTGCTTCTGAATAATCATACATCTATCAGCAACGCACTTCAAGGAAAAAATTATGTAAACTGCAAACGGGGCTGTTTTTATTAAAAAAGGGCGCGGGAAGTACACCTGCGCTTCATATTATAGTATCAACGCGAATCAAGGGTAGGAAGTAACGCCCCGCCTATGCATTGTAAGCGGTTCGCTAATTGCGCACGGGAAACGTTCGCCTGCGGCTCACTGTGCGCCTATCGCTCACCACAAGGCATTTTACGGCGTGCCGTTATT
>JGI24703J35330_11748031_pt1 | contig 10043 bp, 6 predicted proteins | sample TergutNt197P1_FD_35330 | JGI IMG/M metagenome (IMG submission 35330) | reverse complement strand
TTGACGCCGACGGAGTATAAAATTTTACATTTGTTGATGAGCCATCCAGGACGGGTGTTTTCGGCGGAAGAAATTTATGAGCGGGTATGGAATGAAGTGGCGGTAAATACGGATACAATTATGGTACACGTGCGTAAGATTCGAGAGAAGATTGAGATAGATTCCAAAAATCCGCAGTATCTTAAGGTGGTGTGGGGCGTTGGGTACAAGATTGAAAAATAGGAGGTGCAGATGATGGAGAATGAAGAAAAAAAAGACATAATAGCAGGCGCAGGTTCTCAAATATATTCAGTTATTGAAAATAGTTGGAAGAAATGGAAAGTTCCGATGTTGGCTTTAGCTCTTGCTCTGGTGATGTTGGTTCAGTTGTTGATAATTGGGACTAGACAACGGGATTCATGGGCGATTTTTAGGGATGTAACAACTGTGCGGATGGTTTTGCTGTGGGCGATGACAGGAGGTGCATTACTTATTCCATTATCTGGAGTCAAACAGGTAGATAAAATTTATAATAAAATTCGTGAATTCCCGATAGAAATCAGTGGAGGAATAACTTTTATTGCTTGGATGATGGTTCATAGTAATATCCAACCTATGGTGAATCATATGCGTGGTGGATTCGGGCGAGCATTGAGATTGCAATATCTATTTAGCGACCAAAATGTTAGGACGTTTTACTTTTTGGGCTTATTCTTTCTAGGCTTAGTTTTACTAGGTTATCTCGTGCAATATGGAAAAGAACTTTATGTTGCAGGCAGGGAAGGTTTGAAAAAAGATTCGCTTCTTTATAAATTGTATATTGAATTTATTGCGGTCGATTTGAAAAAAGGGCAGAATGTTCGGATTTTTGCTTTGGCTCTGATTCAGTATTTTATTATTTTCGGATTATTTATTTGGGGCGATGATAGAGGGCAGCATGAAGTTTGGCTATTACTATTCCTACCAGTTTATTTATTAACTATCTTTTTTTACTCACGCTACAAAATCGCAAAGGCTAGGAAAAATTACTTACAACTTATCGATATCGTTCAAAGTATCGCTGATGGAGATTTAGATGTGGAAGTTCCTGAGAATTTGGGTTATTTTGATTCTTTAAAGGACGAATTGACGACCATTCAGAACGGGCTTGGTCATGCTGTTGAGCGGGCGCTTACGAGTGAGAGAATGAAAGGCGATTTGATTACTAATGTGAGCCATGATTTAAAGACGCCATTGACATCGATTATTACTTATGTAGATTTGTTGCAAGTAGAAGGGTTAAGTGATGAGAAACGGGCATCATATTTAAAGACATTGGAACTGAAAACTGAGCGCCTTAGGATGTTGATTGAGGATTTATTCGAAGTTAGCAAAGCATCCAGTGGGAATTTGGAGCTAGATATGAGCGAGGTCGATGTGGTGACTTTGATGAAACAGACGATATTGGGTCTAGAAGACCGTATAGGCGAAGCAGGACTCGTTTTGCGGGAAGGTTATCCAGAAGGAGGAATTAAATTAGAGCTCGATGGCGGACGAATGCATCGTGTGTTTGAAAATTTGATTGTCAATATGGTGAAATACGCGATGCCAGGGACGCGGGCTTATATTGATATTATGATTTTGGATGAGCAGGTTGCGATTATTTTACGCAATATTTCAAATCATGAAATAACGATGGATATGAACGACCTCTCTGAGCGCTTTGTCCGTGGTGAGACAGCTCGTTCTACCGAAGGTTCAGGGTTAGGGCTGGCAATTGCTAAAAGCTTTGTTGAATTGCAAGGGGGGACTTTCGATATTGTTGTTGATGGGGATTTATTTAAAGTAATTATAACATTCTAGTTCTTCATCCAAACTAAAGCTATACCGCTAAGTACAGCAGGAAAGAGTTTATCAATAATGATGAGTATAGTTTTAGGGTTTATAATGTACTAGTACTTCATCCAAACTAAAAATATATCGCTAAGTACAGCAGGAAAGTCGTTTATCAATAATGATGAGTATAGTTTTAGGGTTTATGATGGACTAGTTCTTCATCCAAACTAAAAATATACCGCTAAGTGCAGCAGGAAAGTCGTTTATCAATAATGATGAGTATAGTTTTAGGGTTATGAGAAACTAGTGCTGAAATCTTTTTTTGGAAAATAACGGGTTGGTCGTAAATGGCTGGCTTGTTTTTTTGTTGATCGTGTTTTGAAATTCTTAAGACTTTTTTAAGGTTTTACCCCGATAATTCTTAAGAACTTTGTGATAAACTGTCGATTAAGAAAAGTGTCATAGAGGTGTCACGAAATTGTCACCAAATTGTCACATTCGCAAGCTACAATAGCAATTGTAAAGGACGTGTTCATAGATGAAATTTTATAAAAGAGCGATAACGAGTATTAAAAGAAAACCAGGAAAGACATTGATTTTATTTTTGCTGATTGCCATACTAGGCTCTGTTATATCAGGTGCTATTGCAGTTGAAGGAGCTATTAGCAACACAGAAGCGAATTTACGTCGAAGCATGCGCCCGATTGTTTCTTTCGACCTAGATGGTGAAGCTCTGCAGCGTGAAATAGAGGCAAGTGGTGAGGAACGATTTGATTTAATGACTGTTGAAATGGTGCACCAATTGGGAAGATTGCCTTATGTTGCGCATTATGATTACTCCATTTTTACTGAACTCGGCACCGATGAATTACAAGACTACCGTGGGGAGCATGGTGGTATGATGATGGTCGGTGTTGATGGTGAAGCAGTTCGATGGGGGTGGTTTCATATACGCGGAACATCTTTAGCGGAGCCTCAAGATATGCGTGAAAATTTGATTGAACTTACCTCTGGCATGATATTTTCTGATGATCACCTGAGTGCATCTGACGATGCATTTCCAGTACTAATATCAAATGGTGTCGCCTTGGAAAATGATCTAGGGATTGGATCTGTCTTTACCATTGATAGAACGGTCTATCGCCCAATTATGGATGGTGATTGGGATCGTGAACGAACAGAAGAAGATATTTTTGCACAAATCACTTTTGAATTTGAGGTCGTAGGTTTATTCGATCCTCTTCAATCTGAAATTGTGAACCCTAATAATCCAGATGATGTATGGGAAGTGGAACATCGGATGCGTCAGTTAAACAATAATATTTATGTGCCTAATTTTGCCGCAGAGCGCATTCAGCGATTTGAGATAGACACGCAGTTTGAAATGGAAGCTTTATATTTTGATGCTCCTGATTCCCCATTCGGTGATAATCCACAACTTTTCCAAACTGTCATGCTTTTGCATGATATCGATGATTTAGAAAATTTCAGGAACACTGCTATGGCTATCATCCCAGACCTTTGGTATGTGACCGATTTGACAGGCTCATTTTCTGAAATAACCACCTCTATGAGTGCGATTCAAGAGATAGCTGATTGGATTTTGATTATCTCAATCGGGGCAACACTATTAATTCTAAGTCTTCTCATCACCTTATTTCTTAAAGATCGCCGTCATGAAATAGGTGTCTACTTAGTAATCGGTGAGAGAAAAATTAAAATCATCAGCCAAATTTTAATTGAAGTCGTCACGATTTCCATTGCTGCGATGGTTGTTGCTTTACTGGTTGGGCATTTTATTTCAAGTTCTATTTCAACAACCATGATCAGGAATGAACTAGAAACGCCAAGCTATACATGGAACCATAGTAATTGGGAAACTGGATTAAATGCACTTGAAACTATGGGACTTGATACTAGCTTAACTTTTGATGAAATGATAGCGGCATTCGATGTCTCTTTAAGTTCTGAGGTCATCACCCACTTTTTTGCCATCGGTATTGGTGCAGTTATTCTTTCAACCGTCATTCCCGTTCTCTACATCGTCTTTTTGAAACCGAAAAAAGTTCTGCTCTAATATTCTTCTTATTACAACGTTAAATTACAACGTTAAGACAAAAAAGTTGCAATTAGAAAAAAGGATACTATCAGCATAATTGCCACACTTCTGCCACAAAAAAACTCGGAACTGCCACAGAATTTCCCCTATTTTCCCCAACACTTCTAAACAAAAGCTGTTATACTAATGTCAAAGGTTCAAGATTTTTGCATCTAAATGTTGGACTGAAATAAAGGAGGTGGATGTCGGATGTCGCCTGCATAAGCGCATTTGACAAACATTATGAATTTTTTTAAAAGAGCAACTACAAGTATCATCAGAAGGCCAGGAAAAACCATCATCTTACTCCTTCTAGTCTTCATACTAGGGTCGGTTATCGCCGGTGCTATTTCAGTAGAGGGAGCCATCAGTAACACAGATGCCAATTTGCGTCGCAATATGCAACCTATTGTTTCTATTGAATTTGATTGGATGGATTGGGAAAGTTCAATCGATTGGGAGGCGGTTGGACCAAATGAAGACCCTTGGATGAACCAGCCTCGATTAACACCAACAGATGTACGAGCCATAGGTGCTTTGCCATATGTCGACTTTTATGATTACCTAATCAGAGGTTGGCTTCAATCCTTCGAACTTGAAGGATATTGGGGTGAGAATACCTTTGTCAGTGGTATGGATGGGATGCCAAACCATATTGAAGTCCAAGGAACATCACGAACTAGCATGGTTCAAATTGAACAAGATATTATTCAACTTATCCAAGGAAATCAATTTTCAGAAGGTGATTTACAACCTGGTGCAGATATTGCAAAAGCCATTATATCAGAAGGCTTTGCACGCCAAAATGATTTATCTTTAGGTTCAACATTTGAGCTTTCTGAATTTGTCTTTAATGCCACAGAAGGAGGTATGATGTGGTCACCAGATATGTTTAATGATGAAAATGTTTTTGAAATCATCAGCCAAGAATTTGAAGTTATCGGCATATTTGATATTGAAGAAGCTCCTGATTCAGCGCCTCATGGTCAAGAATGGAATGACAGAATGAATGCTTTAAATACCATCTATGTTCCGAATTGGGCAATTGAAGACATTCAAAGACGATTCGCAGCAGCTACAGCGTTAGCTTGGGAAGAATCAGGCTTAGATATTCCTGCTTGGGCAGCAGGAAATGATGAAGAACGAGAATCAAGCGTAACGCCATTATTCATTTTAGAAGATCCATCATATATTGACGATTTCAGAAGCGCAGGAGAGGAATTACTGCCTGAATCTCATTTCTTCCAAGATATGTCAAATGCTTTTAATGGTATTGCTTCATCAATGGCAACCATGCAAAACATAGCTAACTGGATATTATATGTTTCCATTGGTGCAACTTTGTTGATCTTGAGTTTACTAATCACTCTTTTCTTACGCGATCGCCGCTATGAAATGGGCGTTTATTTGGCACTAGGTGAGAAAAAAGGAAAAGTTATCTCTCAGATTTTACTTGAAGTTCTTGTAACCTCATTCGTGGCAATTACCTTATCTGTCTTCGTTGGAAACCTCATCTCAAGCCAAGTATCAAGGAACATGCTGATGAATGAATTAACAGCAGAAGCACAAGACGATCACGGTTGGCGCAATGAATGGACAATTTTTGATCAGATTGGAATACCAACCAATAATATGACTGTAGATGAAATGCTAGAAGCTTATGACGTTTCTCTAACACCAGGAATCATTGGTCTATTTTATGCCATTGGATTAGGAGCAGTTATCGTATCGAGCCTAATCCCTGTGATGTACGTTGTTACATTAAATCCTAAAAAAGTTTTAATGTAAACCCAATTGGTTTAACCATTAGAATAAAAACCATCCCGTAAAACATTTCACTGCCACACTTTTGCCACAAAATTGTCACCTTAGAGTCACTTTCAAAATCGATCAGTGTGATATAATAATGCCATGGTGGAGAATACAGATCAAAATCACCTCACAAAGCGGGTCGCTCAAATTGGGCTGTTGTGATGTGGGTTTGGGAAAATATAAGGAGGTGTATGTCGAATATGAACACCAAAAGTGTGTAAATGCATTCGACAAGACATATGAACTTTTTTAAAAGAGCAACCACGAGTATTATTAGAAGACCAGGAAAAACCATCATCTTACTCCTTCTAGTTTTCATACTGGGATCAGTCATAGCTGGCGCCATTTCGGTAGAAGGAGCCATCAGCAATACGGATGCCAATTTGCGCCGCAACATGCAGCCAATTGTATCAATAGACTTTGATGACATAGAGTGGAATGAAAGCATAGATTGGGACAACTTTGATTGGGAGAATGACCCAGACCCATGGTTTTCAAGACCTAGTATAACACCTGAGGAAGTGCGATCGATCGGTCGTTTACCATATGTTCACTTTTACGACTTTGTCATTAATTCGAGCTTAAGAAGTTTTGATTATGAGCGTTACACTGGTGATGGAATGATGTCATGGGGAAGTGGTGATCATGAACCTATGTGGTTTGATTTACGAGGAACTTCTGCTACAGAGATGGTTCAAATTGATCAAGGTATCATTGAAATGGTTCAAGGTAATCAATTTAATCAATTTAATTTGGAACCAGGACAAGAAACAGCAACTGCTCTTATTTCTAGGGAATTTGCAGCAGTAAATGACTTATCTGTCGGCTCTAGATTTACTCTGTATGAATTCATTCATACAGTTGAAGAAAGTGGCGATAATTGGTGTTGGGGATCGGCTGATTGTTTTGACGAAAATGAGCGATTATTTGCACAAATAGGTATGGAATTTGAAGTGATTGGAATTTATGAAGTTCCAATTGATGATGAAGAAGATCAATGGCAAAGAATAGATAGATCAAATCTTATTTTTGTTCCTAACTGGGCAATCGAGGATATCCAAAGACGCATCCTTAATGCGAATCTCGCTGCTTTCGAAGAAGCTGGTGTCGAACTACCTTCTTGGTTTGCACATGCTGGTGATGAAGATCGTGAAACGAGCGTTTTGCCTTTATTCATTTTAGAAGATCCAGCTGATATCGACGATTTTAAAGCGGCAGCAGCGTCTTATTTGCCAAGTGAATTCCATTACTTCATTGATATGTCGAGCGCTTTTGACGACATCGCTTCATCTATGGCAACGATGCAAAATATCGCTAATTGGATTCTATATGTTTCTATTGGTGCAACACTATTAATCTTGAGTTTATTAATCACACTATTCTTGCGTGATCGTCGCTATGAAATGGGTGTTTATCTAGCACTAGGTGAGAAAAAAGGAAAAATTATCTCCCAAATTCTAATGGAAGTTTTAGTTACCTCATTTGTAGCGATTACCTTATCTGTTTTTGTTGGTAACTTTATTTCAAGCCAAGTTTCACGTAACATGCTTATGAACGAATTGCAAGCTGATAACAATGATCCTAATTTTGGAATGATGCATCGTTGGGGAGTGTTCGAGCAAATCGGAATTCCAACTAATAGTATGAGTGTAGATGAAATGATAGAAGCATATGATGTCTCGTTGACTCCTGCTGTGATTGGAATGTTTTATGTGATTGGACTTGGTGCTGTTGTTGTTTCAAGCTTGATTCCTGTTATATATGTTGTGACTTTGAATCCAAAGAAGGTTTTAATGTAGCATAAGGCGATCCTCATTTGGTGGGGGTGCGACTAGAAAAAGAAATTTATCAAATAATGACCTAAAATGCGATTAGGTTGTGCTAATTTGGGTAATATAAAACGTAAAGGTGGAATTGTAAATGGCAATTTTAGAAGTGGTAAATGTAGAGTATGGTTTTCAGGATGGAGAGTCTAAGCGTGTGATTTTGGATAATATTAGCGCTGGCTTTGAGAAGGGGAAGTTTCATGCAATTTTAGGAGATTCAGGTTCGGGTAAGACGACTTTCTTGTCGTTGATTTCGGCTCTTGATAAGCCACATGGTGGACAGATTTTATTTGAAGGTAAGGATATTAACAAAGATATTGGTGCTGAAAAGTACCGTCGTAATCACATTGGAATGGTTTTTCAGGCTTATAACTTAATTCCTTTTATGACAGCTGTTGAGAATGTGCGTGTGGCGATGAGTATTACTGAAAATGAGTTACCAGCGGATCAGTCGGCTGTTGCTTATAACTTACTTGATCATATCGGGATTACGAGAGATAAAGCTGATCGTACAGTTAATAAGTTATCAGGGGGAGAGCAACAGCGTGTTGCGATTGCCCGTGCGTTATCAACAAACGTAGATTTAATTCTGGCAGATGAGCCTACCGGAAACTTAAATGAGGAAATGGAGGGTGAAATTGTTAATATCTTGAAAAACCTTGCTCATGAGCATGACAAGTGTGTGGTTGTTGTAACCCACTCAAAAGACATTGCAGCGCAAGCTGATATTGTGTTTAAACTAAAAGGAGGACAATTTTTAGATGAGTAATAAAGGCGATTTTCTATCAGGATTCAGTGGAGGAAACACGCAGAAACCTTTAACTGATAACAATAGTAAGCCCGTTAAAGAAGCGAAGCCTCCTGAAAAAGAAACACCCCAAAAAGATGCTAATAAAATAGTGACTGCCAAGGATTTGGCGGAAAACAAGAAAATAGCAGACAAAATAGTAGCTGATGCGCAGAAAAAAGATGGCAAAGCACCGACTACACCTAGACCTTCGACTACAGCAACTCGCCCAGCCCAAAGTGCTAATGCGATCATAAAAGCCCCAGAGCATGTTGTAACAAAAGATGAAACATTTCATAAGCGGCAAATAACCAAGTATGTGATTATTGGTGTGGTTGTAGTTGTCCTATCTGTTCTTGGCTTCTTTATTTATCAGATGTCTACCAGATTTGAAGTTCCAGATTTTGTTGGAGAAGAGTTTAGAAGTACTAGAATAGACAGTTGGCAATTTCAGCACACCATACTTAATACTGTAGAAGAGTATGACTTAGAATTTGATTCTGGATATATTATTGATCAAAGTCATGAGGCTGGAGTGCGAGTGTCAGGTGGAACAATTATTACTGTTACTATCAGCCTTGGGCCAAATATGAACGAAGTTGTTTCACTACCTGATTTTGAAACTATGACACGTGCAGAAATTGGAACTTGGCGTGATGCAAACCGTATGCGAAGCATTACGATCACACCGGAAAATCATCCTTATATTGAGCAAAATCATGTTACTCGTGTTGAATTTGCTTCAACAGCAGATCCAGCTAATTTTAGAAGAAATGACTCTGTAACTATTTTTGTTTCGAATGGACCAGAAACCATTTCAATCGGAAATTTAGTTGGTGACGATCCTGAGGATGTGGCAAAATTTATCGCTGACAATCCGCAAATTGTTGTGGAAACTGAATATGAGCCGCACCCGACCGTTGATAGAGGTTACGTCTTACGTCAAAGTGTTGCCCCTAATACAAGGATTGCTGTGGGTGAAACATTAGTCTTAACCCTATCAGCAGGGATGCCGGTTGAAGTCCCGAACTTTGCCAATATGCGTAGAAGAGAAGCCTTGGATATGCAAGAAGATCCTACTGCGGAATTAGAAGTTACAGTTGATCAGAGATGGAATGCGACAATTCCGTATGGTCGATTTGTTTCTCAATCGGTAGATGCAGGAACAGAAGTTTATGGTGAAGGGCGTCGAATCACTGTTGTATATTCTAAGGGTAGACCATGGATTCCACGATGGTCAAGTGAAAGTGAAATTGAGAGTGCGCTTGTTTTGATTAATGATGACGGTGCCTTCATTATTGTACATTTTAACTACATAGACCATTGGGCTGAGCGTGGTAGTGTAGTGAGACAATCTCATTATGGTCAACGTGTTTCATTAAATCAGGAAATAACTGTTGACATTAGTCGAGGCAACAGGGAGGAGCCGACAGAGCCACCAATGGAAATGCCCCCTGGAAATGGCGATGATGATTAGAGAATAAAAATCTTAAAAAGCACTTTATCCATTGATAAATTATTTATCGTTTGGATAAGGTGTTTTTTGCCGCCTAAAAGATACAAAAATTGCAAAAAGCTTATACAATTGTGTGAAAAGTGTGGGAAAATCGAATTTTCCACAAGTTCACGGTAAGCGATCAATAAAAGACTGAATAGAAAAACACCGCCAAATCAAGTAAACTAAAAGAACTTGAAACTGGAGGTGTATTTTTATGGAAAGAGAAAA
>JGI24703J35330_11748032_pt1 | contig 10044 bp, 8 predicted proteins | sample TergutNt197P1_FD_35330 | JGI IMG/M metagenome (IMG submission 35330) | reverse complement strand
AGTCTTACGTACGTCTGTGTACGTGCGACTTTCGCCTCCTTGCCCTCGAACAAAAATCCTTCGGGAATTGTAAAGTTTATTTCCTTACATTCCCTAAGGTGAAGTGCAAAACATACAAAAGGGAGAAATGCCATATGGTTCGCACGCGGTACGCACCAAGTCCTACAGGGTTTATGCATATAGGCAACTTGCGCACGGCATTGTATGAATATCTTGTTGCAAGAAAAGCCGGTGGCGCGTTTATTTTACGAATAGAAGATACAGACCAAGAGCGGCTTGTTGACGGTGCGACAGATGCAATCTTCGATACAATGGAAATAGCAGGGTTAAAATTTGACGAAGGCCCCGGCATAGGCGGGGATTACGGGCCGTATATCCAAAGCGAGCGCAAGGCTGATTATCTGCCGCACGCGCTGGGGCTGATAAAAAACGGCAAGGCGTATTACTGTTTCTGCAAAAAGGAACGGCTCGACACCCTTGCCGACGAACGCGGGCTTAAAAAATATGACCGTTTTTGCCACAAGCTTTCGGCGCAGGAAGCGGCACAGCGAATTAATGACGGTGAACAATATGTAATTCGGCAATTAATACCGGAGGGGAAAACGACTTTTCACGATGAAGTTTTTGGCGATATCACAATAGATAATATTGAAATGGAAGACCAAATACTTATAAAATCCGACGGAATGCCCACCTATAATTTTGCCAATGTTATCGACGACCACCAAATGGCAATCTCGCATGTTATGCGCGGCAGTGAATATCTTGCCTCTACGCCGAAGTACAAGCTTCTTTACGAAGCTTTAGGCTGGGATGTGCCTTTTTTTGTGCATCTTCCGCTTTTGCAAAATGACAAAGGGCAAAAGATTTCCAAACGCCACGGCGACTCTTCTGTTCGTCAACTTACGGAAGCCGGTTTTTTGCCGGAAGCAATAGTAAATTACGCGGCTTTGCTTGGTTGGAGCCCTGCGGTTTCCGGCGAAGACGGCAAAACCCGTGAGATTTTTACCCTTGCCGAGCTTGAAAAAGTATTTGAGCTTAAAAACATAAGCAAATCGCCGTCCACGGTTGATATGAACAAATTAAAATGGGTCAATGGCGAGTTTATAAAAGCGTTGCCGCCGGAGGTTTTTGCCGAAATGGCTTTGCCGTATCTGAAAGAAGCCGTAAAAAAACCGGGCGTGGATTATTCCGCTCTTGCAAAAATGACACAATCCCGCGTAACGGTTGCAAAAGACTGTGCCGAACTTGTGGATTTTATAGACGAACTGCCCGATTACAGCATCGAGCTTTACACCCATAAGAAAATGAAGACCAACCCCGAAGTGGCGAAAAAATCTCTGGAGTTGGCAATTGCGGGCCTCGAACAGCTTTCCGAATGGACACATGATAGTTTGTTTGCCGCTGTCGCAAAAATTGCCGAAGCTAACGGCCTTAAAAACGGGCAGGTTTTGTGGCCGATACGTACAGCATTATCAGGCAAACCAACCACCCCCTGCGGCGCAACGGAAATTTGCGAAATTCTGGGGAAAGAAGAAACCCTGCGCCGGCTTGAAATCGGATTGCGGAAGTTGAAATGAGCCAACCCCCGAAAACATCCGGCTTTTGCCCGCAAGAATTTGCAAAAACTTATGGCATAATGTTGCTTCTTTTTGTTGGGTTTACTGCGCGGCTTTTCGCACTTCAAATAGATTTCCGGTTTGATAACGATATTCGCACTTTTCAGCTTTGGGCGATTCGTTTGTTTGAACACGGCCTGCATAATTTTTACAGCCCGGATTTTTTTTCGGATTATCCGCCTGTCTATTTATTTATTTTGTACTTGCTTGGTGCGTTGCGGGCGGGCGTTCAAGCCTTATTCGGCCAAAATTTTTGGCAGGTGCTTTACAGCCCTGCATTTAGGTTTTTCACATTTTTGCCGGCGATTTTGGCAGACTTGGGCATCGGGTTTGTAATTTATAAAATGGCAGCAAAAAAAACTTCGTTTACAACTGCGCTTCTTTTTGCAAGCGCGTGGCTTTTTAACCCTGCAATTATTTTGATTTCGGGGGTTTGGGGGCAAATAGAATCCGTTTTTGTGCTTGTTTTGCTTTTTTCGCTTATTTTTTTACGCCGCAAGGAGCTGCTTCCCGCTTATGTTTTATTTGGGATTGCTGTTTTAACCAAGCCGCAGGCTCTTTTTTTAGGGCCTGTTTATTTATATTCAGCCGTTGAATTTTGGACGACCCATGTGCGTATTTCCGACATTCAAAATAAGGCTTCGCAACGCCTTGAAGCAGGGCTTATGCTTGCAAAATATATCGGCGCGGGAATTGGCACGATGGTTCTTGTGTCTTTGCCTTTCGGGCTTTCGGCAACGGTGCGGCAACTGTGGTACGGCATGGGCTTGTACAGACATGCATCGGTTAATGCATCTAATTTTTGGGCAATGCTCGGGCAAAACTGGGGCGCGCTGGACAATAGCTTGCTTGGGCTCGATTTTTCCGCATGGGGCATTATAATTGCGGTTTTGATTGTTGCGGGCGCGGTTGTGGCATTGCATATAAACCGGCACCGGCACAACGGGCGTCATTTTTATCTTATTGTTGCCGCGATTTTTATTTTGATTTTTGCGTTCTCGATACGTATGCACGAAAGGTATCTTTTCCCCGGGCTTGTGTTTCTTCTTATTTATTGTGCAGAAAACCGCGGGCGACGCGAATTTATTTTGTATTGGGTGTTTTCGGCAGTGTTTTTTATAAATTGTCTGGAGGTTCTGCGGTGGGCAAATGCCGGTTTTGACTGGGCTTTGTTGGATAATTCTGCCATTCGTGTAATGGGTTTTGTTATGGTTTTTGCAGCAGTCGCACTTATTTTAACTGTGGTTAATACTCTGCGTGGGGCGCAAATTTCGGAAGACGAGCCTTTTTCCGGGCCGGACGTTCCGCCGGACGTTCCGCCGCGAATGCGCCGTCGGGATTTTGCATATATCGGGGTATTGATAATTGCGTACTGCGTGATGGCATTTGTTAACCTTGGTGACATGCGTGCGCCGCAAACAACATGGGTTTCGGAAAATGGCGGGGAATGGGTAGATTTTGGCGATGTCCGGCAAGTTACGCGGTTTCAATTTTTGACGGGAGCGCGAACAGGTATTCCCTTTTGGTTGCACGCTTCGGAAGACGGGGTTGACTGGCAGCATGTTTTTTCCGGGCATAGCGGCGATGTTTTTGCGTGGGGCGACATTGAATTTGACGTTTATGCGCGGTTTTTTTCAATAGGCGCGAACCCGGGCTTGCGCTTGCAAGAAGCGGCTTTTCGTGGTGCAACAGGCGAAATTTTACACATTTACAATTCTTCCCCGGGCGCGCAAAATCTTTTTGACGAACAGGAGCTGGTACCTGAAAGTCGTTTTTTTATGAACAGCACATATTTTGACGAGATTTACCACCCGCGCACAGGCTATGAATTCTTGCATGGCTTGACGGTATTTGAAACAACACATCCTCCGCTTGGAAAGGTTTTTATGGCGGCAAGTATTCGCGCTTTCGGCATGACGCCGTTTGCATGGCGTTTGCCCGGTACTCTTTTTGGTATTTTCATGATTCCGCTGATTTACGCCTTTGCGCGGCTCTTGCTAAAATCCAATGATTTCGCGCTGTTTACGGCATTTATTTTCACCTTTGATTTTATGCTTTTTTCGCATACGCGGTTGGCTACAATTGATTCGTTTGTTACATTTTTTGTGTTGCTTATGTATTTTTTAATGTACATTTACACACGCGGCATAAACAAAAATTCCCTTAGAAAATCGCTGTTCATCCTTCTGCTTTGCGGCGTGGCAATGGGGCTTGCAATTGCTTCTAAATGGCAGGGGATTTACGGCGCGCTGGGTTTGCCCGTGCTGTTTTTTCCTGCATTATACAGGCTGTTTAAGCGTGATATGAGACAGGCGAAGATTACGTTTTTTGCGTGTTTCGGCATATTTATTGGAATACCCTTGGTAATTTACGCCCTTTCGTACATCCCTTTTGTGCGCGCCGACCAAAGCGATTATAATTGGTTTCGGGTAATTTGGAATAATCAGACGGGCATGTTTAGATACCATTCGTATTATGTGCTTGGTACAACGCATCATCCCTTTGCATCGCCTTGGTGGTCTTGGCCGCTGATGTTGCGCCCGCTTTTTCAATACCAGACAATCATTTCCGACACAATGCGCAGGGGAATGAGTTCGCTTGGCAACCCAGCTGTCTGGTGGTTTGGGATTTTTGCCGTGGGTTATGCAATTTTTTCTTTGCGAAAAAGGCTTCGGCATGAATCGGACACGGTGTTTTTGCTTATTGCCGTTGCCGTAAATTTTCTGCCTTGGGTTTTTGTTACGCGGCTCACGTTTATTTATCATTTTTTTCCAAGCGTGCCTTTTGTTGTTTTGCTTATTGCATTGTTCTTCAAAAATTTAAAAAAATATCGCGATGTATTTTGTTTTGCATATGCGGGCATTGTTATAGCGTTGTTTGTGCTGTTTTTCCCCGTACTTTCGGGTATGCCCGTTAGCTTAGAATTTGTAACAAGATATTTGCGATGGTTGCCCGGGTGGTTTTTTGTATGAGGTGTATGACAGAAAATAAACTTGCCTGTTTTGCAGAATTTATAGGCTCTATGTTTTTAATAATGGCGGCGGTTTCGCCCATTATTCTATTTGTTGAAGTGTTTGAAAGCCACATAGGCGTTGCTTTGATAGCCAACGCCATAGCGGTTTCTTGGGTACTTTGCGCGCTTATCGAGATTTTTCTGCCAATCTCCGGGGCGCATTTTAACCCTGTTGTTACCCTTGCGAAAATGTTGGAAAGCGGCGTAAAAAATTTCGGTTTAAGCAAGGCAGCAGTTTATATTTTTTGCCAAACAGCGGGCGGTATTGCCGGTATTATTCTGACACACATGATGTTCTTTGAGGAAAAACGCGGAATACTTTTTATTTCCCACGTTAGAAGAAGCGGTGCGGTATATTTTTCCGAAGTCCTTGGGACATTTATTTTGGTTTTTGTAATCTTGATGCTTGGGCACAAAAAGGTAAAATCCTCACGCGCATCAATTATTGTGGCGTTCCTTGTGGGCGGGCAGGTTATGGCAACGTCTTCCACAATGTTTTCCAACCCCCAAGTGACGTTTGCCAGGTTTTTCACAAGCTCGGTTGCGGGAATACGCCCGATTGACGGTATTATTTTTATCGCGATGCAAATTGCAGGCGCGCTTTTGGCTGTTGCCGCTTACAAAATATTCGCATTCAAATCTTCGGAAATCAAGTGATAAAGGTCTTCAAAGCGATATCCCATTTCTTTGTACCGTGTCAAAAGTTCGTCTAAAATATCTGCATTTGTTTTTGAGACATTGTGCAGCAAAATTACCGCACCGGGATGTGTCCGCGGAATAAGTTTTGCAAATGCTTCTTCTTTAGACGGCTGATTTTTTACTTCCCAGTCCTTGTACGCCGTGGACCAAAAAACGGTTTTGTAGCCAAGTTCTTTTGCGTGTTGCAAATTCGTTTCGCTGAAAATTCCACGCGGAGGGCGATAAAATTTCGGTATCTCCTCGCCTATGAGCTCTTTATATATTTCCTCTACGCGGCTCAGTTCCTTTGCGAAAGCTTCTTTATCTGCTATTTTGCTCATGTCGGGGTGGCTCATCGTGTGGTTTGCAACTATATGACCTTCGTTTACCATTCGCGTTACAAGCTGCGGATAATCACGAATATACGTGCCAACAAGGAAAAATGTCGCAGGTACTTCGTGCTTTTTCAAAGTATCCAAAATGCCGGCAGTTAAGTCGTTTTCATAACCCGCGTCAAAGGTTAAATACAATACCTTTTCGCTCTCGTTCCCCATAAAGTACGCATCAAACTGCAAAAGATGTTCGGCAGTTGCGTTGGTTTCGGGCCTTCCTCCGTCTTTGGGAAAATAAACCCCCCAGCTTTCTCCCGCAAAAACAGATGTGGTTGTAAACAAAATCGCGGAAATAAATACAGCGACAGAAATTAATTTTATTTTCATAAAAAATTTCACCTCGGAAGTAGTTTGTTTACCAAGGTGATTTTATATTACAGAAAAATTTTCAAATAACCCTAGTAATTGTCCGCAAGCGGCATTAATGTCGCCGCCCAAGCTTCGCCGAATGGTTGCGCGAATATTATTTTTTTGCAAAACATCTGCAAAAATTTCAATATCGCGGCGGGGGGTTGGGGCGAATTCTTTGTTGACTTCGTTGATTGGAATTAAATTTACATGACAGAGTAAATTTTGCAAAAGTTTTGCCAGTGCCTTTGCATTGAACGCGCCATCGTTAATCCCCCGTGAAAGCGCGTACTCAAAGGTTATGCGGCGGTGGGTTTTTTCAATGTAAAAACGGCAGGCTTTAATTAATTCGTGAAGCGGGTTGGCTTTTGCCACGGGCATTAATTCTTGGCGCACTTCGTCATTTGGGGCATGAAGCGAAATCGCCAAGTTTATTTGCAATTGCTTTTCTGCAAGCGCGTAAATTTGCGGAATTAAACCGCATGTGGAAATGGTTATGTGCCTTTGCCCTATGTTTTTTCCCTGTTCGTGGGTGATTAGCTCAATAAATCGAATGGTCGCGTCAAAGTTATCCAAGGGTTCGCCGCAACCCATTAAAACAATATTTTTTACCTTTTGGGCGTTGTAAACCTGTGCGCAATATTCGCCCGCTGTTAGGCTTCGCTCAAACCCAGACGCACTTGCGCAGAATTTACAGCCCATTTTGCATCCCGCTTGGGTGGAAATGCAAACAGATGTGCCGTGTTTATATGACATTAACACCGATTCTGCATAAACAGGGCGGGTTGCACCTTCCGTTGCGAAGGACATCAAAAATTTTTCTGTGCCGTCGCCGGAGGTTTGTTTTTTTACAACGGATTGGGTGGTGATAAAACAGTGATTGTCCAGCTCGTTTCGCAGGGATTTGGGAAGGTTATCCATTTCTGCAAAAGATTTTACATTTTTGCAATGAAGCCACTCAAATATTTGCATAGCGCGATATTTTGGTTGGCAAAGCTCTGACATAAGCGTGGTAATTTCTGCCGGATTCATGGATAGTATGTCTGTTAATACTTGCAAAAAAATCACCTTGCCTCAGGGGGAAATTATGAAATTTTAAATTCAACCTACAAAAAACGATTCTATCACGGAGTAATCCGAACCTCCAAAGAACGACACAAAAATGTAATATTTCTTTTGTGTAATAATTGGGTATAATAACGCTGTGTGTCGGAATGAGGTTTTGATATGCAGTATGGTATTGCGTTTGCGATTGTATTTGTGCTTGTGATGGTACTTATGCCTGCATTTTCTGTTTTGGCAAGGCGAATGGACTTCACGGATAAGCCCACAAAGCGGAAAAAACATAAGCATCCTATGCCTTTGTCGGGCGGGGTGGTTATGTTTATCGCTGTTGCTGTGGGTTTTTTATTTTTTTTAATTCTTGCAGAAAGCGTTGAAACGGCAGATTATACTTTGTGGGCGGTGCTTGGCGGGGCAGCTTTAATTGTTATTGTAGGTTTGGTTGATGATTTTTCTAAGGCGAAGGGTAAAGATTTCCCGGTGTGGCCGCGGTTACTTGTGCAGGTTGGCGCGGCATCCCTTGCTTTTGCGGCGGGTGTGCGTTTTACAGGGTTTATGAATCCCTTTACGGAGTACTATGTATATCTGCCGATTGGCGCGCAGTATATTCTTACGATGCTGTGGTTTGTTGGGCTAATGACTGCGTTCAATTTTATGGATGGCTTGGATGGGCTTTCGGGTTTACTTGCGTTGGGCTCGGGCGTTACGTTTTTTATCGTCGCCCTTAATATGGGCCAGCCCGAATCCGCTTTTATGGCCATCATTTTTGTTGCCGCTGTTTCAGGGTTTTTACGCTATAATCTGCCGCCCGCAAAGGTTTATATGGGCGATTCCGGCGCGTATCTTCTGGGGTTTATCCTTGCCGCAATTTCACTGCATGGCGCGTTTAAACAGGCTACGGTTATTTCGCTTACAATTCCGATGCTTGCGTTGGGTGTTCCCATTTTTGACAGCATCCTCGTTGTTGTGCGCCGCGTTTTGGCGCGAAAACCCGCTCATATCGCAGATTCATCCGACATCACACATTTGCATTTCAGGTTATTAAAAGACGGCATGAAACCCTCACATGCCGTCTTGCTAATCTTTTTATTAAGCGCGTGCCTTAACCTTGCTTCGATTATAATTATGCTTGCGTTTTAAGAATAGTATTCACGCATAAAAGGGCAAATGAGGGGACACAAATGGGGACTGAAACATATGAGCTGCGAGGACAGAAATTCAATTGGGATAGAAATAAAAATCTATCAAATATTGAAAAACACGGCATATCCTTCAAGTCAGCCGCATTAACATTCTTTGACCCTAACGCAGCAACACTTGAAGATACGGCTCACTTGCAAGACGAAGAACGCTTTTTGCTTATCGGACTAAGTGAAGCCCATAGGCTGCTTACCGTTTGCCATTGTTTTCGTGAAGACGATACGGTAATTCGGATTATTTCTGCGCGAAAAGCAACCAAACAAGAAGAAAAAGAGTATGGAGGTGTATCGTAATGAAAGAGAAAACTACTATAGATTTAAGCGACATCCCTGAAATAACAGATTTTTCAAAGGCTCGCAAAAATCCTTATTACGAAAGGATTATGGAGCATGGCTTTTCCATCACAGAATATTACAGCCCGGAGGACGTAAAGGACATCGTTAACGGCATATGCACGAAAAAAATTGACCTGTTTACCCTTGATGCGGAAGAGCAAAAAGCATTGGAGCGATATAAAAAAGCTCATGGCTATGCTTAATAAGCATCATCTGCCTCAATAAGCGTGCCATTGGAGTAGTGGCAACACGCCCTAATTCGCGTTCCTTTCTGCCATAAGCAGTTGAATTTCCCCTTCATTTATGCCAACCATTGCCTCGCCAAGGTTTTCACTTAGTGCGGCAACAAGCTTAAAATCTTTGTAATTTGCAACAGCTTTTACTATTGCATCGGCGCGTTTTTGCGGGTCGCCCGATTTGAAAATCCCCGAGCCTACAAACACACCCTCTGCGCCAAGATGCATCATTAACGCGGCATCTGCGGGGGTTGCAACACCCCCTGCGGCAAAATTTGCCACCGGAAGTTTTGCGTTTTCGCTTACATATCTTAAAAGTTCAAACGGCACGCGAAATTCTTTTGCTGCGTCAAAAAGCTCGTCCTTGCTCATTGCGGCAACGCGACGCATTTGCGCCTGCATCTCACGCATATGGCGCACGGCTTGTACAACGTCCCCCGTACCGGGTTCGCCCTTTGTGCGAATCATTGCCGCGCCCTCGTTTATGCGGCGCAAAGCTTCGCCCAAGTCTTTCGCGCCGCATACAAAAGGTACGGAAAATGTTGTTTTATCAATATGGTACTTGTCATCGGCAGGGGACAAAACTTCGCTTTCGTCGATATAGTCAATCTCGATAGCTTCAAGTACCCGCGCTTCCGCAAAATGCCCAATGCGACACTTTGCCATAACCGGAACAGACACCGCAGACATGATGCCTTTTATCATCTTAGGGTCGCTCATGCGCGATACCCCGCCGGCGGCGCGTATATCCGCCGGTATTCGCTCTAATGCCATAACCGCACATGCACCCGCTTTTTCTGCAATCTTCGCCTGTTCCGCACATGTGACATCCATTATCACCCCGCCTTTTAACAACTTTGCAAGGCCTTTGTCTGACTCGTTTTTCTTGTTTTGCATTATAAAACCCCTTTGTATAGCAATCCCAACAATTATAATTCTTTTTCGCGCAATCTTCAACCGGGTTTTCATTAATACGACAAATGTATGAAGGTCAAAACCTTGGGGTTTCACCCCAAACCCCGGAAACTTTTGAAAAAGTTTCATCAAAACTTTGATTTCAACGCTAAGGAACTGTTCAGAAATAACTTGCGAATTTTCCCGTGTCTTTTTGCCGCAATCCTGCGTCGCAAAAAGCCTTGCGTGCCTCCAGCACGCGGCGGT
>JGI24703J35330_11748033_pt1 | contig 10058 bp, 5 predicted proteins | sample TergutNt197P1_FD_35330 | JGI IMG/M metagenome (IMG submission 35330) | reverse complement strand
CACCAGCTTGACCAAGTGCCGGTCCAACAGGTGGCGCAGGGTTTGCTTTTCCAGCAGGAATCTGTAATTTAACAATTTGTTTTACCTCTTTAGCCATTTTTTACACCTCCTTGTTTTATGAGTTATGTGAATCCTAAAATCAGCAACCGTATAATTATATCACTTCTTATTTGAAATTTCAAGTGCTAAATGAAAATGAAAACACATTCCTACCATAGAATGTGCTCAAAATGATATTATTCGATCTCACAAACTTGATCTAAACCTAGTTCAACAGGTGTTTCTTGACCAAACAAATCAACTAGTATTACCAGTTTTGCATTTTCAGCATCAATTGTTTCAATTGTTCCAACTTGACCCGAGAAAGGTCCTGCCGCAATTAAAATTTGCTGCCCTAATTCAACATCAACAGTAACCTCTGTATTTGTAACACCCATTTTTGCTAAAATAGGTCCGATTTCTGCTTCTGTTAGTGGCACAGGTCTGGTTCCTTTTCCTGATGAACCTAAAAATCCTGTTACACCAGGTGTGTTTCTTACTGTAAACCAAGAATCATCCGTATCAATCATTTCAATTAGTACATAACCTGGGAAGATTTTTCTCATCTTTTCTTTACGTACACCATCTTTAATTTTTACTTCTCGCTCCTCAGGAACTAAAACACGGAAGATTTTATCTTGCATGTTCATTGTTTCAATACGTTTTAGTACATTTTTGAATACTTTATTTTCGTATCCTGCATATGTTTGCAAGACATACCAACGTTTTTCTTCCATTTTCTTAACTCTCCTTGAAACTATTTTTACTCTTCAGTATCTTCAACATCAACCTCTGGCATCATACCATCTAGCTCGTCTAAATCAATATCGTAAAACGTTTCATCACTCTCGTCTTCATAATCTGCATCATCAACCTCATCTACTACAGGTGCTGGTTCACGATTTGCAAATGCCATTCCTGTTGAAACTAATGCGTCTACTCCTGCAAAGAATAATGATAAAGCAATCATAAAGACAAACACCTGAATGATGCCTTGTTTTGCTTCTTTAGGAGTTGGCCAAGTAATCTTGTCCCATTCTAATCTGATATTTTTGAAAAATTCTTTCATTTTATTTCACCACTTCTTTATTTTTAATTACTACTTTGTTTCCTTATGAATTGTATGAGTTTTGCATCTGGCGCAAAATTTCTTTATAACCATTCGTTCCTGATTTGTTTGCTTATTTTTCATGGTAGTATAATTACGACTCAAGCAATCTTCACACATTAAAATAACCTTTATACGCATGTTTTTCACGTCCACTTCTCATAGGCTATCCACTATTGTACCAAAAAACATATACCTTTGTCAAGTGAGAATTATGAAATCAATTCACGATAAGTGGTTTCATCCATCAAAACCGGTCGCCCTTTACTACCATCAGACTCACCAACCAGTCCAGCAGCTACTAGATCATCTATGATTCTAGCCGCTCGGTTATAACCGATTTTAAACCTTCGTTGTAGCATTGAAGTCGACACTTTTTGGGTTTCGTAAGCAAAAGCCAACACATCGCGAATTAATGCGTCTGTAGAGGGAAGACCGGTATTACTAGAGGACGATTCAATATTGTCTAAGAAATTAGTTTCATCTACGCGCCCAAGTTCTTGCCCTTTTATAAACTCGACAACACGTGCTACTTCATCATCTCGTATAAATGCTCCTTGTATGCGCAGGGGGGATGGGGATCCCATTGGCGAAAATAGCATATCTCCTCGCCCCAGTAGTTTTTCAGCACCCACTGCATCGAGTATTGTTCTTGAATCTGTCCCTGATGAAACTCCAAAGGCGATACGTGATGGGATATTAGATTTAATCACTCCTGTAATAACGTCTACTGAGGGCCTCTGGGTTGCGACAACTAAATGTATTCCAGCAGCGCGTGCCATTTGTGTAAGTCTCATGATCGAATCCTCGACATCACCTTTTGCGACCATCATTAAATCAGCGAGTTCATCAAGTATTACTACAATAAACGGCATAGCCTCAAGCGTACTTATGATTCCTTCTGCTTCACGTTTTGCCTTTTCTTTGACCAACCACTCATTATATGATGCAATATCGCGACATCCCGCTTCGGCAAATAAGTCATAACGGCGCTCCATTTCTTCCACTACCTTCTTCAGGGCTGCACTTGCTAGTTGTGGATCTGTTACAACCGGTGTTAAAAGGTGGGGCAAGCCATTATATCTTGCCAGTTCTACTTTTTTTGGATCGACCAGCAGAAGCCTGACTTCACTTGGCGCAAAGCGCATCAATAAGCTACAAATCATGGTATTAATACATACTGATTTTCCAGATCCCGTTGCTCCGGCGACTAACAGATGTGGCATTTTATTTAATGCGGCGAAAGTCGCAAGTCCTGAAATATCACGTCCAAGTGCGATATTTAGTACATCTGCACCATCATCTGATACCATTTCATCCATCATTTCTTTAAAGGATACCATTTGCGCTTCGCTATTTGGGACTTCTATTCCAACAGCAGATTTTCCTGGAATTGGTGCTTCCATTCGAACGCCTTTTACTGCGAGTGCTAAAGCAATGTCATCTGTTAATCCTGTAATTTTATTAACTTTCACTCCTGAATCAGGTGTTACTTCATAGCGCGTCACGGTTGGTCCGATATGAACTTCCGATACTTTTGCACGGACGTCAAAGTTAGAAAATGTTTCTTCGAGTCGCAACGCTTCTTTTTTGGCGGCTTCCATGAGTGATTTGTTATCGACTGTTGTTTCATGGTCTATAAGTAAACTCATTGGAGGAAGTACGTAATTTTTATCTGTGCTTTTGATTGGAATTTTTTGTTCCATTTGTTGAGCGAGATTTTCGGCGAAGTCGTTGATTTTAAACTGTGGAACTTCTTTTTTCTCTTCGATTTTTTCTTTTATGACTTTTTCTTTTCTCGTTGCTATTTTTTCTGTTTTTTCAGATGTTCGTGTTAGTTCTTTTTTTGCAACCTTCACGCGAGTGTCTTTGTTTTCTTCAAATGAGGCTTTTATGCGGGTGAACATTTTTGAGATGCCATTTTTTATTAACCCTGGTTTTCTCATGTTATACAAGTCTTGGATAGTGAGGCCACAAATTAATAGAATTCCGTACAGTATTAGGATAAAGGCGATAAACCATAAACCTTTCCATGTTACGAGTTCTACTAAGATGAACCAGACAAAGGCTCCAAAGATTCCACCACCAACCATTGCATCATCTGCTAGAACGTCACTTCTTAGGTAGTATTGCCCGATTCCTTCTGTAAATGATAATCTTTGCATATAAAATGCTCGCCACATGTCAGTTTGGGCAAAAATGATTGCGCCGAAGAACACTAGGTATGAGCCGATATATTTGTGAGAAAAAAATGATGGTTTTTTTCTAGCTACGATCATATGAACACTAAATGCAATTATGATAAGTCCGAAAAACCAGAAGAAATCGCCAAACATCGTCACGGTTAGTCGTCTTAAAAATATTCCAACCCAACCTAAGCCGCCAAGCATTAGAATCATGAGTAGTAAAACAAATAATCCGACGAGTTCCTGAGCAAAGCCACTTATGCCAGTTTTCTTTTCTTTAGCTTTTTTCTTTTTGGCGGCCATTAATACCCCTCCTTTTATCTTGTCTTAATCACCAAAAACGCCACCCTTTTCTAGTAAGGGCTAGCGTTTACGGTTTATAAGTTAAATTCTTCAATTATTGGTATTACTATCGGACGATGTTTTGTCGTTTTATAAATAAATTTTCCAACTCGATCACGCATGTCAAATCGTAAATCTTGCCAGTTGAAATAGCGTGCGCCAGATGATGTTTTCTCTTCTAACACTTCACGCGCAATTTTTTTCGCTTCTTCAAAAAGGTCAGCATCTTTTGCTAAATCAAAGACGAATCCTCGACTTACTATTTCTGGTTCATTTATGATTTTTTTAGTTTTACGGTTTAAGTTGATAACAATTGCGACTACGCCATCATTTGACAGCATTTGTCTATCTTTTAATACTACTGTTCCAACATCCCCAACACCTTTACCATCAACTAATACTTCTTCAAGTTCGATGCGTTCTGGGTATATGACTAGCTGCCCTTGTTCAAAGAGTGCGATTTCGCCATTATCTAAAATGACGATGTTTTCATCATCGTAGCCCATTGAACGAGCAACTTTTGCATGGCTCTGTAAATGTCGATACTCACCATTTACTGGGATAATATACCTTGGCTTTAGTAGGTTCATCATCAATTTCAAGTCTTCGCTACTTGCATGTGATGGCGGTAGTAGAGCTTTATCAACAGCAATCACATTTGCGTCGGTACGATAAAGCATATCCATTGTGCGAGCTGCTCTTGTTTCTGTTCCGAGTTGGGCTGTTATGGCAAGTACTACTGTGTCGGTTTTTTGAATTTTAATGAATCTGTCGTGACCTTTTATCATGCGCGTTAGGTTAATGAATGGTTCAAAGCGTGTTCCTGTTGTGATAACTACCATGTTTGGTAAGTTATTATCACGGTGTGCATTCATGAATCCCAGGCTCATTAATACGGGTTTTGGTATTTTCAAGTATCCTAGTTTTACGGCAAGGTCGATAAGCCTTTGCATTCTTCTTCCTGTGATTGCAACTTTGCGGTTATATTTTATTGCAAGATTAACAACCATTTGGATTCGGTGCAAGTCGGTTGATAGTAGCGAGAAGATTATGCGCCCATCTGTGCGTGAGAATGCTTCTTCGAATGTGTATTCAAGGGTATCTCCTGTTGAGGCATGCCCAGCACTTTCGGAGTTGACACTCTCGGCAAGCATACATAGAACTCCGTTTCTTGCGATATCTGAAATTCGGTTATAGTTTGTTTGATAACGTCCGCTAACACTATGGTTAAAGATAAAGTCAGATGTATAAACTATTGCTCCAGCTGATGTGTGAACACATACGGCAATTGAGCCTGGTATGCTGTGGGTTGTTTTGAAGAATGATACTTTTACTCCATCAAAGTATAATGTGTTCTCATCGCGGACGATATTAAGCTTAAATTTGCTTGCGTCCATTTTCGCTTCAATTAATGCATCTTCTGCTAAGGCTATTGTTAACCTTGTCCCATAAACTGGTGCGTTTATTACTGATAAGAGTTGGGCGATTGCTCCCATATGCTCATCATGCCCTTGTGTTAAAAAGATACCTTTGATTCTGTTTTTATGTTCAATGAGGTAGGTGAAATCAGGAATTACTGCATCAACTCCAAGCATTTCTCCGCCTGGGTGTTTCATTCCTGCGTCTAGGATAAACATTCTATCATTAACATCTATTACGTATAAATTATTTCCAACCTCATCAAGTCCGCCTAGGGCGAATATCTTGACCTTTTCTGATTCGTTTTGCATTATTAACTGCTCCCTTTCATATATTTACTTATTTTTATGGATCCGTGTATAATTCGTTGATTGTCAAAAATTTCAATAACTTTTATTTGCTAGGCGCTTGTTTGCCAGCTAACGTTCATAAAATATGATGAACATTATTATCTCATAAATTGCACGCTAAAACAAGTACCTAATGCATTTTTTTAACACTTTCATCACGACTTTGGTGATTTTGATGCCCAAAATACAAAAGCAAGTCCGCTAATTGGACCTGCTTTTGTGAGTTATTTGTTATAATTTTACTCGTTTTCGAATGTTAAATTCGCAAGTTCATCACCATCATGATTGACAATTATTCTAATCATTACTTGTTCAAGTTCAGATTCAACCTCAATTGCCGCCGCTAATGCACGCATATGAACTGTATGCATATCTACGATAAATACTTCCACAGCTTCAGCTACTGAGCCAAATGAACCAATTGCTAAAATTCCTTGCATCATGTCATATGTATCATCATCAAGTTCAAATGTTGCAACGATTTGGTCATTTCCTACTGCTTCAAGTTCAAAATCTCCAAGTCCTAGCGAGTCGAATATCAATGTTAAGTTGTCAATATTCTCATCTAAGTATTCTTGAATTTCACTAGTTGATCCTCCACACGCTACTAATGCAAATGCAACTGCGATAACACTTAAAAATAATCCTAATTTCTTCATTTTACTGCTCCCTTTCATTCGTTTGGTATAGAATAATTTTAGCACATTTTGGCGTTTTTGTCAAATGATATCCCAAGAATTCACATAAAGTTCACACTTCCACCTCACTTACAACTACAACACACCAAGTATACACAAATTGTCTAAAATGATGGCAAAAAAGCCAACAGAACTCGTTGACTTTTTCACCTGTTCGTTACTTCTTTTTTCTTCTTGTTTTTGCAACAGCAATTATTGCGCCAACGTTTGCTATGACGACTCCGCCAGCTACTATACTTGATGTTACCGTTCCAAGTTGTGGTAATCCAGGGAAAATGCCCGTTGTTGGTGCTGATGTTGTTGGCTGTGTTACTCCTGCTGTAGTTCCAGGAATTCCACTTCCGCCACCGGTCCCAGATCCTCCGCCACTACCACTGCCTCCTCCTGCTCCGCCACCACCAGTTGGGTTAGTCGGCTCTGGAATTGGTGGAGTTGGTGGTCTAGTGCCAACTGGTGCAAGTTCTGGAATTGTTGGACAGACTCCGCCTTCCATCGGTGGTGAGATGATGACTAATTGATAGTTACCGTCTTCATCAGCTTCAACAGTGACCGTGCTACCTGGCGGCACTGTTGTAACAAGATTTGGATTGTTTCCAGGGCGAGTGACGGTGATTGTAATGCTGCCGTCTTCGTTTTCGACGTACGTTACGTCATCTGGAGTTGCGCCTTCTGGAAGTGGGATAATCTCTTCGCAGTAATCTGGTCCTGGTGTAACTGGCGTTGGTACTTCGTGATAAACAGTATTACTTGGAATATCATCTTCACCATCTACTATAATAACTGCTTGGTTACGTAGTATTGTTCCCGCTGGGACATCCGCTCTTACAGTTGTTGGTATAATTAGCATAAATGAATAATTTGCATCTAGTTCATCAATCGTCCAAGAAACGATATTCTCATCAAGATCAACTATCACACTTACGCCATATTCTGCTAATTCACGGGCACTCATCGCCGCATATTCGATTTCAATCGGGAAGCCAGTTAGTGGGATAAACAGTCCACTAATACCATCCACGTCTATAATTAAATATTCTGGAATAGCGTCTTGTACTTCAATGTCATTTATCGCCACGACACCTCGGTTATACACAGTAATGCTATAACTGATATCCGCACCAGGGGCTACTAGTTGTGCATCATCACTCGTCGCTCCACCTTGTGGATATGATCCCTTGCTAATGTCTAACTCAGGATGATCTATCGTAATTAATGCATAGTCTTCATCAATGAAATCATAAGTCCCTTCCTCGTCACCCTCTCGATACAGTCGTGCCGTATTTGGTACTTCATCATCTGCATTTCCCGCTAAGATAACAACGTCGAAAGTAATGCGCGTCTGGCCTATTGCAAGCGGGTTTAGGTAAAAACGCAGTTCACCCGTTGAATCGTTAAATGTAAACTGGTGAGGGTATACTACTGGTTGCCCATTGATTAGCACGCTTTCTTCTTCAAAGCTTACCAATTCAAGATCTAGGATGTCGCTTACGATAATTCCTTCCATTGGCAGAGAATTTGGATTAATCACGAGTAATTCATAGCGTGCCATTTCTCCAACCGCTAGTAAGACCTCATCATCAAAGTCACATTCTTCCCCGTTTAACTGCGCAATCCATCCGAAAAGCGTTGCGGTATCAACTGAATCTTCGACTACTAGTGAGCAGACCGATTTTTTGATTTCTGGGTCTTGGCAGTTTCCTGGTGTGATGATTACTACGACATTTCCATCTTCGTCCTCATCTATCACATAGGTCCAATCGTCTGGAATGTTTACTGTGATATCATCTGGATTTGTTCCTTCTGGGAAGGTAATTGTGATAACGCCATCTTCATCAACGTCTACTTCATATTCTGAACCGTCGACTGTTAGTTCGTCTTCACAGCTAACTTCTACGACAATATCATCGCCGCCAAGTCCTGGTGTTGTCGGGCAGACTCCGCCTTCCATTGGTGGGGAGATGATGATTAATTGGTAATTGCCGTCCTCGTCTGCTTCTACGGTTACTTCGCTGCCTGGCGGGACTGTTATTACTATGTTTGGTTCTCCTTCCGGTGTTGTGATGGTGATTGTTATGTATCCATCATCTTCGTTTTCAACGTATGATACGTCGTCACGAGTTGACCCTTCTGGAAGTGGGATGATTGTTTCGCATGGATCATCTTCTGGAGTTAACCCTGGAATTGTCGGACATACGCCGTCTTCCATTGGTGGGGAGATGATGACTAACTGGTAGTTGCCTTCTTCGTCTGCCTCAACAGTGATGGTGCTTCCTGGTGGTACCGTTACGACTAAGTTCCGCTCTCCCTCAGGTGTTGTCACCGTAATTGTGATACTTTCATCTTCATTTTCAACATAGGATACGTCTTCTGGTGTTGCACCTTCTGGTAACGGGATGATCGTCTCACATGGTTCCTCTTCAAGCTCTGGAATCGTCGGACATACACCATCTTCCATTGGTGGCGAAATGATGACTAACTGATAGTTGCCTTCTTCGTCTTCCTCAACTGTGATGGTGCTGCCTGGTGGTACCGTTACAACCAAGTTTGGTTGATCTCCTGGACGGGTTACCGTAATGGTGATGCTTTCATCTTCGTTTTCAACATAGGATACGTCTTCTGGTGTCGTTCCTTCTGGTAACGGGATAATCGTCTCACATGGTTCCTCTTCAAGTTCCGGAATCGTTGGACACACACCGTCTTCCATTGGTGGGGAGATGATGACTAACTGGTAGTTGCCTTCTTCATCTGCCTCAACAGTGATGGTGCTTCCTGGTGGTACCGTTACAACCAAGTTTGGTTGATCTCCTGGACGGGTTACCGTAATGGTGATGCTTTCATCTTCGTTTTCAACATAGGATACATCGCCTGGCGTTGCACCTTCTGGAAGTGGGATGATCGTCTCACACGGTTCAGGTTCAAGCCCTGGAATTGTTGGACAGACGCCATTTTCCATCGGTGGTGAAATGATGACTAACTGATAGTTGCCTTCTTCGTCTTCCTCAACAGTGATGGTGCTTCCTGGCGGTACGGTTACAACCAAGTTTGGTTGCCCTGGACGTGTTACCGTAATGGTGATGCTTTCATCTTCGTTTTCAACATAGGATACGTCTTCTGGAGTCGCTCCTTCTGGTAACGGGATGATTGTCTCACAGTAGTCTTCTTCTTCTGGCGCAAGGCCTGGAATCGTCGGACATACGCCGTCTTCCATTGGTGGAGAAATGATTATCAGCTGATAGTTGCCATCTTCATCTTCCTCAACAGTAATCGCACTTCCTGGCGGAACTGTTACTATTAGGTTTAGCTCTCCTTCAGGTGTTGTCACAGTGATTGTGATACTTTCATCCTCGTTTTCAACATACGATACATCTTCTGGAGTCGCTCCTTCTGGTAACGGGATAATCGTCTCACACGGTTCCTCTTCAAGTTCTGGTATCGTCGGGCATACACCGTCTTCCATTGGCGGAGAAATAATGACTAACTGATAGTTGCCATCTTCATCTGCCTCAACAGTGATCGTGCTACCTGGTGGCACCGTTACGACTAGGTTTGGTTGCCCTGGACGTGTTACCGTAATTGTGATGCTTTCATCTTCGTTTTCAACATAGGATACATCACCTGGCGTTGCACCTTCTGGTAATGGGATGATTGTCTCGCAATCTTCCTCATCTACTTCGTGGTAAATGATCTCACTTGAAATATCATCATCCTCTTCTCCCATTTCATCGTATTCTCTGATGAACGCCTGGTTTCTGATAATCGCTCCATCTGGCGCATTGGCATTTACTGTTGTTGGGATGAATAGAGTGAAGCTTGCATCAGCTTCTAGCTCTTCAATGGTCCACGTTACTAGGTTTCCTGTAACTGTTACGACAACTCCTAAGTCATACAAATCATCGATATTCACTGGTGTTCCATC
>JGI24703J35330_11748034_pt1 | contig 10068 bp, 2 predicted proteins | sample TergutNt197P1_FD_35330 | JGI IMG/M metagenome (IMG submission 35330) | reverse complement strand
GTTATTGTAATCCGAAGTGCATATGTGTTTTCGTGCATTTCGCGGAGAAAATACTTTGACGGTTAATAATTTCGTAATTTTATTAGGTTATCCTGAATCATATGCACTTTTGAATTACACGTTTGAATTACACCGTGGGACTCCGTCCCACACCCTGCAAACTTTTTGAAAAAAGTTTGACAAAAACTTTAGTTTTTTGGAAGTCGCTCGGAGTCGGAAGCAGCCCGGAGTCGGAAGTCGCCCGGAGTCGGAAGCCGCCCAAAGAATCCCTAAAATCGTGCGTTCGCACGATTTTAATAAAGTTTTGTTCAAACTTTTTCAAAAGTTTCCGGGTTTGGGCGGAGTCCAAGGTCTTAATGCATATAAGACACCTACGAAAACTCAATTGCGAATAAACTTGGTGTGCCGCCACCTTTGTAGGTGAGGTAAAGTGCGTGGATACCGTCGGGAATATTTATTTCGGCAGAAAATTCTGTGGGGACATTCGCGCTTACGATGGGTACAATGCCGTAAATTTCGCCGCCCGGCGCAGTGCGTATTTCAAAGTTTCCGCGCCCGTAAGCCCTTGTTGTTAGTGTAATTTTTTTTGTTCCTATAAAGTGAAAGTACTTTATACCTATGGTTGTTCCGTCGGTTATTTCAGAGATAAAGCACAGAGACTCATCGCCGTCGTTCAGGCCGTCCTGAGTGATTCTTGCAGGCTTTTCCGCTTCTGCGTCGCTCCACAAATTGCACGCGATTATTGCGGGATATTTTCCGCGCCCTTCAAGCGGCGTTGCATTCGCCCCCTGAGAGGTCATTTCCACTTGCTCTATGCTGCCGTCGGGTTTGATTTCAACGCGCTCAATGCAGGCTTGCCGCGAAAACCATGTCGCATTGGTCATTCTGTGATAAAAAACATATAGTTGCCCGGCAATTTCTATTATCGAGCCGTGATTGTTGCCATAAGGATATGTCCGTTTTTCCGGCGGTTTGTAGGAAGAAATCCCCAAATCGCAGTTGCTTACCAGCACCCCGCCATAGGTGAATCCTCGCGTGGGGTGCGCGCTAGTGGCGTAACAAAGCTCTGTCATATGGACGGAGGAATAGACAAAATAGTACGTTTCGCCTATTTTACGCATGGATGACGCCTCGAAAAACTCATGCCCTTCAAAAGATGTGCCCTCGCCGCAGGCCCCGCTGGGTACAATATAAACGGGTTCTTCCACGATGGTGAGCATGTCCGGCGCAAGAACCGTTGCAATCGCGCCGCGCCGCGTTGCGTCGCCGATTATGCCCAAGCCCGTGTATAAGTAAATTTTCCCGCCATCAATAAATAAACCGGGGTCAAACTGCGGCTCGTCACCTTTTTTTTCGCCAAGGCGCGTGCCGTCGGCATAATGCACATAACCGTAGAATTCATATTCGCCGGCAGGCGTATCGCACACCGCCACAGATACAACATTCGCTTTGTCCAACACATAGTACAAATAAAAACGTCCGTCCAAACCGCGGGCAACGTCCGGCGCGTACATTACCATATGGCTGGTTTTGTTCAGCGGGTCTTGATTTTTTTTATAAATCACACCTTCGTATCGCCAATCGCTTAAATCCTCAACCGGCGCAGACCAACACACATAGTCTTCCGAACAAAATACAAACCCATGCGCTCGGTCGTGCGAACCATATACATACACGCGCTCTGCAAAATTTTCAAATATATGCGGCTCGCCGTCAGGAATGTACTCCCATGCGGGAAGATATGGGTTTCTGCACTGCTTTTTCATAAAACTTCCACCTCTCTAAGAAAACGCCTATGTTTAATTTTTTATAGTATACGTTATTATATCGCTTATGCGAAGGTGGGATGGGCAAGATTTTTCGGAGATTGCCTTTAAATTCAACTATTGTCAAATTACGTTAAGTGCTGTAAGCTATTGCCGAACAGTTTCTGATAGAAATTTCCTTACGTATTAATCTCGGTGAAAGTGCGTTCAAAGAGGGCTGCCCCAGAGGGGGAGAATAGCCGGAGAGAAGGGATTTAAGCTATGCAGACCAGAACTAAGGTTCTTATTGCTCTGGCGTCAGTTGTGGTTGCCAGTGCAACCGTGGCGGTTTTTATATCTAAGCCATGGGAAAACTCATTGACGGGAAGTGGCAATACCGTAGGAAATATAATAAATCGCGGTATGGTTGCGCAAAGCAGAGGTTGGATTTTTTATTTAACCACATCTCCTCCTGATGGAACTAACAACACTTCAATTGTAAGAGAGAGGCTGAATGGTAGCCGTAGGCAGATAGTGCATTCCGTAGATTACGGCATGATTTTAGCTTTTGACGTGGTTGGCGATTGGCTCTTTTTCTCACGTCATGGAAACATATACAGAATACGTGCAGATGGAATAGGATTGGAGCATTTGAATACGAATATGCGTGCCCGTTCGGATAGATTATCTGTTGTTGATGGTTGGATATATGCCTACGGGTTTGGGGTGGCAGGCGAACCGAATATATTTCGTATGCGAACAGACGGCTCTAATTTAGAATCAGTACTCTATGAATTTGAAACGGCTTTGGATGTGAACGTTGTTGATGGATGGATATATTTCGTTCATTGGGATGGACAACCTGAAGAATCTTTTCACATACACAAAATAAGAACCGATGGTACGGAACTGACTCGCTTAAATTATGAGTCCAGCACATATCTCAATGTTGTAGATGGATGGATATATTATGTAAACCGAAGCAGCTACAATGCGATTTATAAAATGCGCATTGACGGCTCTGAAAATCAGCGAGTTACAGATGATGAAGCAAGTCGGTTAAATGTTTCTGATGGTTGGATTTATTATAGCAATCGTAGCAACCAAGGGTATTTATACAGGATTCGGACAGATGGCACGGATAGGGAGCAAATCATAAATCGTCCGGCATGGTCAATACATGTTATTGAAGATTGGATTTTTTTTCGCCCGGATGTCGAACTCGGGGTGGAATTTTCTGAGCGTGCAGGAGAAAATTTATCTACCCCTATGTACCGCATTCGCAAAGATGGCACAGGTCTTGAACAATTTACTGCTTTAGCTTGAGTTTTAGGAGGAAAGAAAATGAAAAAAAGCAAATGCGTGCGTATAATAGCTTGTATTTTATCGATGATGTTATTGGGGGGCATATTCCCCCAGCATGTATTTTCGCAACAGACGATACAAAATAGTTCTTTACAGGATAATTCTTTTATTCAGAATCATCTGATAGAACTTGCCAGAATGTACGAAGATGACAATGTGGGCTTGCAAAGGGCATTAGTTAACTTCGCATTAGGAGGTTATACTCAAAACGCAAGACAGTTAGAGATGCTGAGCGCAGTTCCGAATGTTAACATTAATGATATCCAAGCGGTATCAGAGCAAGTTGATGGTTTATTGATGACAATAACTGGAAGCAGCCGACAGCTTGCGGGAAACTCCTTTTCCGATTTTGTGGATAATTTAGGTCACATTGGAAATTTTGCAGAGGCTATTGATGTAAATAGTCCCGAAGTCACTGCTATTGTGCAGGTGCTTAATTTGTATATGGCGAATATGGAAAATGATGCGGCATTAACAGCCGCAGTAGATAGAACATATGTCTTTTTAAGTGGAACAAGGGGATTGGTTAAAAAGGCTGGGGCTGGTGCTATAGCGGTTGGGGGACCAGTGGGTTTGGTTGCCGTCGCAATTGTAGGCTTTCCGATTGTAGTTGGCCAGAATTTGTTAGGGGATGTGGAAACCCTTCTTAACAATATACAAAGTCAACGTCTTTCCCAACTATGGGACTTGGTTGGCGAGAACAGTGAACACGTTGATGACATGGCAGAAGATTTAGCTCATGCGTGGCAATTAAGAACTATGTATGATGCGATGATTCAATTGCGTTATGCTTTAAATAACCTTAACTACCTTACTGCACCGGTGCAAGAATATCTTAATACCCTCGTAGGAGTCTTTCCCCGAAGAAGTGTCGAAGATGGAACGGATGGAGACGAAACAATTGATAGTCTTATCCGTCAACTTGACGATGCCATAAAACTCATAGATAATGCGTTGAATGAGTCACTTGACGATGACGGTGATGACGGCGATAATTGCGGTTCGGGCGGAGAACCACCAGTTCCACCAGGTGTAGATGAGGGTGAACTTGACGATGCCGCAAAGGACAGCCCATTCATTTGTCCAATAGTCCTAGACCTCACAGGCAATGGTCTGGAAACAGTTGGCCTTGATGCAGGTGTTTTCTTTGACATGAACGCAAATGGCTTTGCAAGCTCAACAGGCTGGGTTACTCCAACTAATGGGCTTTTGGTTCTTCCAAACGCCTACGGGCAAGTTACAAGCGGACGTGAACTCTTTGGCGACGCAATGTTTCTGAGAGACGGCATTACCCTTGCGGAATATGGCTTTCAAGCTCTTGCAGAATTTGATGAAAACGGTGACGGCTTTATCGATGAAAACGATCCGATATTCCACGAGTTGCGTGTATGGGTAGACAAAAACATGAATGGCATTGTAGATCCGGGTGAATTGTATACATTGCCGGAGCTTGGAATTGCCGGAATAAGCGTTATATACATGGTTCCGTTTTCGACAGGAAACGTATTAACCAGAACCAGTTTCTTTGTAACAACTTGCGGCGAATTTCGCGAGGTTGGAGAATTCTTATTTATCCAAAACCCGTTTCATTCATTTGAACGCGAAATAACACCTGTGTCCCCAGAAATTGCGGCTTTGCCAAATATTCCGGCGCAAGGTGTCATGTGGTCATTGCACACGGCAATGGTTAGGGATTCTGTGCTTCAAGCTATGGTTGAAAACTATGTAAACGAGCCGTCGTTTGATGTGAGAAGAACTTTGGTGAGACCCATCATTTTCAGATGGGCAAATATCGAGAACATAGCCATTCACACTAGGGGCTGGAATGTGGATGCCCGTCAGCTTGCGGTATTGGAAACATTGCATGCCCAAGATTTTGTCGGATTTGAAGGAACAGGAAACCCAAATGGTATGGCAGGCCCCAGGCTTACGGATATGTTTACCAGGTATGAAAATTATGTACTATCAATGTTAGAAACTAGAAGTTGGTTGCGAGAAATCATCCCTGTTCCACTTGACATGGATGATCTATTCCGTAGAGTGGATTTGCTTTTAGATGAAGATTTGGAATTGGGGATAAATGCACTTCGTTCGTTGGATGTTTACTTTCAAGCAGTTGACCCCGCCGCACATTATGCGTTCCTTCAATACTACATGGAAAATTTCCCATTTGCTTTTGCAAATGTAATATGGGGAACAGACGGCGATGATGTAATAAACGTAACAAATCATGCAAACCACACGATAATGCCCTTGGGCGGCAACGATGAAATTATTATTAGCGGTCGCGGGGCTAATTTTATCAATGCCACAAGCGGAAACAATATAATCCGCATAACAGGCGGGGGAAGCAATACAATACTCGGATCAGTTGATGGAAACGATACAATAACCCTTACTGGCAATGGAAGAAATACTATAATTCCGGGCTTTGGTAATAATATTGTTTTTGGCGGAACCGGTATTGACACCTACGTAATAGGTAGAGATGTCGGTCACACTACAATCACTGCTCACGGTGACCCCGCAGGAAATGTCACCCGCGACAGATTACAGATTAGAGATGGGATAAGGCAAGATGAGGTTTTCTTTGCTCGTTACGGTAACAATCTTGAAATTTTCATTAAGGGAACAGATTCAGAGGAATCAGATTCTATGCTATGGAATGAATCCTTCGTGCATCTTGTGCCATTGGACTTAATTTCGGAAGAAAATTTTATTGATTTGCCTATACTTGGGCATATTGCAAACAGAACAACATTTGTTAACTTCTTCACAACCAATTTACGCCGCAGAGTTATGAGTATAACTTTTGACGATAGATCTGTCATAGCGCTTAACGACATAATGAGTCTTGAGCTAATTATTGGTGGTACAGACAACGATGACGTAATTGCAGTGTCTGCCAATGTCAACCATGCCGTGTTCGGTCTGGCAGGTAATGATACAATTACTATAACAGGAAATGGAAATAATACCATTGACCCTGGTGTTGGCAATAACATCATTTTCGGCGGCACGGGTTTTGACACCTACGTTATTGGTAGGGAATATGGCTATAACAGAATAACAGCCAATAGCAACGCAATCAACACAACACGAGACAGATTAGTCTTTAAGGATGATATAAGTACAGATGAGATATTTCTGCTAAGAACGGGAAGTAATCTTGAGATTTATATTATGACTGCGGAACTTATATCTGAGCGTTCAATAAATAGCGCATCTCTCCTTCAAGATGTTACAAATAAAATCGTATTCGTAGATTTCTTTACACAAAATCGACGCAGAATAAGCGATATTTCATTCAACGACGGAACTGTGTTAATAGTAGACGATGAATTAATAAGGTCATTTACAATGCATGTAAATAACCTTGATGAATTCTGCAATATTCGGAAGTATTTGCACGGAAACTTCAAACTTGCAGCAGATTTAGACCTATCGGGCATTGACTGGATACCCATAGGCACAACAGCAACTCCTTTTGCCGGGACTTTGAATGGAGACGGACGTACAATCAGTGCCATTATAATTAATCAGCCGCTCCTCGATAGAGTAGGTTTGTTTGGAGTCAGCAACGGTTCTGTGTCTAATTTATTTATAGAAAACGTAACCATTATCGGGCGTGACATAGTTGGTAGTGTGGCTGGTATTAACAACGGAACAATTTACGGAGTAGATGTAAACGGGGTGACAATAACTGGTCTCAACAATGTAGGTGGCTTGGTAGGTAATAACTCCGGGCGCATCGCAGAAGTTTCAGTGAATGGCGCAGACATAACTGCGGCATCATCGGTCGGCGGTCTTGTGGGACACAACACGAGCAGGATAGAAAACGCGACAGTAAGCAACTCGGAGAGAGTGAGCGGAACACGCAATGTAGGCGGCTTTGTGGGTAATAACTCATGGACAAACGCCGTGATTGAAAATGCATCAGCCACAGGTATCGCCGAGTTGAGAAGCACAGGCCCTAATATCGGCGGTTTCGCAGGCTCAAACAGCGGAACAATCCGCATAGCTTACGCCACAAGTGATATTTTCGGCACAAGCATCATAGGTGGCTTTGTCGGAGCGTCAACAGGTGGACTTATTGAGCAGAGCTTCGCCACGGGCGGAGTTGCGGGTACAGGCGCGGCCTTCGGTGGATTTGCCGGAACGCACTACAGCAACGCAATCATAAGAAACACCTTCGCGACGGGCAGCGTGCAAAGCGTGGGAACCAGTGCGGGATTTGTCGGAAGCATGTCAAACACGGCGAGGGTGGAAAATAGCTATAGTCTGTCGAATAACCCTAACGGCTTCGCATGGACGGTGGCTACAACGGCAAGCGTTCAAAACAGCTTTTTTAACGCGAACCGAGCGGGCATACCGAACTCCACGTCTTTACAAGCCAGAAGTTCAGTACAAATGACCCAGGCAGAAACCTTTGAAGGTTGGGACTTTGCCGAAGTATGGCAAATGGAAAACGGCGAACATCCAATGCTCAGAGGCTTTGAACTTAACGTAAATGCGCAATCAGCCACGCTTATCAGCACGGTAGATGAACTCGCCGCAATCAGAAACAACTTAGGCGGACGCTTCCGTTTGGCAGCCGACATCGACCTTTCGGGAATCGACTGGCAGCCGATAGGTACGGCGGCACGTCCGTTTACAGGAACGCTTGACGGAAACGGTTACACCATCCGCAACATCACAGTAAACGAACCTACAATGGATAACGCAGGATTTTTCGGAGTAAACGGTGGATTAATAACTAACCTTACACTCGAAAATGTAAACATCACAGGCAATAACACTATCGGTGGGCTTGCTGGACGTAATACAGGGCGCATAGTCAACGTGACGCTAAATAATGTAACGCTGATATCAGCTTTGCACCGAGACACAGCGGGCGGCTTAGTCGGTTACAACAGCGGCGGCATTGAAAATGTTGCGGTAAACGTCGTGACAATAACCAGTCGCAACAATGTAGGCGGCTTTGTGGGTAATAATTCCGGGCGCATAAGTGGTGCAGACATAAGTGGCGCGAATATAGTTGCGGCATTTTCGGTCGGTGGTCTTGTGGGACACAACACGAGCAGGATAGAAAACGCGACAGTAAGCAACTCGGAGCGAGTGAGCGGAACAAGCAATGTCGGCGGCTTTGTGGGTAATAACTTATGGACAAACGCCGTGATTGAAAATGCATCAGCCACAGGTATCGCCGAGTTGAGAAGCACAGGTCCTAATAGCGGCGGTTTCGCAGGCTCAAATAGCGGAACAATCCGCATGTCCTACACCACCAACGATATTTTTGGCGCAGGTATAATCGGCGGCTTTGTTGGAGATTCAACAAGTGGCATTATTGAGCAGAGCTTCGCCACGGGTGGTGTAGCAGGTTCAGGCGCAACCTTCGGCGGTTTTGCGGGGAGGCTCAGCATCAACGCAGTCGTAAGAAACACCTTTGCAACAGGCAGCGTACAAAGCGCGGGAACAAGCGCGGGCTTTGTGGGAAGCATGGCAAACACCGCAAGAGTGGAAAACAGCTACAGTCTGTCGAATAATCCACATGGCTTCGCGAGAACAGTGGCGGCGACGGCAGTAATTCAAGACAGTTTCTTTGATGCAAACCGAGCAGGAGTACCGAACTCCAATTCGCCACAAGCAAGAACCTCAGCACAAATGACTCAAGCAACAACTTTTGAGGGTTGGGACTTTGCCGAAATATGGCAAATGGAAGACGGAGAACACCCAATGCTCGGAGGTTTTGAGCTTAAAGCAAACGGTCCATCTTCTACTGTGATAACCACAGCAGAAGAACTCGCCGCAATCAGAAATAACTTAGGCGGACGATTCCGCTTGGCAGCCGACATCGACCTTGCGGGAATTGATTGGCCGCCGATAGGCACGGCGGCACGTCCGTTCACGGGGACATTTGACGGCAACGGCTACAGCATCCGCAATATCACGGTGAATCAGCCGACCATAGACAGCGTGGGACTTTTCGGCGTAAACGGCGGATTGATAACCAACCTCACGATTGAGAACGTGAACATTTCCGGCGACACTAACATCGGTGGGCTTGCGGGGCGCAGCACTGGACGCATTAACAACGTAACAATCAATGAAGTAACGCTGACAACGGTATTGCACCGCGACACTGCGGGCGGATTAGTCGGGTATAACAATGGTGACATTGAAAATGTAGCAATAAACGGAGTAACCATCACCAGCCGCAACAACGTGGGTGGTTTGGTGGGCAACAACTCCGGTCGCATAGCTGAGGTTTCAGTGACTGGCGCAGATATAACCGCATCATCTTCTGTCGGTGGTCTTGTGGGCAACAACTCCGGTCGCATAACAGGAGCAGATGTAAGTGGCGCGAATATAGTTGCGGCATTTTCGGTCGGTGGTCTTGTGGGACACAACACGAGAAGGATAGAAAACGCGACAGTAAGTAACTCCGAGCGAGTGAGCGGAACGGGTACAATTGGTGGTTTTGTAGGTAATAACTCTGGTGCAAACGCGGTAATTGAAAATGCATCAGCCACAGGTATCGCCGAGTTGAGAAGCACAAGCTCGAACAGCGGCGGTTTCGTAGGCTCTAACAGCGGAACAATCCGTATGGCTTATACCACAAACGATATTTTTGGCACAAGTACAATCGGTGGCTTTGTTGGCGCGTCAACAGTCGGACTTATTGAGCAAAGTTTCGCTACGGGCGGAGTTGCGGGTACGGGCGCGACCTTCGGTGGTTTTGCGGGGACACTCAACAGCAACGCAATTGTAAGAAACACCTTTGCAACGGGCAGCGTACAAAGTGCGGGAACAAGCGCGGGCTTTGTGGGAAGCATGGCAAACACCGCAAGAGTGGAAAACTTTGAGTTTCCCCATTTTTTTCACGCACAGTTGAAAAGAGTGAGTTGCGGGTCATACACGGGCTTTCGGAAGAAGGAGGAAAGCCCGACACGAGACT
>JGI24703J35330_11748035_pt1 | contig 10070 bp, 8 predicted proteins | sample TergutNt197P1_FD_35330 | JGI IMG/M metagenome (IMG submission 35330) | reverse complement strand
CCCTCTCGCGCACTTCGTGCGCTGGCCGGGCGGCCTGCCGCTTGCGCGGCACCGGCTTCGCCGGGGTGTGCCCCACCCGCTTTTTGAAAAAAGCGGGGCAAAAACTTTGACTTTTTAAGAGCAAAAATCGTGCATTCGCACGATTTTATATAGTTTTTGTCAAACTTTTTTCAAAAAGTTTGTGGGGTGTGGGGCGAAGCCCCACGGTTTTAAATATCCATTCCACAAGGCTTTATTATCATATGTTGACATTCCTTGGGAAATGTTACTATAATGTTACAAAATTGAGACAAAGGGGCGTTTAATGTACGCAGCAGGTATTTCTGATATCGGAATAGTCCGTAACCAGAACGAAGACGCTATTTTTGTATACAATAAGCCGATTGGGCCTTTCCCCAATCTTTTTATCGTTGCGGACGGCATGGGTGGGCATAATGCGGGCGAAGTGGCAAGCAGTATGGCTGTGGAAAAATTCAGCGGCTTTATTCGCACCTTTCACGCAAAGGAATTTATCCGGCCTGAGAATTATCTCGACCTTTTGGTGAGTGCGGCGAAACACGCAGGTGATGCAATTGTTGCAAAAGCTAATGCGGACGAATCCACAAAAGGCATGGGGACAACCCTAACTGCTTGCGTAATAACCGACGAGAAAATATTTATGGTGCATATCGGCGATAGCCGTGCGTACCTTGTTAATATGTTTGAGATGAAGAAAATTACGACTGACCACACCTTCGTAGACGAGCTTATGCAAGCGGGACGCATTTCCCAAGAGGAAGCGGATTCACACCCAAAACGGCATGTTCTAACGAGGGTACTTGGCGTGTCCGGAAGCAACGAGGTCGATGGAATTGTCTGTGAATTAGGGGACGCTTCGGCTGTTTTGCTATGTTCGGACGGGCTTACAAACATGCTTGATTGCGATTTGATGATAAAGATTATTAACGGCTTGGGTTATGTGGAACACCGTACAAAATATCTTATCGATGAAGCCAATAAAAAAGGCGGAACCGACAATATTTCAGCAGTTTTGATTGACGTGGGTAGATAGGAGGGGAAAACTGTGAGACTCAAAGCGGGGCAAATGGTTGCTGAACGCTATGAAATTGATGATACGATAGGCTCGGGGGGGATGTCAGTCGTTTATCGCGCACATGATACAAAGCTAGACAGATATGTTACTTTGAAAGTCTTGAAAGAAGACTATCTCGAAGACGAAAGTCTTATGGAACGTTTTCCGAAAGAAGCGCGTGCGGCAGCGGCTCTAAACCATCAAAATATAACTTCTATTTTCGACCATGGACGCGATGGCGATATTTTATATATTGTGCTTGAATACGTAGACGGTGCATCTTTGAAGGAGCTCATTAATAAGAAGGCTCCCTTTGATGATGCGACAAATCTTGGGGTTACAATTCAGGTTGCCGAGGGTTTGTCTGAGGCACACAGAAACAATATTATTCACCTTGACATTAAGCCGCAAAATATTCTCGTTACAACAACAAGCATTGTAAAAGTTGCCGATTTTGGTATTGCGCGTGCGGCGAAATCTGTTACCCTAAACGCGGCGGCAGGTTCTATGGGAAGCGTCCATTACTTCTCGCCGGAGCAAGCTCGCGGCGGCTATATCGACCATAAATCGGATATCTATTCGCTGGGCGTTGTTATGTTTGAAATGGCAACGGGTAAGCTTCCTTTTGAGGGAGAAAATGAGGTTTCGATTGCATTACAGCATATTAACGACCCATTGCCCGATATCTTGAAAATAAATCCGAATGTTTCCGACAGCGTTAACTTGATTATAAAAAAAGCTACTGAAAAATCCGCTTCAAAAAGATACCATACGATTGATGATATGGTTGACGACCTGAAACGCGCCCTAACCGACGCAAGCGGGGATTTTGTTGACTTCGATGGTCATGATGAATCCCCTACCCGCTCTATTAGCGAAGAAAATAAAGAAGCCGTTCGGCGGCAAAAAATGCGTGCAGCATTCTTAGACGGCGTGGATACCCCCGAAGACGACGATATGCAAGAAGGTGGCTTTCTTCTCCATGGCGTTACTGTTCAAAGCGAAAACCCGAAAGATAATTTAACCTTCGATGATAATGATGACGAAACTTTTAACTACCAAGAAGGGCAGGAATACAGCGAAGAATACACAGGCGACTACGAAGATTTTACCGCGTATCCGGACGATTTTTACGACGAACGCAAAGCCCCTTCCCCACCTCGTGATAAAAAAGCCGACCGCGTTGCTGTTTACGGCGGCATAATTCTTGGGGGAATCCTTGGGCTGGTTATTTTATTTTTGTCGCTATACTTATATAGAAATATTTTTTCGCCAACGGCAGGTATGATTGAAGTCCCTGATGTCGTTGGAATGCCTTGGCTTGCCGCTGAAATTGAGATACGCAGGCTTGGGCTTACACCCATTGAGGAGTATGCGTATTGCGGCTATGAGTTTTATTGCGACACATCTAATTGTGATGGCGACTGTATTGGACAGGTTATCGGGCAACGCACTCTCGCAGGGCGAATGCTTTCGCCCGACGATGTTTTGCATGTCGTTATAAGCCTCGGCCAAGCCGGCGAAGGCGAGCCTATGCCGCGCATTGAAAATACTGTTTTGGAAGACGCGCTCATTTTACTGGAAGCTTTGGAAATTGAACTGGATATTCAAATAGAATTCTATGATGATATTACCTTTCCGCGAGATGTAATAATAGAGCAAAGCCCTGAGCCGAATACTTTGTTAAATAACGGCGACACGATAACCTTACTTGTTTCCTACGGGCCTGACGGCGCGTTGGTAAATGTACCCCTTCTCGTGGGTATAACCGAACCTGCCGCACTCGATATTCTGCGCGAGAATTCTTTGGTGGCAGTTTCGGAACGCGCCCACAGTGATACCTTCGCCGTTGGGCTGATTATCAGGCAAGAGCCTGAGCCGGGCGAGCTTGTTGAGCGGAATTCCATTGTCACATACTTTGTAAGCCAAGGTCCTGAAACCCCGATGCCTACGCCAACGCCGCCCCCTGCCCCGGAAGAAACCGACGACCCTACAGATATTCCCGAACCAACCCCCTCACCCGATACTTCCCCCGAACCACCCACCGCCCCTGAACCTGAATATATTGACGGCACATTAACCATTCATTTATGGCCTGTTCCCGAAGGCACAGAATATGTTCATCTGCTTGTACAGCGTCAATTAGGAAATGCCGGAGACGCTGAAGCCCCTTTTATATTTAATAACCCAAATGTCCCTGTTGACCTCTTCCCGCTAACAATAAATGTTCAGTATATCGACCCTACTGTTTTTCTCGTCTTTTCCGGTGAAAACGGTGTGCTTGTGGGCCCTCGCGCCTTGGAAAACAGACCTTGACAGGATTTATCACAAAGGGCGTAGGCGGCTCGTACACTGTTCTTACGAATGGGTATAATATGAATGAGCATTATTACACATGCACCGCTCGCGGCGTTTTCCGCAACAGAAACACAACACCCCTCGTAGGCGATAATGTGGAAATCGCCATCTCCGACCCTATAAAAAAAATCGCTTCAATTCAAAAAATCTTACCCCGCAAAAACCAATTGCGTCGCCCACCTGCCGCTAATATTTCCCAAGTTATAATCACGGCGGCAACCACACAGCCCGATTTTAATCCGGGATTATTGGATAGATTTTTGTTACTTGTAGAATATGAAGAAATACCTATTTTGATATGTGTTAACAAGATTGATTTAAGCCCTCACACTGAATTTGAGCCTTATTTAGATGCCGGTTATGATATGGTTTTTACAAATGCAACAGGAACAGAAGGGCTGGACGAACTACGCAAAAAAATGGCAGGAGAAATTAATCTTTTTGCAGGGCCATCGGGCGTGGGAAAATCCAGTTTAATCAACGCACTTATGCCCGGAATTGACCTTGAAACAGGCGATTTAAGCGCGAAGCTTGGGCGCGGAAAGCATACAACCCGCCATACAGAAATTTTTCCGCTTGGCAATTTGCCGTCGGACGGATTTTGCTTTGACACACCCGGCTTTACCTCCATCGATATCGAACATATACAAAAAAACGAACTAGCCTACCTTTTCAGGGAGTTTCGTCCGTTTATAAATGCATGTAAATTCAATAATTGCAGCCATATAAAAGAAATCGACTGCGCCGTAAAGGAACAAATCGGGAGTGCGATTCACCCTGCACGTTATGAAAGTTATGTTAGCCTTTTTTCACGCTAACCTCTCCCGACGATAATAAATGCATTTCGCCGTCAGTGGTTTTTACTAATAACTGCCCAATTTCGTCTATGTCTATTGCGGTGGCTTCATATTCCTTTCCCATGCCGTAGACTGTGATTTTTTCCCCCAGCATCATTAGGCGGCTTCGGTATTTTTCCACAAATGTTTTGTTCTGGCGTACAAGCTTTGATATATTGTTTATTATTTCGGCGGCGAGGTAGTTTCGCGCAGTGTTCGGTTTTTCTGAATATATCGCGCCGATTGTCTGTTCAAATTCAGGAGGAATGCCGCTTTCGGGCATTGTGAAATTCACGCCTATCCCCAGCACAAACCACTGGATGCTTCCGCTTTCTAAATCGGTAACGGCTTCGGTTGAAATGCCGCAGATTTTTTTTCCATCCAAAAAAATATCGTTGACCCACTTGATTTGTGGTTTTTTTTTGCAAACTATTTCGATTGCTTCGCAAACAGCTACCGCCGCAAAAATTGTCACAAGGGTTGGGACTTCCTGAAAAATTTTCGGCGGATGCAGAATAAAACTCATGTAAATCCCATGTCCTTTTGGCGAAAAAAAACTTCTGCCATAACGACCTTTACCGTCGGTTTGGTGGTCTGCAATAATTACCGTGCCGTGTTTTGCATTTGTAATTGCCATTCTTTTTGCCTCGGCATTAGTCGAATCCAAAGAAGAATGCATTATAATTTCTGCCGGAGCGAGCAAAAAATTGGTAATACCCTGCACAGACAGAATATCGTTTTCTTCGGTAAGACAGTAACCCTTGTTGGTAGACGCGGTGATTTTATAGCCGCCCTTTTCCAGCTCTTTAATGGCTTTCCAAACAGCTGTGCGGCTTACATTCAGCTTGCTTGCTAAAAATTCACCGGAAATACTCTTGCCACGATTTTCTTCTAAAAGCGCGAGAATATAGTCTTTTGTTTTCATCTTTTTTTCAGCTCGGAAAGGAATAAATCTTCGTCAAGGGGAAGCTCGACGGTTTTTCCCAGCCACGCCGATAGGTGAATAGCATTGGAAATCGTGAGTCCGTTTATCCCCTCTTCGCCCTTTGCGAAAAGCTCGCCTTCGCCTTTGATTTTTTTAACAAACGCCGCAAGAACCCCGGGATGCTGTGGATAATCGCCTTCGCAGTTTATAATCATTTTTTGGGCAGGTGGCGCGGCAAACATTTCTGTATTTGTGCGGTTAAACTCGCGCTCGGAAACGGCGAGTTTATGGAAAACAAGCTCGTCGTTTTCGCAAACAAGTTTCCCCAAATCGCCCAGCACTTCAAAACGATTGTTGCCGGGGCAATCTGCCGTGGAGGTTATAAATACGCCCGTCGCTCCGTTTTCGTATTCTACATATGCAGTCACATCGTCCTCTACTTCGATGTCATGCCATTTACCCATATGCACAAAACCCGTAACCCTCTTTGGCATTCCGCATATCCACTGCCATAGGTCTAAATTGTGGGGGCATTGGTTTATTAAAACGCCACCACCTTCACCCTTCCATGTTGCTCTCCAACCTCCGCCATTGTAATACGCTTGCGAGCGGTACCAGTCGGTAATCAGCCAGGAAGTGCGTTTTAACGCGCCTATTTCGCCGCCATGCACCATTTCGCGCATTTTTCTGTATATCGGATTGGTTCGCTGATTGTACATTATTGCAAAAACTACATCGGGTTTTTCAGCGGCTTTTGCGTTCATTTCCTTTACCGCTTTCGTGAACACTCCGGCGGGTTTTTCTACCATTACGTGGATATTATTTTCCAGTGCTTCTATTGCAATTGTCGGGTGGTCGTAGTGAGGAGTCGCGATAATTACCGCATCGAATACACCCTTGCTTGCAAAAAGTTCACCTGTACTTTCATAAGTCTTGATTTTTCTTTCCTTTGCCCATTCAAGCGCGGCAGGGTCAATGTCGCAAACAGCCGAAAGCTCTGCCCCCGCAACTCTTCCATCCAGAATACTTTCTGCATGACCTTTTCCCATTATTCCGCATCCTATTATCCCAAGCTTTACCATATTATTTCATCCTTATCACTGCTTAATTTTCTGTCAATGTATTGCGGTTTGAATTGCTCCTGTGGCACGTCGCTTTCAAATTCATATTCCGAAAGCTTATTGCGAATGTTAAAAAGGCTTGTGCCAAGGCATTCAAATGGGTCTTTGCCATAGCATTCGTCTTGCTCTATCATCGCGTACTTTACGCCTACGTCTTTTGCGGCGTTCATAATGCGCACCCAGTTTAGATTGCCTTCCATTACCTCGCACATGCGGCTTATGCCCTCGAACACGGCAAAGTCTTTCAAATGAAGAACCTCGACGCGCTTGTCCAGCTTGCGAATCCAATGCGCGGGGTCTGCTCCGCCCGCCTGAACCCAGTAAGTATCAAGGGTAAAGTTTACTTCGCGGAAAACCTCGCGGATAAAATCCATGACAAGCTTGCCTTCATATTTTTCAAATTCAATATGATGGTTGTGATACATAAGTTGCATTCCTTCTTCTTTTAAAGCGCGTGCCGCAGGGGTGAAATCTAAAGCAAATTTCATAAATCCTGATTTACTGCGTTCATACTCATTTGGAATCATGCCAATGCCCACATAGTTGCAACCCATCAGCTTGTGGTCTAGGATAACTTCCTTTGTGTTTTCCATTATTCGCTTGGGGTTTGTGTGCGTAATCGCAATTTCCAGCCCATACGCTTTGCAGGTTTCTGCGATTTCTTCCACAGGAACGATGGGGTCAACACCCGAAATTTGCACACATTCAAACCCAAGTTTTGAGATTTTCTTGATACTGTTTGCAAACTCCTTGTGCGAATGCATGTAGTCGCGAATCGTGTAAAGCTGTGCTCCGAATTTCATTCTATCCCTCCCAATTGTGATATACATTTTGAACATCGTCTTCATCATCTAAAAGGTCTAGCATTTTGTTCATTTGTTTAAGCTCTTCGGGTGTGGATAATGCAGAATAAGTTTGCGGAATCATGGTGATTTCAGCAGAAGCCATCGGGATATTCGCCGCCTCAACTGCCTCGCGCACCGCAGAAAAATTTTGCAAAGATGTCAGAATTTCAAACCCGCCATCCTGTGTAATAAAATCATCCGCACCCGCGTCTGCCGTTAGCATCATCAACTCTTCTTCGTCGGCAAATTCAGCCTCAACCATAATTTGCCCAACTTCGTTAAACATAAAAGAAACGCATCCCGGGGTTCCCAAATTTCCGCCGCCTTTTGTAAAGGCATGACGAACATTAGCCGCCGCTCTATTCCGATTATCTGTCAAAACCTTAACAATCACTGCCACTCCGGCGGGGCCATATCCTTCGTAAGTCACTGCCTCAAAATTAACTTGGTCAATATCGCCTACTGCTTTTTTTATGCTTCGCTCAATCGTGTCATTAGGCATGTTTTCCGCTTTCGCTTTAGCAATCGCGTCTTTTAAACGTGAATTTGCCGCAGGGTCTCCGCCGCCGCCATGCTTAACCGCCATCGCAAGCTCACGACCAAGCCGCGTGAAAATCCTTCCACGCGCCGCGTCGTTCTTCTCTTTCCGATGCTTGATATTCGCAAATTTAGAATGCCCCGCCATATGCATCCGCTCCTTTATATAGCGTTTTACATTTTTAATGAAAATGACCCTAGTGCACACTCGATACGCTTGCGCATTAGTTCACATGAAATTTTATCGGGATTTAGAATGCTTCCGTTTGCGTAATGCGCCGTGGCAATACAGCCGCCGCTACAGTAAAATTTCGCCCAGCATTTGGCGCACTCGGGCTTTGTGTAAACGTGGCATGTGGCAAACTCGCGGGTTAATTCATTACCAATTATGCCCACATCAAGGTCGCCCACTTGAAATTTTTCGTCGCCTACGAATTGGTGGCAAGGGAATAATTTGCCCGAAGGTGTAACGGCGAGATATTCCGAACCTGCACCACAGCCGGTAACGCGCTTTGCAATGCAAGGACCGCCTGTTATATCCATTTCAAAATGAAAAAAATGCACACCTTGCCCGCTTTTTTCGCGCCTTAACAACTCTTCTGCGAGTTTATCGTATTCATCAAAAAGCGCGGGCAAATCTTCTTCCCTAATAGCGTAATCTTCACTTGGCGGCGCGACAACAGGTTCGATGGAAATATTTTTGAACCCCAAATCCGCCAAATGTAAAACATCCGCCGAAAAGTCGAGATTGTGCCGTGTATATGTTCCGCGAACATAGTAATTTTCGTGATTACGCGCATCGGCGAGTGCCTTAATTTTCGGCAAAATTTTATCATAGCTACCACCACCGCCATGGATAGTCCGTATTTTGTCGTTAACATGCTTGCGACCGTCAATGCTTAGGACGACATTGTCAAAATTTTCATTTATGTATTCGATATTTTCCCTTGACAAGAATGTACCATTGGTCGTTAAAGTAAACCGAAAATTTTTTCCTTCGGCTGCTTCGCGCTCTCTGCCATATGCGACGATTTCTTTAACCGTACCGAAATTAAGCATGGGTTCGCCGCCAAAAAAGTCCACTTCAAGATTGCGCCTGCTTCCGGAATTTTCGATTAAAAAATCGAGGGCTTTTTTTCCTATTTCGGGAGTCATAAGCCCCCTGTCGCCATAATTTCCCTGACCCGCAAAGCAATATGCACAGCGCAAATTACACTCATGCGCAATATGCAAGCAAAGTGCCTTAACAACGGGATTGCGATTTTCCATATAAGAATGCACGTTGGTTTTTTCCTTAGAAAAAAGCTGACCCGCACCAATTAGAAGACGCACCTCGGACTGAATATCCGAGGGCGCGTCTTCCAAAACCTGCATATAAGTATCCTTGCAAGCATTTTGCATCTTGGTTAACACGTCAAAAGCCGCGTCATCAACATGGTGCAACGCGCCGCTATTAACGTCCAGCACCAAATTTAATTGTCCACCGTGGAAGCAGTGAATCATCCGTGCTACGCGCTTTCGCGAGAAGGAGAAATTCTTCTTATGCGGCTGTTTTGCGATTTTTTGTTTGATGGGTTTAGCACGTCTGCCTGTTCGCAGTTTTGATTAGCCACTGTGCATGATGTTTTGCACGCGGATTGGCAAGATGTTTGGCACTCGCCACAGGCTATTCCATGTTGGTGTTCTACATTTCCCGGAAAAATTGTTTTAATATGTTTCACAAATATCATTCCTTTTATTGAAGTTTGTCGGATAATTCATTAATTACTCTATCAGCTTCGTGGTAGGGAATCTGACATGTTCCTACCTGTTTATGCCCGCCGCCGCCATAACTTAGCAGTACCGAACCAACATCCACCGTGGCAGAGCGGTTTAATATACTATATCCACATGCAATGGCGCAATTTTCTTTATTCTTGCCGTCAACTATCCACATAGAAATATTCTGCTCCGGATACAAGCTATATATTAGGAAGCGATTTCCGGCATTGATTGTTTCAACTCCGCGAAGGTCTGTAATTATTACGTTGCCTTTAACGGTTGTATGCTTTTCAATCATTGCCTTAAACATCTCAGTTTGTTCGAGATAGAGGTCAACGCGCTCTTTAACGTCGGGGTGATTTAATATTTCTTCGATGGGTTTTGTGCGACACATATCGATAAGTTCTTCCATCAGGCTGTAGTTGCTAATGCGAAATTCGCGGAATCGCCCAAGACCTGTCCGCGGGTCGGATAGGAAGCCGAGAAGCACCCAGCCCTTGGGATTTAAGATGTCGTCAGCGGTAAGCCTTCCCGAGTCTACACGGTCAACTTCTTCAAGCATCGAATCAAATTTTGTGAGGTCGTTACGGTCTTTGTAATATTCGTAGATAACAC
>JGI24703J35330_11748036_pt1 | contig 10085 bp, 6 predicted proteins | sample TergutNt197P1_FD_35330 | JGI IMG/M metagenome (IMG submission 35330) | reverse complement strand
GAGCGCGTCGGCTTTTGGGCCGACATGGACGACCCCTACGTCACTTATCACAACGACTATATCGAGTCGGTGTGGTGGGCATTAAGTGAAATTTTCAAAAAAAATCTCATCTATAAAAGTTATCGTGTTGTGCCATACTGCCCCCGTTGCGGAACGCCGCTTTCAAGCCACGAAGTAGCGCAGGGGTACAAGGATGTAAAAGAGGATTCTGTTTACGTTTGCTTCAAATCCGCCGAAGCCGATAACGAATTCTATCTCGCATGGACAACAACGCCGTGGACACTGCCGTCAAACGTCGGGCTTTGCGTTAATCCCAAGGAGGAATATGCCAAAATTTCGCACGACGGACGGGTCTATATTTTGGCAGAGGCACTGGCTGAAAAATTGTTCGGCGAAAAAGAAGGCGGGTATAAAATTCTGGAAACTTTTGCCGGAAAAACGCTTGAGGGAAAAAAATATGAACCGCTTTTTGATTTTGCAAAAAATGCAGATGTTGGCGAAAATTATTGCCAAGTCGTTTGCGACGCATATGTAACGCTTACCGACGGATCCGGCATTGTGCATATCGCACCGGCATTCGGTGAAGACGATGCGAGGATTTGTAAGGCATATAATATGCCGCTGTTGCAATTCGTTGACGCGCAAGGAAATTTCACCGACGAAGCCTATCTTTTCGCGGGCAAATTTGTAAAGGATGCCGACCCGCTAATCGTTCGCGAATTAAAAGAACGGGGACAGCTTTTTAGAAAATTATCCTACACACACAGCTATCCGTTTTGCTGGCGATGCGATACTCCCCTACTCTACTACGCCCGCGACGCATGGTTTATCCGCACAAGCAGCCTGCGCGAACAACTTTTAGAAAGCAACAGCGCGGTCAACTGGTTGCCCGGTCATATGAAAGAAGGTCGATTTGGCGACTTTTTGGAAAATGTAATCGACTGGAGCATCTCGCGAGAGCGGTACTGGGGAACGCCGCTTCCGATTTGGGTTTGCGAAAACGAAGCCTGCGGGCATCTGCACTGCGTAGGAAGCATCGCCGAACTGCGCGAACGCAGTCCCGAAACTCCTTCCGATATCGAACTGCACAAGCCCTACATTGATGCAGTAAAATTCCCATGCGATAAATGCGGCGGTCAAATGTCACGCACGCCGGAGGTCATTGACTGCTGGTTTGATTCCGGCGCGATGCCCTTTGCGCAATGGCATTATCCCTTCGAAAATCGCGAAAAATTTGAAAGTTTATTCCCGGCGGATTTTATTTCCGAGGCTGTCGACCAAACACGCGGCTGGTTTTACTCGCTAATCTCCATTTCGACGATGCTTTTTGGCAAATCATCATACAAAAACGTAATCGTAATGGGGCATGGCTTGGACGAAAACGGGCAAAAAATGAGCAAATCGAAAGGCAATGCCGTTGAGCCCATGTCCGCCCTTGAAAAACACGGCGCGGATGCGATTCGCTGGTTTTTAATCTCCGGAAGCTCACCATGGCTAAACTTCCGCTACAGCGACAAAACCGTCGAAGAAGGCGCACGCCGATTTATGGGAACGCTTTGGAATACGTATGCGTTTTACGTGCTTTACGCACAGATCGATAAATTTGACCCATATAAATATGAAGAAACAGCTCCGTCTGTTTTGGATAAATGGCTTCTTTCGCGGCTTAACAGCCTTGTGAAAAAAGTAGACGCCGCGCTTGCGCGATACGAACTAACCGAGCCGACACGCGAGCTTGATAAATTCGTTGATGATTTGTCAAACTGGTATTTGCGCCGCAGTCGCGAGCGTTATTGGGGCGCGGAAATGACGGCGGATAAAATCAGCGCGTATAAAACACTGCATCACGCGCTTGTTACCGTGATAAAACTGGCCGCGCCGTTCGTTCCGTTCATTACCGAGCAAATTTATCAAAATCTTGTCACAAACCTCGACTCCGCCGCGCCGAAAAGCGTGCATTTATGCGATTTCCCCATAAGCGACGAAACCGCGATAAACACGGAGCTCGAAACACAAATGTCCATCGTCATGGATGTTGTTGTTCAGGGACGGTCGGCGCGAAATGTTGCGAATCTGAAAATACGCCAGCCTCTTTCCGAGATGCTCGTTGTATCAAAACCGGTGGGCGAAAAGTTCATGGATATAATCAAGGATGAGCTTAACGTAAAGTCAATCCGCTTTATCGACGACGCCTCGGAATACTCTTCGTATCGCTTCAAGCCGCAGCTTCGAACACTCGGCCCGCGATACGGAAAGCTCGTTCCAAAAATCACACAAGCCCTGAACGCCGCGCCAAATGCGGCAATGGACGCACTGAAGGCAGGCGGGTACAAATTCGAAACCGACGGTACACCGGTCGAAATTACCATGGAAGATGTACTAATTGAACCCCTGCAAAAAGAGGGCTTTGCCGCCGCAAGCGAAAAAGACGTAACCGTCGTGTTAAACACAACCCTCACGCCCGAGCTTATCGAAGAAGGCAACATGCGCGAGTTAATAAGCAAATGGCAAAACATGCGCCGCGAGGCCGACTTCGAAGTCACCGACCATATTTTTGCAGGATATAGCGGATGCGAAGAAAAACTTGCCGCCGTAATCGAAAAAAACTCCGCCGAAATCGCGGCAGAAATTTTGGCGCAAAGCATCACCCAAACCGCCCCGCCCGACGGCGCATTCGTAAAAGAGTGGAATATAAACGGCAAAAAAATCGAAATGTGGGTAGCACGCCAAGCACGCCAAGCGTGCATTGGACGCCGTTAGCATCTTCGTGTGTCGACGTGTTCGTCTCGAAGCCGGATACGGTTTTGCGGGGCAAAAAAAGGGGAGCATTTCTTATGAAAAAATTGCAGAAACATAGTTTATTGTTATTGCCGGTAATTTTGCTCAGTTACCTTGTTGTGGGCTTCCCGGATGGAGCATTTACCATTTCATGGGATGCCATGCAACACGGCATGGGACTTGTTACATTCCATTCGGGAATCATTCTTGTCGGTTATTCGGTTACGTATACCTCCGCCGGGGTAATTCTTGCGTGGATTAACAGATTTATGAAATTGCAAACCGTGTATCTGCTCGGCCTTGCCATAATGGGGCTGGGATTTGTCGGTCTTGCGTTTTCGACCAATTTTATAGCCGCACTTGTAGCCATAACTGTTTACGGATTTGGTGCCGGAGCAATGGCCTCAAGCATGAACGCTTATATGGCAAAGCATTTTACCGCCAAACATAACAACTGGATGCATTTCTTTTGGGGTGCAGGCGCGGCCATAAGCCCCTTGATTATGGGGCGTCTACTTATTTTAGAAATCAATCCGTATACCGACTATGTTTACGAATACAGCTGGACAGCCGGCTACCTTGTTATCGCGGCTATCGTTGGCATTGTTGGTTTAATACTTATACTCAGTATGTACAAAAAAATCTGGACAAATGACGACACCGCCACCGAAGAAGAGGGCATAGCCGAAAAAAAATCAGAAAAGAAAAGATACCTGACAAAAAAGCTCCACCAATTTATAGAAGTTTTAACCTTCTTTTTCCTGGGCGGCACAGACTATACGGTGGTATTCTTCACAAGCACAGTCTTTATGGTCGAATACGGGCTTTCAATTGCCCATATCGCAATATTTTCCACCGTTTACTATATTGGCATGACTTTGGGGCGGCTGATATTCGGCTGGTCGGCAAAGTACATTTCAGAAACTGTCATAATTCGAAGCGGCATCGCAATCGCATCCGCCGGCATTTTAATCCTATGGTTTGCAACCGCCATAATGAACTTAGCAAACATCGACCCGCGCACAATCGGCATTTTGGGCATGGCGATAGCAGGTTTTGGGCTGGGTCCCCTGCTCCCCACTCTGGTAAGCGACACATCAAACCGATTTTCTCCAAAAATTCTCTCAAAACTGGTCGGCTACGAGCTTGCCGCCTTCGGCGCGGGCATCGCTGTCCTGTTTTTCCTAACAAGCATGGTACTTACATTTACAACCTACGCCGCACTTTTCCCCATCGTTTTAGCCTTCGTTATCCTCGTCTGCATCTGCAATGAAATTTTGATTTATGTTAATGGGAAGAAATAAGGGCATCGTGTTCGATGGAGATTTGATTATTTGTTTGTGCCTCTCAGCTTCAATTTCCATTGTCAGCAAAAATCAACGAATCCGGCGCGTTCAAAATGTTATTCTTTTTATCCTGCTCCCATTTCTTTTTACAATCGGCCAAAAACTTAGTTTTCTCGCTCTCTGAATTGCAGATGCTTAAAGTCAGACGTCGAATATACAGCACCAAATGATTTATGTTGACAGGCTTTTTTTTCAGGTTATTTGCAATATATATGGATATAAAATCATAGTCGCTTGACAGCACAAAGCCAAAATTCGCGCCTTTTAAAGCCTGTTTAACGGCGTCAGAATAACCCGTTATTTCTTTTCCAAAGCCTGTCTGTAAAAAACCTGATATCTCGTCATCTGTAAAATCAACCATTGTACCCGGATAGTTTTCTGATAATACATGCTCCGTGTTTCTAAGTTTCAATTTCAGATAATATGGACATTGATATGATGCAAACAGCCCTGCCGCCAAAAACGCAGCCGGAATATAAATTCCATACATATTAATTTTCCTGCGGTTCATTTCGACTGTTGCATTTTCATAAGGAATAAGCGTCAAATTCGGAAAGCAGGGTATGGCATACACGCGCTTATTATCATCAATTTTTTCACAAGCATCCTCGTAATCCGTCAAACGTTCAGCAACAGAATCTGCGTCTTTATTTAAGAATGAAAATGTATTACGCAAATTTGGAGTAAACGAAAAAAATGTGCTGATGTCTTGTGCATTAGTCACCTCCAAAAGTTTATTCATTTCCGAGACTTTAACAGTGTCGTAATACTTATATTCACCTACATTCAATGTGCCGTTTTCATATTCGTTGGCGGTGTCATAATTCAAAACTACAGCAAGCCATACTGCTTCCTTGCGTTCGCCGGTTGTATTAACGGTTTTCAAAAAAATTTTCAACTTTTCAACATTGTTTTCTTCGGTTATGTCTTTAACCGACGCATTATAAATCAAGAGCTTCGGTGCCATTTTGCCCGTTTTATAATGCTTAAAAAACGCATATATCCCCAATATTTTTTCCACCAAAGGTTTTACCGTATACAAAAATTCTTTAAGAGCATTGGAATATCGCAATCTATATTCTTGTACCAACTCTTCCGTATATGAAGGACTAAAAAGTTTTTCTGAAAATTCGCCGTAATCATTGTAATATGCCTTGATATACTTGCAAAATTCGGCTTCTACATCTTTTTCCAACTCGGTAAAATCGTGAACTTTTACGGGGCTTCTTACTAATCTAAGTGCAAATTTTTCATCAAAATCAGCCTGTAAAAGCTCTTTCTGCGTCCTGTTTTGCAGCATCTCCATATCATTCAACATCAGATAAATATAATCAACATGGTTTTTTAAAAAAACATTCAGCTTGCTTAATTCATCATCTATTTCATTTTTAATTTCAGCAGAGAAATTTTTTACATACGCCTTAAACAAATTGCGAACTTTACTTCGCATAATGCGAAAATTGTCAATATCACTATGTTCAAACAATGAATGACCAAAATCATCATTCTTATTAAGAAAACCTATATTAGACGACTTGCTCCGCGACTCAATCATTTCAATTAACAAACGAAGAAAACCGGAGTCTTTGTCTAAGGGGATTTCATGCAGTTGCTTGCCCACAGCTCTCACATCTTTTAAGTCTATCAGAAAACCAATTTCACCGTTTTTGTCTTTAAAGTATGAATAAACAGCCGGTTTAAATTTATTCAAAAATTCATTAAAATCGCCCACAAGCAACCGCTTGTGGATTTCTTTTACGCTTTGGTCGCCAAGACCGATGTTCTTCTGTTTGAAGTTTAAGATAGAAGACAGATTGCCAATGTTTGGGTTGATGACATCAAAAAAGATAGTGCGATTTATTTGCTCCAAAGTTTCCCACTGTGCCATTAAAAATTCCCCTAACTTTCTGCCAACAGGTTGAACAATTCGTCGCTACTCAAATTCGCAGTTTTCATTGTTGCACCACTGCTTGATTTTTTTTGCCCGCAATCCGATATTGTGACAACGCCGCCGCCGACAGGGCATACAGCGATGGAGTTTTCGGTTATAACAGGTAAATTATTTACAAAAAATGATGTCGAGCCATTTAACCACGGGGTTATGGGAACTACCTGCGGGCAAGGTTGCGAAACGCCGCTTGCCATGCTTGTAAGAGTTGTACATGTCCCAAATCCGCCAATTTTCCTGTCCATCATATTTGCTATTTGTTTATTTTCCATTTGTCTGTCCGAAGAGCCCGGTATATCCAAATTTGCAGGGCTACTTCCCATTGCGCAACGGCACTGCGCCCCGTCTACAACATATGTCATAAGACAACCCCCATCTGAAATCTATAAACGAACCAATCCGCTTGCGTTTATTTCAATGTCTCCGTTTAATAAAACACTGCTTGCGTTAGTTTTAAATTCAAGCTCTTTCTCTGCTGAAATTGTTAATTTATTCTTTAAGCCAAGTTCAATTTCTGCACTTTTTATCAACAATGCACCATCACTTTTTATGATAATCCCTTGTTCATCTTCAAGCTCGAGAGACGATCGGTCGTCCTTTGCACGCATCCTTACACTTTCTGTGTTCATTTTTAGCTCATTGCCAAACGCATAAAACGACTTTTCTTTTTGACTTTCCAAAACTTGGCTTAAGTCTTCATGCAAAAATGAAGAAGAAATATATGCATTTTCTTCATCATCGTCAGGGAAGTACAAACTTACCGAAGCCCCGATTTCCGGCATAGTAAACACTCCGAAGTGCATATCCTCGCCTTCGCCGGAATACACAGTAACAATCTCTAACCGTTCAGAATCCTCTGCCTCTTCCTCATCAACTTCCAAATAAACGCTTGCATGATTTGGTTTGTCCTTATCAAATCCAAGCACTTTTCCCGACAGCGAAGCTCCGGCAATTTTCCGATTGCACACATAAGGAACATTAAAACCCTCTGACGGTGTAAGGGTATATGTATTAAACAGAACGCCCTCACGCAATTCTATCATCTTTTTGATAATGTAATAAACATCACCCTCAAACGAAACTTTATCGCATAAATCATAATACTCCGTGCTTATCCCGATATATTCAGGCAATTCAGCATTGAAATAAAAATCCTTTTTAAATACTTGTCCGTCAAAATTTTTGGTATCACCATCGGGAAAACCAACAAGAATCTCTAGCTTTCCGTTTTCTTGAGGCTTTGTACTTATTGCCAAATTTGCATGGGAGGCGATCCGCTTCAAAAATTGCCAATCAGTCTCCCTGTATTGAACAATTAAATTCTCCTGTTTCATGTCTCCCAAGGCATCGCCCGAAAGGTCGCCGCCATACTTTTCTCGTACGATTTTGTTAAATATATTCACATACTCTTTTTCCGAATTGTTATAGCGTTTTGTAGTTTCCTCGCCATCAGCTTCAAAGGAGCGGCTGATTAAATTCAATTTAATAAATTTTTCACCCGCATTGAGCAATATTTCAAAATTTTCTAATATCCCATCAAAAATAAACTTACCATCTGCTTTGTTAGGATATTTAATAATAATTTTAAATTCTGACTTAGAGCCAATTGACAATACATCGTTTATCTTAACAACATCATCTAACAGCCCAAAAACATAGACTCTCGCATGTTCGGAAACTCTTTCGTCAATGCGAAAATCAAAGATTTTTGCAAGTGATATGAAATCGTTTTCAACTTTTATTTCTTCGTATATCTCATAGGAATTCATCATACTTGCCTCCTTTAAGCCTTTTAAATTTCACACCAACAGGCAGACGCCTTAAAATACTCTCACATAAATATATTGACACAATTACATGAAGCACTTCGTCGTGGCGCATAATAAAAAAATGTTTATCCGGAAAATCCCCGGGCTTCAATTCGTGCAAGTTTTTATCTGTTTTTATAAAATCAGTTTCTAATTTCCAATATGTTTTAGTCATGATTTTTTCCAGTTCTTCATCGTCATACTTTTCTTTTATTACTCCGTTCAAAGCATCTTTTTGTATTTTTTCCAAAACAGGAGATTTTTCAATAAAACTAAACGGAATAGCCGCAAGTTCCGGCTCATACAGCTTACAAATCGCAAGTATTTCGGGCGACATAAAAAAGTATATATTGAAACCGATTTTTTTCTCAATAAAATCAACAAAAGTAAATTTCTTAAACTTATCAACATGTACGCCGGTGCTTTTAGACAATAAGGATTCCCTTATGCTAAAATCAAATGACTCGCGGATTCTTTCATCACAATACATTTTGAAATATTCCACTCTAAGCAATCTCCTCGTTAATAAGAATGGGCTTCCCATACAATTCGCTAGTGTAGATTTTCGTTTTTCCAGTAAAATCGGCATGTGTAATGGCTTTTTTCAGTACATATATAAAATTTTCGGCAAACTCAAATAAATTTTCACTTATTATATTGTCGATATCGCTCAAACAAATTTTGCCGGCAATTTTAAGTCTTTCTTTTTCTAAGTAGTTTCGAACAGTGTCAATATCTGAAAAAAAATCACTCACATCTGTTTCTGCAATTTTTACATAGTTCTCAAGATACCACTTTTCGCTGTATAAATGCACATCGTAAAAATACTCGCCATACAATAATTTTGAACGCAACATAACAAAGCCTATATAAGCAGGTTCTGTTTTCAAACTTTTTATCAAATCAAAAATGGAGTCAGCTATATTTTGATATTTTTGCACAAAGGATTTCTCATCGGCAATAATAGTTTCTTTTATATTATTCACCGTAGAATGTATAAAAGGCAGGGCAACTTCATTTTCAAACTTTATCAAATGCTCGTTTTTATGCTGATGAGTTTCCATAAAGAAGCGCGCTCCTTTTCAACATGCATCGTCACAAATGACTTCATGAAATTCTTCACATTTTTGAACTATGATATTTTTACGTTGGAGCCTTCCAAATCAACATTCGCCGCCATTTTTATTGAACTACCCGACGCGCTCAAATCAATTCCCGCCTCGGATTGAATCACTATTTTCCCCCGTGATTCCATTGTAAGATCATCACCTGTCTCAATTTTCAGCGGCTTGTCCGACCTTATTTCAACAGAATCCTTAGACATTCGAATAAAAGTATTTTCGGACGAGGCTATGGAAATTTCATCTTCGTTTATTTCTATTATTTTTCCGTTTGGCGCAGAGATTATCTTGGTTTCGGGTGTGATATTATCAGGCAAATCTTTCTCCCTGCGCGAACAGGTGCAAAATGCGTTCTTTTCCTTATTATTCGGAAAATACAACATCACCGTATCGTCTTCCTCCGGCATAAAAAACCATCCACCATGGTCATTTGCGGCATAAAGTGTGGCATAAGGAAAAAGAATGGGGTTTTGTGAATCTTCATCTTCAAAGTCTTCGATTTTTACTTTTAGCTTTGCCAATGAATCATCGCTTCCGTCATTTGCCAATACCTTACATTTTAAAGATACTCCTGAAATTTTATCATTAAAAATTTCTTCTTCAGACAAGTCGTCGGAAAGTTCAACCGTGTAGATAATTGCACCTTCAATAATGTTTGCTTCAAGTGATTTGCATAATAAATTACTGTTGCTTATGTTTTCACCGGTGTAATTGAATTTCGAGCCAATAAAACAGTCACGCGTATCATCCCCTTTTTCATAGCCTTTTTCCAATGCGAAAAAGTATGACATCTTTTCCTTACCGCCGACTATGCTTTTGCTCACAGAAATCAATCTATCATCATCAATGTTAAAAGACCCCTCGTCAATTTCTTCAACAAATTTAAATTTCGGCTTTTCCGATGTGTAATCGGCGACAAGACCGGTGCCTGCCCTTGATGCCATACGGATTAAAAATTCCCAATCCGTTTCCTTGTATTGAAGGGCAAATTCCTCAATAGATTCATCTGCATAATCCCCTGTCGAACAAACCCCTGCCCCTGCAACAGCATCAACTAAATCGCCGTAAGTAGTTTCTTTGTTTT
>JGI24703J35330_11748037_pt1 | contig 10088 bp, 8 predicted proteins | sample TergutNt197P1_FD_35330 | JGI IMG/M metagenome (IMG submission 35330) | reverse complement strand
GCCGCCAAAGGCGGCGGAGCGGAAGTGGGCGGAGTCCACTGTAGCGAGGGGGCTTGGGGGCGTAGCCCCCATTGGCGCAGGAAACTGCGAGAGCAGTTTCCTAGCAAATAAAGAAAATCGGGGGAAAAGATATGTTTGAAAATTTAAAGAATCCGCGATTAGCGGCAAATCCTCGTGCAAGCGGAGTGCTTGTACATCCTACGTCTTTTCCCGGAGCATACGGAATGGGCGATTTAGGAGCGGGCGCATATGCGTTCATAGACTTTTTAAAAATCGCCAACCAAAAACTTTGGCAGGTGCTTCCTCTGGGGCCTACGGGCTTTGGAGATTCGCCCTACCAAAGTTTTTCCTCGTTTGCGGGGAATCACTATTTAATCAGCCCCGACGAGCTAAAATCGCAGGGTTGGCTAAACGATAATGACCTCACCGACAAACCATGGTTTGACCCGCGTGCCATTGACTATGGCCCCGCGATTAACTACAAAATGGGGCTTTTACGCAAGGCATTCAGAAATTTCAAATCAAATGCTACAGCCCTGCAAAAAAATAAAATCGAAAAATTCTGCACAAAAAATAAAAGCTGGCTTGAAGACTATTCACTTTTTTACGCGCTTAAAGACCACTTCGGCGGTGCAGAATGGCATCGTTGGCCTGCGCCGCTTGCCGCAAGAGAGCCTTCCGCAATCGCCGAAATGCGTAAAAAACTTATAGACTCAGTGGATTTTTGCAAATTCCTACAATACGAGTTTTTCCGCCAATGGGGCGAACTCAAAGATTACGCAAATAAATCAGGCGTTTCCATTATCGGCGACATCCCCATTTTTGTAGCGGGAGATTCTGCCGACGTATGGGCTTCGCCGGAGCTTTACCTCCTCGACAACAAAGGTCGCCCAACCGCTGTTGCAGGTGTTCCCCCCGATTATTTCAGCGAAACGGGACAGCTATGGGGCAATCCCCTTTACAACTGGGATGAACATAAAAAAGACGACTACGACTGGTGGTGCAAGCGCGTAGAATCCGTCCTATCACTGGTAGACATCGTGCGGATAGACCATTTCCGCGGCTTTGAAGCCTACTGGGCAGTCCCCGCCTCCGAAAAAACTGCCATAAACGGCAAGTGGCAAAAAGGGCCGGGCAAAGCCGTTTTCGCCGCAATCAAAAAAAAGCTGGGCAATCTCCCCATAATCGCCGAAGATTTGGGTGAAATTACCGAAGCCGTGGACAAACTTCGCACAGGACTAAACCTACCGGGAATGCGTGTGCTTCACTTCGCATTCGACCCAAGCGGCAAAAGCACCCACATGCCCCACAATTACGAAGACAGCCGCACCGTTGTCTATTCAGGCACCCACGACAACAACACTTCCCAAGGCTGGTATGCCGAAGCCCCAGAAAGCGAACGCGACTACATGCGCCGCACCCTCAGCGTATCGGGCAATGACGTAGCCCACGACCTAATCCGCTTCGCCCTCTCCACCAACGCCCTCTACGCAATAGCCCCTATTCAGGACATAATGAACCTCGGAGCTTCTGACCGCATGAATTCACCCGGTCTCGCACAAGGCTGGTGGAAATTCCGCTACACCGAAGATATGCTCACACAAAACCAAGCCGCTTTTATGGCTTATCTCACAGATGTTTTTAATCGGAATTAAGGAGGTTAACTCAATTTTTCAGACCCCACGCAAAGTAAAATCGCAACAGAAAACATTTTATCTTCGTGTGTTATGTCTACATAACCATTATATTTTTGTACGGCTTTTTTTATATTTTTAATGCCGCGACCATGATGATTTTCGTCTTTACGTGTGACTAGGGTATTTTCATTATATTTAACTATTCCATCAAAGCTGTTATTAAGATGAATAACAAGGGCTTCTTTACTATACTCGATATCTAGTTTTATTTTCTTTTCTTCATTTTCGGCAAGCGTTGACACAGCATTTAGGGCATTGTCCATGAGGTTGCCAAGTATTATTGAAAGGTCGGCAGCTTCCACATTCAAAACAGAGGGTATTTGAAGTTTTGTTTTTATTTTAATGCCTTCTTGTTTTGCATTCCTTAGCTTGTAGTTTATTATGCTGTCTACGGCTATGTTACCTGTATTACTGTATATTTCTATTTCATCTATATTTTCTACCAGACTGCTTACATAATTCTCTATTTCGTATGCGTCAATTTTTGTGGCATAGCCGTTTATTGTAGCTAAGTGCATTTTTATATCGTGACGGATAGATTTCATTTGCTCTATAGATTCTTGCATTAGGTTGCATTGGGTGAAGTAATATTCTTTTTCTTGTGCGTGGAGCGCGGACTTTACTGAGTCTGCGAACATGGATATTACAAAAACTAAAGAAGAAATTAGTATACCTGCAGTGATAAGGAAAAAGATTCCTAATATTTCTGCATCTACAAACCAACGAAAAAAATTGAAGTAATACAGCAAAAATAAGATAATTAATGAGCTGACAAGCAAATAATTTGAACACTTTTCTTTTGTATAATTATCTAACGCGCTAATCTTATTATCCAACCTCTTGCCAAGATAATACGAAATAATAATGGAAGACACAGCCATAACGCTTAATGCAAAAATCAAAATTGACTGTTCGCTTCTATAAAATATAAAGTCAAATGTAGCCATAATGCCGGTAGAAGCAAAAATTGCTGTTACTAATAGGTTTCCTATATGTGATATCGAAACCGTAAGCACAGCATAAAATCCGGCTAAAGTTACAATCTTATTTTTTCTATATCCGATTATGGTTAAATATATAATCGAAACAATATGTGTCAGTATTGTTAGGTAACTATCTCTATACAGAGGAAACAAATACATGGGGATAGTTGATAAAAAATTTACAACCATAAAACATAATGTATAAACAAGCAGTTCCGACTTGCTAAATTTAAACCTGAATATATTGTAAAATACAATCGAAAATACAAATACATCATATACACTACCAAGAATCCACCGCACGGTAAACATATACTATCTCCGCCTATCTTTCATAATTGTCAAGTATTTTTTCTTTATTTCCATCCTTCTGCTATAAGCTATATCCGTATGTAAACAATAAAATTTTAGAAAGTAGAGGGGTAGAACCTTTATAAAAAAGGTTCTACCTCCAAATTCTTAAATCAATTACATAGTTTTTAAATTCCAGAGCGAGGGCAATGCCCACAATTTTATACGAGTGCTGATTTTATTTCTTCGGGTAAAGAATCGCGGTCGCAGTGGACGCTTATGGTAAACGCTACTTGATTTGTTTTTACCAGCGAATCAAACCTGTTTTTGAGTTTTACAAGGGATTCGTTTGTGACGGCTTCTTTTTCGATTACATTGTTAAGGCCGTCTACATAAATGTGCTTGATATCGCTGTTTTGCGAAAGAATTCCTAGTATAAAGCCTATGAATTCACAATAGTTTGCAAGGTCGCCCTTGCCTGCTTCTACAAACCTAATCTCGCGGTGCAGGTCGAAAATGTGCCTTTTGTCGTCGTCGATGTAAACCAGAGTTCCGTCTGTTACCTTTGCGTTTTCATTTGCCATGTCGATGAGCTTTCGGGTTTTACCCTCGCCCTTCATTCCTGCCATAAACTTAACCAATAAAACCGCCTCCTTCAAAAATGTACTTGTAATGATATTGTAATTATATCATAATCGAATTGGTGATTGTCAAATGTACTTAAAAAAATTAGAGCTTGCGGGCTTTAAGTCTTTCGCGGAGCGGATTTCGTTGGATTTCGCGCCGGGGCTTAATGCGGTTGTGGGTCCGAATGGTAGCGGAAAATCGAATATTGCAGACGCGCTAAGGTGGGTTTTGGGCGAACAAAGTGCGAAACAATTGCGCGGCGGAAAAATGGAAGACATTATTTTCGCGGGAACGGCGCATCGAAAACCTCTGGGTTATGCCGAAATCACCATGAGGCTTGATAATTCGGACAACGCACTTCCGCTGGAATTTAACGAAATTTTTGTAACGCGGCGGGTCTATCGTTCGGGCGAAAGCGAATATTTGATTAATGGGCAAAATTGTCGCCTAAAGGATATCCAAATGCTCTTCATGGATACAGGTGTGGGGCGTGACGGATATTCGATTATCGGGCAAGGTCGAATCGACGAGATTTTGTCGTTGCGCTCAGAAGACAGGCGGCATGTTTTTGAAGATGCGGCAGGGATAAGCAAGTTTAAGGCGCGTAGAAGTGAAGCCCTGAACAAGCTGGAGCGCGAGAAGCAAAACCGCGCACGTGTGGACGATATTATTTCCGAGCTTGACGAGCAGATGGAGCCTCTGGAGGCGCAGTCTGATGAAGCGCGGCGTTTTCTAGAATTGCGTGACGAATATAAAAATGTTCATATAAATATATTTCTGGAGGATATAAGAAGAATCGCCGACGACTTGGCGCATACCGAAAAATCCCTCGATGAAATTCTGACGCAATCGGGCGATGGTAAGCGGCTCTTAACCGAAGCGCGTTCCGCAAGCGAAGAGCTGAAGGCGCGTGCCGCCGACGCTGACGCAAAGTACCGCCGCGCTACAGAAAATTTATTGGAAACCACGACGATAATTGAACAGCACCAAGGGGAAGTAAAAATTCTTGAAAGCCGCAGTGCGCAGTTAGAAACCGATATTGCGCGGCTAAAAGGCGAATCGGAAAAGCGCGAAATCGGCATTACAGAAAAATCTTCAGAGCGGGATATTGAAACAGAAAATGCTTCTCTGGCACAGTCAGAGCTGGATTTTTTGAGCAATCAACTTTCGGAGCAATTGGAAATCCACGCACAACATGAAGACGTGATGCGGGAAGGCGCGGCAGAAACAGACGCTCTGCAACAAGCCGTTATGGATGCGATGAATGCCGCAACCGACAGCCGAGCCGCAGTTCTTGACGCAGAAAGCGCGTACACCCGCCTAGAAGAGGACAAAGAACGCATTAACACAGAAATGGAATTCCATGAAAATCAACTGGAAAAGCAAAACGCCGCCCTAAAACAAGGGGAATCGGCGTTAAAAACATGCGAAAACGAGCTTTTGCAAGCACAAAAAAGCCAAGAATCCTACGCCGCCGCATACAATCAACTGCGCGAAGAAGCAAGTGAAATTGAAAAGAACACGCGCATAGTTTCAGAAAATTTAACCGCAAGCCGCGGAAAATTACGCGCACTTTCAGAGCTTGAAGCACAACGCGAAGGCTTTCACCGTAGTGTAAAGGCGGTTCTTTCTGCCGCAAACGGGCAAAAACTTCATGGAATTTGCGGTGCGGTTGGCGAATTAATCGGCGTAGAGCGAGAGTTTGAAACCGCCATTGAAATTTCACTGGGCGGCGCGGCACAAAATATCGTTACCCAAACCGAGGAAAACGCTAAACATGCAATCGAATTCCTGAAAAACACCAGAGAAGGACGCGCAACATTTCTGCCGCTTTCTGCCGTTCGCGGTAGAAACATTGACGCAATGCGCATCAAAAACGAACGAGGATTTATAGGCATTGCCGCCGAGCTTGTGGATTGTGAAAACATTTACGCGCCTGTAATTTCCCAGTTACTCGGCGATATCGTAATCATGGACACGCTGGAAAACGCCCTGAGTTTGCATAAAAAATTCAGATACTCTTATAAAATTGTTACAAAAAGCGGCGAGCGTTTAAGCCCCGGAGGCGCGATTACCGGCGGAAGCATTGCCCGCCAAAGCGCGGGAATCATAGGACGCGCCCGCCAAATAGAGGCATTAAAATCACAGGTAAGTGAACTTGAACATAAAATGAACAACTTGGACAAAAAACAGCGAGAAATAAACGAAAAACGTTCCTCTACCCGCGATATTTTAAGCCGCACAAATGAGAAATCTGCAAGCCTTCAACTGGAGCTTCAAACCCTTCGCACAAAATTATCCGACGCAGAAGAGGCATTAAAAAATTCGCAAGAAGTTTTGCAAAATTATAATGAAGAAAATAATGCAATAATGGCGCGAATAATAGAAGCAAACACAGCCGTACGCGCCGCAAAATCAGAGCTTTCGCGTCAAGAAGATTTGGCTGATAAAGCCCGCAAAAATTTGGAGAATTATCAAAAAGAAATAGAAAAAAATCGTCAGGATTTTTCTGAAGAAAGCTCTACAATAACCGAGCTTCGCGTAGAAATAACCCGCAAAACCGAAACGATTACACACGCAGAGCAGAATATTTCGCGCTTAGAAAAAGAAATAGAAATGTTGTCGGAAGAGAAACGGCTGATTATGGCAGAAATATCTGCCAACGAAGCGGCAATAAAAAAATCCGAAGAAAATATTGCAGAAAAATCTAAAGAGCTGGAAAAAATGCAATTACGCTTGGAAGAAGCCCGCGCAGAGCTTTCTGAAAGCGAAGCCGACAAAAACAGGCTGGACACGGCAATAGGTAAAACCGAAGCAGAAGAACGCGCCCAAACAGACGCAACCGCCCTTTTGGAGCGCGAAATTGCCCGCCTTGAAGCGAGGAAAGAGCATCTGGACGCAACAAGCCACCGACTTCATAACGAAATCTGGGAAGAGTACGGCTTAACCCACCAAAACGCGCTTCCCTTCAAGCGTGCAGATTTAAGCGAATCGGCTCTTCGCAAAGCAGGACAAAAGTTAAAATCTGAACTTGCAACAATGGTTAATGTGAACATTGGCGCAATCGAAGCGTTCAAGCAATTAAAAACGCGCCACGGATTTTTAACCACACAGCGCGATGATATTTTGGGGGCAGAAGCCGCCTTAGATGAGCTAATTCAAAATCTCACTTCACAAATGGAAAGCCAATTCGCTGAAAAATTTTCAGAAATTGCAAAGCACTTTGAGGAAGTTTTCAAAGAGATGTTTGACGGCGGAAAGGCTCAACTTCGCTTAATAGACACAGATAATGTTCTCGAATCGGGCATTGAAATAATCGCGCAACCACCGGGAAAATCATTGCAAAACCTCATGCTTCTTTCGGGTGGTGAACGCGCACTTACGGCTATCGCGCTGCTCTTTTCCATTTTACGCATGAAGCCTTCGCCATTTTGCGTACTGGACGAAATCGAGTCTGCTCTCGACGATGCAAATGTTACGCGCTTCGCTAACTTCCTAAAGGAATACGCAACGGGTACGCAGTTTATTATCATCACCCACCGCAAAGGCACAATGGAAGCCGCCGACAATTTATACGGCGTAACTATGGAAGAGCAGGGCATATCTAAACTGGTTAGCGTAAAATTTGTTGATTAAATCCAAGAATTAGTGTTAAATATCATTATTATGCAATTAATACGAAAATAGCGTAGCTATTTTCGTGGTTGGCTGGTGAGTATAGCTCATGGGCTTTTAGGGGGATTGAAATGGATTTATTTTCAAGAGAGCAACAACTTTATGACGATGCAGTGTCAACACTAAACAGCGCAGCTGAAACCATCGAAACCTCTCATTTTAGCAAGCTGGTTGACGAATACGAAAAACTTTTGAACCAGTTTAAACAATACCGAAACATGACTGACGCTAAAGCGCGTGATAATATTCCCGCCGAGCGTCATGAAGTGTTAAGCAAGGCGCATTTCGATGTGCTGACAGGTATTTATAACAAACGCTATCTGGAAGAAAACATGGAGCGCATACTTAGCACAATGGGTCGCCTCGGCGATATGTTAAGCATATTAAAAATTGACGTGGACTTCTTTAAACAATATAACGAAAATTATGGGCACAGCATGGGCGACGAATGTATTCGCAGTGTAGCCGAAGTGCTGAAAAGATGCCTTTTTCGCGGGCAGGATTTTGTCGTACGTTATGGCGGCGAAGAATTCGTGGCAATTTTGCCATACACCCCCGAAAACGGAGCGCGCTTGGTATCCGACCGCATGTTGGAAGAAGTGCGCAATCTTAAAATTCCGCACAATGCAAGCAGTGTTTCCGAATATGTAACCATTTCAATAGGGCTTGTCACCGGCGAAAGAAACCCCGGCGGCTGGATACCCGCAGATTTCTTCCGCCGCGTAGACGAAGCCCTCTTCCAAGCAAAAAATCGCGGCAGAAATCAATACGCATTTCTTGGATTACGAAACAAGGATTAACCCGTAAGGTTATAAACCTACTCCTTCATCCCCGGCGAGCTTACAAGTGCCGCCAAATACCCGAAAACTACTGCGATGGTAACGCCACCTGCCATTGCAGTAAATCCGCCCGTAATTACGCCGATTAGACCTCGTTCGTCTACGGCTTTTTTTACGCCTCTTGCCAGAAGATTTCCAAAGCCGGGAAGCGGAACAGTTGCACCCGCTCCCGCAAATTCCACAAGGCGTTCGTAAATTCCAAGCCCGCCAAGAATACATCCCGCTACCACGAAAAATACAAGAATCCTCGCGGGCGTAAGTTTCGTAAGGTCAATAAGAAGCTGACCAATCACGCAAATTAACCCGCCGATTATAAATGCCCAAAATATTCCACTCATGGACTCGCCCTCCTATACTTCTATGCCAACAGCATGTGCAATCCCCGGGATTGTTTCGCCCTGCTGGATTGTAACCACGCTGTGAAGTGCGCCCGTTGGCACAAGCAGCATTTTTTTAATTTCGGCGGCACGTAATTTTTTCATGAAATATGATGCAAAAACTGCGCCGCTACATCCACAGCCGCTTCCACCTGCGTGGGTATCTTGTTTTTCATTGTCGTAAATCAATAATCCGCAATCGGTTAAACGTTCATAAATATTTATTTTTTCCTGCTCTAATAATTTTATCAGAAGTTCTTTTCCATAAAGCCCAAGGTCGCCCGTTGCGATTACATCGTAGTAATCATGGGGAAGCCCCAAGTCTCTAAAATGCTTTATAATCACGTCTGCGGCGGCGGGAGCCATTGCCGCGCCCATATTATTTACGTCCTTTTGCCCAAGGTCAACGATTGCTCCGGTTGTTGCCGTGGCAACAAAAGGGCCGCTCCCTTTTGACGAAAGAACCACCGCGCCGTCCCCTGTCACCGTCCATGAAGCAGTGGGTGCGCGCTGTGTTCCAAGTTCCAGCGGGAAGCGGAAAGTCTTCTCCGCGCCGCAAAAATGCGACGATGCATTCGCAACAATATAATCCGCAAAGCCGCCGTCAATAAGCATCGCGCCCAAAGACATTGCCATTCCCATAGCACTGCACGCGCCGAAAAGCCCAAAAAACGGCCTTCCAAAGGAACGCGCCCCATAAATAGAGCCGCTGTTTTGATTCAGCAAATCGCCCGCAAAAATGTAATTAACATCACCAATATTTATCCCCGACTTTTGAACAGCAAGCTCTACCGTTTGGCGCATAAGTTCGCTTTCTGCCTGCTCCCAAGTCTCTTTCCCGAAGAGAATATCCGTAGAAACCACATCGAAATCTTTCGCAAGGGGCCCTTCGCCCTCCTTTGGCCCTACGATTGCCGCCGAGCTTATTATCGACGGCGGGTTAGTAAATTTCACGCTTGCTTCGCCGAAATGCTTTATCACAAACTTCACCTCGTAAAATAATAAATTAATCCAACTATCACCGAAGTCACCGTTCCATAAACGATTACAGGCCCGGCGATTACAAACATTTTTGCCCCTACGCCCATGACCAGCCCCTCTTTTTTATGCTCAATTGCAGGCGCGGCAATGGCGTTTGCAAAGCCCGTAATCGGTACAATCGAACCCGCTCCCGCGAATTTTCCCAGCTTGTCATAAATCCGCAAAGCCGTTAGCAAAATTGCAACAGTGATTAAAACCCCTGCAACCATAAGCCCCGCGTCTTCGCGGGCAAATCCCGCCGATTCAAACCAATTATGAAGCACCTGTCCAATGGCACAAATCGCGCCACCCACCAAAAACGCCTTTAAGCTGTTAAGCGCGGCGGCACTTTTCGGTGCGGAAGCCTTTACCATTTCGTCGTATTTTTTCGTGTCCATGTTCATCTCCTTACACTTTTTCCATTTACATCGAACCAGCATCATAAAATCCCGGTATTAAAAAATATAAAAGCGAACCCGCTAATTTACCTATTGCGATGGCAAGCACGAAAAAGAAAATTCCGCGCTGAACACGCCCGCGCCGCATAAGAATCGGTATTACGTCCAATACCTCCGCAAG
>JGI24703J35330_11748038_pt1 | contig 10098 bp, 8 predicted proteins | sample TergutNt197P1_FD_35330 | JGI IMG/M metagenome (IMG submission 35330) | reverse complement strand
ATCGATACCAACGTAAATCATGAGTAAAAACTCCCTTATAATAAATTTGATACTGAATTTAGACCCACAGGGACTCTTTGCGAATGTAACCTCGTTGCATATAAACCGTCAGGCGGTATCTAACTAATTAACAAAAAAACAAAGAGACTGTGGTTAGAGCCTCTCTTAAACCATCAAGTGGTAGGAGAAAAATACTAATCCACAGTACCTAAATAAGTGTACCACACTATCCCACAAAATGGGATAAATATATTATACGAGGAGTGATTGATAATGAGAGTTATAAAGCCTAGTGTTGAGCTTGTAAGCAAACTGAATGCTGAAGAAATATTGTTGATTATAGAAAAAGCTGGTCGAATTTGTTATAGAAGTGAAAACAAAATAACAGATGACTCAGCACATAAATTCATTAAAAATTTAATAAAATTAGGGCATGAGTCAGTAATAGAGCATTGTTCGATTACTGTGAAGATAATATGTGACAGAGGCGTAAGTCATGAAATAGTTCGCCACAGAATTGCCAGTTATAGTCAAGAAAGTACAAGATATTGCAATTACACACATGATAAATTCGAAAATGAACTTTGTTTTATCGAACCGTGTTTTTGGAATAATGATTTAGAAAATGAAAGTTTGAAAGAAATCTGGCTAGAATCGTTAAGAATGATTGAAGAAAATTATTTCAATATGATTGAGTTAGGTGCAAAACCAGAAGAGGCACGATCAATTTTGCCAAATTCTTTAAAGACTGAGATGTTTGTGACTATGAATTTAAGGGCATGGCGTCATTTTTTGAAATTGCGAATAAATAAAAAATCGCATCCTCAAATAAGAGAAATTGCAAATATAGTATTGAAAGAGTTTACCGAAAATTTACCTATTTTCTTTGATGATATAAGATAGTTTTAATCATTATTTTAGGGGAATTCATCGGTTTGAATTTCACTTTACTAAGACGGAATGATATATGCAACATATCAATAAAATGTATATGAAAAGTATTGTATAATAGATGTAATGTTGCTAGTTACAATGAAAATTTTAAAATATGATAGACTCTCAGAATCTTTTTAGGTGATGCAAATGGTTCAAATAGACAATCATTTGAAAAGCGGATGTTTCGAGACAACGAGCCGACAACCCTTTATTAAGACTAAGAAATTTCGTGAGGCTATTATGATACTAGGAGGCTATCAAAATGCTTAATTCAATTTTAATGTTAGGAAGTACTTATGAAAGTAAAAAATTAAATTTACTTTTTGCACTTGGATGGATTTTATTTACACTCTTTCGATCTGATTTCAGTCACGGAATCGGATTGCAATTCACAATTATCAATTTTTCAGTTTTTAGCCTAGTTTTTTTACTTGGCAAGTTATTTGCAGGAAGGTATAGTAATAAGATCATATCTGTTTTTTCTATACTGATTTGGAATATCTTAATAGACACTACTTGTTACTTTCTTTTCCCACAATTTTCCATGGGGCAAAGTTTATTGTTGTATGTAAGTAATGGAATTTTGTTTAACTATCAGTTTATTTTTTCAAATGTGCTGATTGTAGCTACAATTCAGTTTCTCTCCCTATTTGTAAATAGTTTTCAAAGCAGGCTTAAAACAAGTGTAATTTAATCTATGACAAATGTGGTGGCGCACTAACGCTATTGGTTAATGGGAGGAGTGCTGTTCTCATAAGTCTCGTAACCGTGTCCTGTATGGAATAATAGGGGATAAGTTACTTTTAAAGAAGTCAAGGTGCTTAGCATGAAGTCAAAAGTATTGCCATTAATTGATATACCACCTGTAATTGCTTTGCAACATCATGCATTCTATCTTGGTGTATTGTTTACAAACAAAGATTATGTACATCATTTTCACTCTTCTTTTGTTGACTTTTATTATTGTAACACCATAAATCCAAATTTTAACTTTGCTATGGGGAAATATTATTCCTTCGAAGAATATGTCGATAGTATAGATGTAAATTGTCCATTAGAAGAAACAAAACTACTTGAACTTATTATGAGAATGTTAAATTTAGGATTTTATGTATCAGGGGTGTTCAATGAATTTTATGTTCCTAAAAGAAAATCAACTTATAACAGGAATTTTGATCATGATTTTCTTATATACGGAATTTCTGTCGAATCTGAAGAACTGCACATAATCGGATACACTGGAAAAGGATTGTATGAAAAATCAAAAATTGATTTCAGTAGTTTTTGCAAAGCAATTTACAACACTGGAATTGATAAAAAATGGATAAGATTTTTCAAGATAAGAGATAATTATGAGTTTAAATTTTGCATATTGCGTTTGAAAGAGGCATTATGCAATTATTTGTCATCGACTGAAGTCACCTTATTTAATCATGATAAAGATCACGAATTTTATTATGGAATAAATGCAATGGAAAAGTTTACACAAAGCATAACGGTGCAAAACCCTCAAAGATTGCGCTACTATAGAATAATGTTAGAGCATAAAAAATGTATGCTCTTGCGTGTACAATATTTGACAGTTCAAGGTTTACTTGAAAGCAGAAAATATGAAAAAGAATGCGAAAAGATCGCAGAAATTGCTAGAATCGTGTTTAATAAGGCTATAAAATACTACTTATCCCCTGATTTTTGTAATATTAGTGAAATAAAAAAATTATTATTGAAAATGATTGAATTGGAAAAAAAAATATTAGCAGAAATTTTTAATTGTCTGTGAATTATTCTGCCATCATTGAGTTTACTCGTAGGAGAAACGTAATTGATAACATTATATTTTGAATAAGAAAGTGAATACATCCTTAAGGAGAAGGCGCTGAGCAGCTAACTTTATTAATTAGCATAATCGGACTTTGGAGTAGGTGAAAATAGATATGGAGCTGATAAACATCAAAGTAAATATTTATTTATCTAAAATTGATTTGTCATTGGATCAAGAAGAAATAACCCGTCTATTGCAATTTATTTCTAACGAAAATAGGAATAAATGTAAAAAATTCAGCTTTAAAGTGGATGTATTGCGGACATTATATGGAGAATTAATCATTCGCTACATCCTTTGTAAAAAATTATTAATAAAAAACGAATGCATTGAACTACGCAAAGGCAACAACGGAAAGCCCTATGTCAAAGATTTTCCTGTTCATTTTAATGTTTCTCATGCAGGTGATTATGTTGTTGTTGCAATTGCTGACCAAGAAATTGGCATTGATATTGAACAAATGGAAAAGATAGATATGAGAATTGCAAAACGAATTTTAAGCTCATATGAGTATGATGATCTAGTTTCTGAGGATACAGAAGATCAATTACAGCATTTTTATTCATTATGGACTCTGAAAGAAAGTTATGTAAAACTGTTAGGAACTGGGCTATCCATGCCACTAGATTCCTTTGGATTTCGACTAAAAGGCAATGACATTTCTTTCATCGATCACAATAACAGTGTAAGAGCAAAACCTTATTTTAAACAATACCTTGTGGAAGGATATAAACTATCCGTTTGTTCTATGACCCCTGAATTTCCAAATCGAATCGAAAGGATCAGTATTAAGGAAATTACACAGTCAACATTGTAATAAAACGAAAATTATTATAAGAGTTTAAGAAATTATAAAACATTAGAAGTATGCTTTTATTGATAATTTATGCCGAAAATTTACCGACAAAGAAGTATCCCACTACACACAAAACCGCATTTTTCGCAATTTGTGTATACTTTTTTGCTCATTCTTATTTGACGAAATTTGCTCACTTTATCATAGCAGTTACAAACTTTTTAACATGCAACGAAAAAATGACTGTTCGATCGAAGTTTTCGACTTAAAAAAGCTTTTGAACGTTTATTTTGTCTTATTGTTGATATATTTTAAGGTTGAATTTTCTGCCGAGTGTACACAAGACCTCGTTTTCCGTGATTTGTGTATACTCAGTGAAATTAGTTGCTACCTTGTTATTTAAATTAAAACAACTGTGATTCATAAGATATTAGCAATTTGATACTTTTTTGTCGGATTTGGTTTGTGTCTACTTGAGCCACTTATAATGGGTGGTATTTTTGTCCATTTTTGGTTGATTGTTTGAACATTAAGGATAGCATTGACAAAATATGGAAAAAATGATACAATCGAAATATGCAATAAGTGGAAGGGAGATTTAAATTTATGAAAATAAGAGTTGGAATCGCTGATGATCATCAGTATGATATTGATATTGCGAAAGTAGTTATGGAACAGCTATTATATTTACCAGAATTCAGAGGTGTTGAATTTGAATTCTTAGAGTTTTTAGATCCCACAAAAGAAGTCATTACCAATACAAGAGAAATTGATATAATGATTGTAGATGTGAAGATGAGTCATATAAATGGCGGAGAGATTGCGGAATTGTTAAATGAATATCAACCTGATTGTCAGATTATTTTTGTAACGAATGATTCAAGTTTTGCAATTAAAGGATATCGCTATAATGTAGCTGGATTTGTTGTAAAACCAATTAATCTTGTTAACATAGATGATTATTTTGTAAGCGCACTAAGGGATGCGGTTGGTAGCGGTGAAATCACTGTCGAAAGAAACTACATATCAAAAAGTATCAGAGTATCAGAGGTTGTTTATATTAAATCAGCTAAAAACGGATCACTGATCTTTACTGCTGATGAAAGTCACCTTGTCTGTAAATTTTCTGTGAAACAATTAGCAGAAACCTATAAAAAAGAATTTTTTAAAATTGACGGTGGCACGCTGATTAATTTAAAATATTATAAAAGGCATGCTAGGAAGATTAGGAAAGTCTATTTGACACATTCAGATCAACTAGAGCATGCTATGTCAATTAGTGCGACAAAGAACATTGATGATGCATTATTTGTATATCGGCACCCTGGAGTGAGGTATTAATATGCTGGCTTTGCATTATATTTTAATAGTTTTGATGTTATACGCATCTTTGTTTTTTATCTTTAATGAAATGCAAAAGAAAAAAATTAGGTATGTAAATTCTGCGATTATTGGAATTTTGTTAATAATTGAGGTACAAGTTGGGAGTTTTGAATTATATCATCTGCTTTCGAATTTTTGGTATCAGTTTGTCTATACAATTTTAGCGAGTGTGTTAATGCTCTATGCTATCCAAAAATTAAGGAAAATTCCTTTACTATTTATTATGAATATATTTGTGGTTCTCACCGTTAACTTGGGAATGATAACGGCATTTTTGCTCTTGGGTATTGAATTTGAAAATGTCCTAGTGAATCCGTTTTACAGCAGTTTGGGGGCAACCTTTGGTCTGTTGTTGTTTTCAATCGTTTATTTCAAAGTTAAATTTAGTGATAAATTTAAAGAAATCATAATTATAACTTTGTTGATAGACTTTATAGGAATAGGTGTTTTTATTTATTTTGCAGGAGTTTATTTTAGAACACGAGACACTGACAATGCTTGGTTAATTCTGCTGGGCTTGTCAATGTTGATTATCGGAACAACACAGGTAACTAGTCCAATTTTGATGACACTAAAAGACTCTAAGATTAAGGAAGGTGAAAAAAAAGAGAGGTTACATGAGCAAAATTATGAAGCGCAAGAAAAACATTATCAAACTTTATCTGAAAAAGACAGTGAAACAATAAAGTTTAGGCATGATATAAAAATGCAACTCCGATCAGGGTTGGCATTACTAAATAGTGGGAAGGTTGATTTAGCAAATTGTCATTTTGAAAGCTTATTAGGTGGCGTGCTGCTGATTGATGACAAAACCAAAGTGAACACTGGTTCAGACGTGCTAGATGCCAACCTTAATGAGTTATTAGTTCACGATGGTTATAAAAATGTTGAATTCACACTTAATGGAATGATCCCCACTAATTTAAAAATGACAACATCAGATATAACTTCTCTTTTTGTGAATTTAATTCAAAATGCCTTTGAAGCAACATCCATGCTTAAAGAAGGGCAATTTGTTAATGTTAACATTTCTACAAAAGCAAGTTCATTATTTATTGGTGTTGAAAATTCTTATGATGGAAAATTGAATATTCTTCCATCCGGAAAATTTAAAACTCGGAAAGATTTGGAAGAATTTCACGGTTATGGAACAAAAATTATTGATGAAATTGTCAATAAATATAGTGGAGATATTAGAATATTCTATGACAATAAAATTTTTAAAGTGGAGATAAGTTTTGGAATGGATATTTATGAAAAAACGCAAAACGTGACGAATTTTCCAGAAAACGCAACGATTCTCAACGGAGTGCCTCAGTGAGATGCTTTTTTTCTTAATTTTTCTTGTATTTTTGACATTTATTTGTTATACTTTACTCATCATCTAATGTGTAACTGATAACATTAACTAATACATTTTATAGATGAATGATTATATCAAGTTTAGTAAGGAGGACATGGCCATGATTGAAAAATATTTTTGGTGGATACCTTGGTGGAGATAGCTCTGGCCAAAACACACCTTTTTACGGGGATACACCACCTAGATGAAGAAATTGGATGAATGCAATGTAAGAGAAGAGTTGACACTTCCACTCCTTTATGAGTCGTGTAGGCAACTTTGATTGTGTGCGGCTCACCAATTATAATTGAGTTTTCGGGATCTACAAAGATAAAAAGGATACTGGCTTAACACATCTACTAATGCTTTAATACACCATGCGATGGAAATGGCAACTTATGACTTTCAATTAGATTTTGAAGTATTAATTATTAGTGAACAAGTGAATACGATATTAAATTTAGAGGCGTCATTTATGGAAATGGCTGAAACTGAAACACTGTGGGGATTATTTGTTAATGCTGGTTACTTAACGGTGACAGAATCGGACTACGAGTTAAACGACTTTACTTTGCGTATTCCTAACAAAGAAATTGTCGCTGAATTTAAGCGATTAGTGGGAACGTACACGAAGTTGTTAAGTCAAATGATGCAGAAGATGTTTAAAGCTCTAATTAAAAGTGAAATGGATGAGTTTTTAAAAATTTACCAACGCTTAGTCTTAGAATCGACAAGTCATTATGAAAATAAAGAGAATGCATATCATATGTTGTTTCTAGGCATGGTGATGAACTTACGAGAGTTATACGACATTAAAAGCAACATCGAGCAAGTGCACGGCCGAACGGATATTATCATGATTTCAAAAAGTCCAGAGCGACCAAATATGGTAATCGAGTTCAAGCAAGGTGAAAATGTAGATGAGCTAAAACTTGAAGCCCTGGCACAAATTCATGAAAAACAGTATTACGCAGGATTAACAGGTGAAATTGGGTGATTAGGCGTGGCTCATAATAAAAAAATGGTGCGAATTGCTCATGAGATGATACTTATTGCTCATGAATAAATTTGTGACATTTATGAAAAAAAATGATTTTCTTTCAAAATGCTATTGACATGGGGGAAAATATATGCTAAAATATCCAACAATACTTAATCTACGAAAAAGGAGGATGCCAGAGGTGAGAGTTAGAGCTATTACATTAATTGCTACACGATTTTTTAGCTTTTTTTGCTTTTTTAGCAGCGCTTGGTTCTCTGGCACTGTCTTTTCGTCGTAGTAATTTAAGTATACGGTAGACGAGAAAGCACCAGGTGAGCTAAGCATTACGCACAAGCTCGCTTGGTGCTTTTTCATTTACCAAAAAACAAACTGGAGGTTTTAAATATGACACCGATTTACGCATTTACATTTTTAGTAATTGTTTTCGCATTAGGAGATGTGATCGCAGAAAAAACAAAGGCAATGGTATCAACTGTTTTAGTAGTTATCGTTGTATTACTAATTTCATTCTGGCTAGGACTACCTGCTGATATCATCGAGCATAGTCAAATTAGTGGTATCGGAATGGTATTAATTAGTATACTAATCGTAGGTATCGGAAGTAACATCGATATCAAAGGATTGATCGCGCAGTGGAAAACTTGTATAATCGCCTTACTTGGAGCCTTATCAGGAGTAGCTGTTATTATGTTTATTGGACAATTCATCATAGGGCGTGAAATGGCTTATGTAGCAGGGCCGGTTTTCTCTGGAACGCAAGTGGCAATTTTAATCTTAATTGACGCACTAACAGCAAATGAAATGACTTATCTTATCCCATTCATACTATTAGTGTTTGTAACTGATAACTTACTAGGAATTCCAATTGCTTCATTTGTCCTTAAAAAAGAAGCGAGACGTTTTATCAAAAACAAAGATGAGGTCAAAAAATATGCACAAGTAACGTTAGATGATCCAGCTGAGACAAAAAGGTTGATAAAAATGCCAGAGTTTATGAGGAAGCCGAGTGGAATTTTCATGCGAATTGCAATCATTGCCTGCGTAAGTTTCTTCTTGTCTAATTTGCTTGATGGGCGAATTCACTTCTTTGTAATGTGCCTCATTATGGGAGTAATTTTCACTGAAATCGGATTTTTAGAAAAGCAATCATTAATTAAAACACAATCATATGGATTTGTTGTTTTTGTTACAACAGTCGTAATATTTGGTACCCTCTCCGATACTTCGCTTTCGATGTTGATAAGCCTCATGATTCCATTGTTTATTACCCTTGCTCTCGGGTTTATTGGTGTTCTTATTGCTTCGTTTTTCATTGCGAAAGGTTTAAAGGTAAGTCCATGGATGGGCATTGCTATGGGGGTCGCTTGCTCATTTGGGATGCCGACTACATTCTTAATTCCAAAGGAAGTGGCTGAGGCTATCGGGCAAACTGATGAGGAAAAAACTGCAATTGAGAATTATATTATGCCAAATATGGTAACGGCCGGTTTTGTTTCTGTTACTATTGCATCAGTGTTTATCGCACAAGCAGCAGTTTCAATTTTATTTGGATAACTAAAAAACCACTCGCAAGGGGTGGTTTTTTATATGGGAATTAGTCGCTCAAAAATTCATCCATCCAAATGATACGCGCTTCAAACCACTCTATTAAACTATGTGCTTGTGCGAGTGGTCCTGTTATTTCACGAGTCATGTGCGATGAACTCCAGCGATATGTAATGCCACCTTGATCAGGCCAACGTTCAAAATTTCTATTAAAATCAGATTCGAAAGTGGTGGCCATGTAATAAACCCGATCTATGGTTGTACGGATTTCGTTATCACGAATTTCGAGATAACGTTCATTTACAAGAGTTCTAAACCAGTAGGACGTAAGCAGGTAGTAAAACCAGTCGAGACGGGAGTGCCCATAGTCGTTTAATACAGCGTGAGATCCGATTGGTGAATAGACGTATTCGGTTGAGCCGGAGCTTAGATCAAAGTCCCAAACGGGACCTGCATATAAGCGTCTATTCTCACCTTGGCCTCTAATTTGAAAGAAGGCGCTTGACCAGCGGGTATCCTGGTTTCTCATAAATTCTTGAACTAGGTAATAGTCGATAAATGTTTCGAAATCGATTAGTTTTGCAAGGGCTTCTTGGTTGCGGTTTTGCATAGCGATATCAACCCTCGTTAAAAAATCTTCTACGTATAGCGCGTGCGGATTATTTACTTCATCCATCCATGCTGATGTACTTGGATATCTTATGTCCCATGAACCGCGAACTTCGACCCAGTGCGTGTTGACCGGAGTTCCACCATCACGAGTTCTGGCGTCAAATTCAATCATGTATTCAGATATTGTTGGGTTCTCGTCAAGTGTTAAATTTGCGCGCCCGTATGTTGATTCGCGTTCATCAAGCAGCATGTAAACACCGCGATAATCGCCATCAAGATATAAATGTACAAACCATGCTTGCGGGGTGAAATGAAATGATAGTAAATCAGCTAAGTAATAGGCGGCGAAATTTCTTAGATGGCTCGGATCGGCAACATTTGCGAATGTTACCCAGTCACGCCCGATGTGAGGCGAGTCAAACATTGCCCTCTGCTCATCAATAAATCTGAATCTAACTGGTCTTTTTTCTCCAAATGACCACCAAGTACTATTGCCTCGACCCCGCGCCCTAACTTCTAAGTTTTCAATTTCAAATTCTTCACTGGTATTACTGACATTTAGTGTCGCACCGAGCCAATTATCGCGAAAAATTTGCAAGTCTAAAACTGGTCCACCCCAGTAAAAAGGGAAAAAGTAGTCTATATCAATTTCAATCACT
>JGI24703J35330_11748039_pt1 | contig 10100 bp, 9 predicted proteins | sample TergutNt197P1_FD_35330 | JGI IMG/M metagenome (IMG submission 35330) | reverse complement strand
AACCTTGCGTGCCTCCAGCACGCGGCGGTTTTCGCTCCTTGCATTTCGGCAAAAATCCTGCGGACTGTGTAAAGTTTATTGGTGGGCAATTCCTAACCATTGTGGCAAGGGGTATCGGGGCAATGGAAACGGTCAAGTAAATTTCAAGCATACGCCCAACGACAACGATAAAAATAACGATTGCCATAATGCTCATGCAAAGCCCGATTAACTGAATTTGCAACCATACGCCCATGAGTTCACCTATACCCATGTCTTGCATGGTTGCTTCCAAAGCCGCCATCATTGCGGGGCTTCCGAGGTCAGTTTCTCCCACAATCAGCCCTGCGGCGTTATTGATTACGTTCTGTGCTACATCAAATACCGCCATTACAATGTTAAATGTGTTGGTGAGGATGAAAACGGCGATAAATGTTTTGAAAATCCACTTAAAAATGTTAAATGTATCGAAGTCTTGCAGATTGTTCTTTTCGATAATTAACTGTATTAACTCGTAACACAGCACGAAAGTTAAAATCATTCCCGCGATTGGCAGTACAACCGTTTCAGACAGATTCTGAATCATGGCAAAAACCCCGGCGTTCCAGCCCGCCGGGGTTTGACCTGCTTGCACAGCAATGTCGGCTACTTGATTGTTTACACTTTCAAATATCCGCTCAAAACTTGCCATGATACCGTCAATGAGAAACTGTCTTATCCAGTCAGTAATGCCACCGAATAACCAGTCCATCATCTATTTCTTACCCGAAAAGCCCTGTAAGTTGTGGTACAAGCAACATACCGATAAGCGCAACGCCGCCTCCCGCCATAAGTTGCTTCATGCCCTGCGACTTCGCGCCGGGGTTATCGTTGCCGTAGCCTTCGAGAAGATTGATTACTCCCCAAACGCCAAGCCCTGCACCGAGAGCGATAACCAATGTTTGCAATACTCCAACTGCGCTGTTAAAAAACTCCATAATGAAGTAACTAAAAAATTTTTCTGGGCTTATTTTGTTCATTTTGTGAAACTGCAACGTAACTCTCAAAATGATTTTGCCTAGTTTTGTTCATCAACAGTGCCCAGATTTTTTAGTATCTCCTTTTTTATTTTTTGGTTGCAGTTAGACTGTTGATGAATTGAAAAAGGCACTCCCAAAGGAAGTGCCAGTAAAAAAGCCGAGTTATAATCAAACACTCGACTCAAAGTTATGAAAAATGCATTTGTGTAGCAAAAGTGGCAGGAGGTTCTCTCGCTCTTGTTTTCAAATGTATAATAATGACCACTCCTTGTGTCCGCAGTAACGGCGGATATTTTTATGAACACGGCAAAAGACAACCCTGCGATATGCAGAGTTGCCCTTTGTGGTACTCATAAATTTTGTGTTGATTTATACAACCAGTTTTGTACGCATCTGTACTTTGCCGCGACAGTATGGACAGTCAGCCCCCGAAAACCTAGCACCAATACTACTTAACCACCGATGCCCCGCCGCGCAACGCCACCACACGCGCTTGTTTGAAAACGGCTTAAAATCTTCCGGCAAAAGCCCCTCATTTCTTTGCTTATCCCACTCATCAGCCAGCTTAGGCAGAACAGAACCAAAATCTGTTTCACCCGGAATGGCTAGAATCCCTGTACAATATGGACATTCTTTTCCTTCATGGCGATTATATATGGCTGTTTTCCACATATGACCCTTTTCGCAACGCCACCAAACTTTCTTATGGCTTCCGACCACGAAATCTTCCGGCTTTAGAGATGAGTTCATCTCAAAATCCCATTCCTTGACTAGCTCGGGGTGCAGTGTCTTAAAATCATTTTCGCCAACAATAGGTCGTTTGTTTGAACAATAAGGACAACCATTACCGCGAATCCTGTTTGATGAAGATGACTGATAGCTATGACCTTTGGAGCATTTCCACCAATAACGCTTGTGAGAGTGACATGCTATTGAATCCGGCGTTATCTCTCCGTTTTTCTCATCGTCCCATTCTTCGCAAAGCAGAGGATATTTGGTTTTCAAGTCTGTTTCCCCGACAAAAACAAGTTTCCCTGCATCATATGGGCAACCATGCCCCTGCAAGCGATGTAGTATTTTCGTTTGCCATTCATGCCCATGTTTGCAAATCCACCATACTTTTTTATGTGAACCTGCCAAAACATCTTGAGGGCGAAGATTGCCGTTTTTCTCAAAGTGCCACTCATCAGCGAGGTTTGGAGCAATTGTTAGTAGGTCATTGAAGCCGGGTAGTAGCTTTCTGTTTGCACAATAGGGGCAACCTTTCCCTGAATTACGGCTGGCAACATCTATTTTCCAACTATGTCCGAGTTCGCATCGCCACCACATCTTTTTATTACTGTTCGCTGCGATAGTGCTTGGAGTAATATCGCCATTAAGCTCATAATCCCATTCCAACGCAACGTGAGGGTTTACGGTTTGCAAATCGTTCACACCCGTGACTAAAATATTTCCTGCACAAGAAGGGCATCCACAGTTTTTGCGGCTATATAAAACTGCTAACCAGCTATGACCGCATTTGCATTTCCACCATATTTTAATATCTGCCCCGATAGAAAACTGTTCGGGATACATCTCCCCATTCTTTGTTTCATCCCATTGTTCGGCAATATGGGGATGTGTGGTCACTAAATCGTTAAACCCCATCCAAACTTTTTGTCCGGCACAATATGGACAGTTCCGCCCAAAAGTGAAACGTTTGTTGACTTGTGCCAGCCAACTATGTCCAAGTTCACATTTCCACCAGACTTTTTTGTTTGAGCCACCGGTAAGGCTATCTGGGTCTATTTCGGCGTTTTTTTCGTAATCCCATTCATTCATAAGCAAAGGATTTTCTTCCATAAGTTTCTTACGCATTTTAGTTTCCCTCCATTAAATTTGCAGCCATTTGGCGCAACAGTGAATCTTCCCGAGATAGTATCTGTTTATCTGCCGATATTGATTTAGAAAACGAAAGAGGCATATCCTTTTCAACCAGCGAGTCCATAGCTGTTTGCGTAACCACGGTGTCTACGCACTCTAGAGTACCTTCATTTTTCAAAATCTCATTGGCGATTGCGGTGTGCAGATACTTTTTTATCATATTTGTAAGATGACGGTTTTTTGCAAGCATATCCCGTTGCTCACATCTGTGTACTGTCAACTGTTGAGATGTTTCACTAAACTCAACCTTCAACTGCTCAAACTCAAGAGATTTTTGCTTTAATTCATGGGACAGAGCCTCTTTTTCTTTCAAAAGCGCACATGCCCTTTCATGTATTCTGCGCCATACACCATCAAGCTCAATCAGTGCAGTTTTGAGAGAATCGGGGTTTCGATTGCGCCTAATGAACGCATCAACATCCAAATCTTTATAGGCAAGAGAGTTGCCTTTCGTAAAAAATGGTGACAAGTCTCTAAGTTCCTCTATACGCACCCGAACTTCCTTGGTTCGCCTAAAGTCATAAGGCTTCACATCGAACCCTTGTGTGACTGCGCATTCTGCCAAAAAACTATATTTTAACCTCGAAGGGTCGCCTGTTTCTTCGTAGACGGTGTTTACGATTGCAAGCATATCATCCGTATTCATTTTCCTTGGTCTTGCCATTATGCACCCCCTTCCTTCGAGTATTCTTCTAAAAGACACTTGCCATAACGGTCGCCGCTGTGTTGTAAACGTAATAGTGCCGTTTTTATATCTTCCGTATAGCCAAAACCTTTTCTGACAAGTTCTATCATACAGATTAAATACTTACAGTCTGCATCAAGCTGTGCTTTTGCAAACTTGTCGTCATTAAACTCAAGCATAAAACCCGGATTATCAGGCAAGTAGTAGCTACAATAGCGACAATCACCGATATTTCCATTATTACCGACGCACTTTAAGCAGTCGGATACTTCACCATCTTTGTATGCGGCAGATGTGCATAATCCACCGTAAACTTTTTGAGCGTCTTGTGGTTTAGTGATATAATACTTTGAACTACCACTTATCATCGTCTCGGCACTTCTTGATTTGCGAAACCGTTCAAGGGTCATACACTCAACAAGATTTGAGATGTTGGAGTAGTAATGGGAGCTAATGTCTATGTTGGAGTGTCCGGCAAGTTCACGGCAGACAACAGGAGAGCCGCCTGATAGAATAAGGTTAGTCATTGCAATATGACGAGTATCACCAAGACGTATTTCTGAAATATCTTCGCCTTGGGGCTTAACTACCTCATTGTAAAAATATCTACGACAAGTGTTGAGCGAATCATAGGAATAATACCGACTTCGCCATACACCGCCTTTGCCGGCAATATAATCGAAATGGGGTTCTGTCAAAAACAAGGTGTTAATCTCCGTTTGCCGCATTGCTTCGGTAGATTTCATATACCACAGCAGTTCTTCCGCCAGTTGCGTGTTTACAACGTATTCATGAAGTTTATAATCATCTGCTATGCTGTATCCGATTTTCTCCTTCCCGCCTTTTAACTTGGTTCGTCTAACAGTGATGATATTTTCTCCGTTACGCATAAAAAGACAGTTTCTCGGCATTAGCAGAAGTTCCATAGGGCGTAACGGCAGGATTGCCGTGAGATTCCACCAGAAATATAGTGGAAAGTAGAACAACTTTTGTCGCTCATCAGCATGTCTCCAAAAGTTAGATAATACCTTCTGGAAGCGCAAGTACGACTTAAAATCTGCAAGCCGACGCTGTTTCGCCGTTTTCTTGCGCCATACACGTTGTTCCATTCTTTCTTCCAAGTCTGCGATAACTGCATCGCGCCGTTCGTTTCCTCCCGGTATCAGTTGCAATAGCGATACGATGTGAGTGCCATATTCAATCAACTGTGCTACATTTTCGCTATCCGTAACAGAAAGCCGATTGAGAAATCGGACAAGTTCTTGTAACGAGTCAAGGCTTAATTCTCCAAGATTTAGGAGTATGTACGCCTTAACACACTTAACATACTGAGGATAAGTACAGCCAATCCATGACATAGCAGCCTTTTTTGTTCCACCTTCAAAGGAGAGCATCGCCAGCCCCACATTTTTGGCTTCGTTTGTGAGTGTCCACGACATATCTTCAAATGTACCGGTTATAATAATGCCGCGTTGCCTGTAATCCTCAAAAATGTCTTTTACCATACGGAGTACCGTGCCATCCAACTCACGGATTGGCATCGTGCGACTGTATCCGTTGCCGGTTTCCTCCCGTGCCGCCACTGATAACGCCACTCATTTCCACCTCCATAATATCCAGCAATCCGCTGACATCTTCATTGGGATATAAATGTTTAGCCGAAGCCAACATTTCTGTTACAGCAGGCATAATCGCCTGCCCTATGATTTTTGAATACCTTTTTGCATCCACCTTGCCCTTCATGCAATCTGAAAGACGTGCATACTCCCGCATTAACGTATACATGGTTGTCTGTGTGTAAATCTCATAACCGCAACCTATACAGCCACCTCGTTCGGGATAAGGGCAACTTTGCTCCGCTGATGTCATTAAGCACAAAAAACCATGTTGTCTGCCTGATGCCGCACCGGAAGCGATATTTTGCAGCATTGCCCCAACGCTCTTTTTGATTAAAACAGGTTGTTTTATGACATCTGCTACGGTTTTTCGGCTTTTAATCATCGCACGCTCTGTTACTTCGGCTAAACTTTCGATTTGATATGCTGTTAATCCGAGTTCGCCTATCAGTTTTGTTTGGTCACTTACGGTCAGTTTTTTATATTCAGTTCCTGTATACATTTCCAGCAATGCGGCGGGTATAAAGCTAAATATGCCACGCTCAAACATTTGTCGGATAATAAACTCAGGACTGTAGCCACTGAAACGCGCATCCCTCAAGTATATACCTGTCGTTTCAGAAAGCCTGTTTAGTCCGCTTTTATGGCTTCGCGCCAACGCCGCAAGCATGTAACCTTTGGGTTTTCCGGGTTCATCGTCTGCAACAAGGTCGATTCCTTGCAAATATGATTTATTGCAACGCCGGGATGAAAAACGCCTGTTACCGATGGCGTGAATAAAATGCTCACCGAAAAAATCTCGCATAGTCGATAAACGGTCAAATGGTTCTATGAATCCATCGCCGGGGCGGATTTTAAGGTTGTGAGCCAGCACAATCGCTATTATTGTGCCAATGGGTGCTTTCAGACTTTCAGGTATGAACAGTTTTATGTCGGGTATGTTGTCATGAACAGAGGTCTTAGAAGGTTTTATAGGCTTCATTTTCAACCGTATATGCAACTCGTCAGTCAAAGCAGATGCTTCTTTCTTTGTAAATGTGCCTGTGGCGATTTTTTCAAGAACTACATCCCCGGCATAAGGAAGTGTCGGAGCAGGTATACGTTCCATATCGCCTGACCGCAAAGCACAAACGAAGTGAACCGCAACAAACAGCCATAATCTTGCGTAGGTTTTGTTGGCTATGGCTTTTTCGAGCAACCCTTGGCACATCCACATTTCTTCATTAAACACACAGTATGCCATTATAGAAAAGTCATTCAGAGAATAAGCATCGTTTGCAAGCATAGTGTTGTTTCGTGAGTTAAATGAATATTTCCATTGTGATAGTGGGTTGCCATTTCGTTTTACCGTGTTTAGAAAGTCCGAAAACAATCGTGCAACTGCCCTTGTCGCATTGATTTCTACTTGTTGGATTAGACGCTCTATATCGTTTTCATCAAAATGGGCTGCATCTTTTTCCGGCTCAGAGAGCAGAAAATCGAGCAACTTCCACGCCGATGGGTCGTCATGTAGGTTCTTTTTTGTAATGAACTTACTGTATAAGCGGCAAGTCTCCGGGAAGATGTTTGCAAAGTGCTTTAGCATCAATGATATTTTTTCTTGCCCGGATTTGCGATATGCTGACAACCATAGCGAAAAGGAATCTTGAATTTTAGGCATATCATTTTATGAAACCCACGGAACTCGGTCTTTCATGATATAATCAATGTCGAACCAGTCGTTTGCGTCCATAAATGTAATGATATTTGTTCGGTCGTTAGCGTTACCTTTATACAGAGAATTTAATGTCGCCCCAAACTCGGCGGCGAACTCGAATAGATTCTTATAGCCCGTCACGGTTATTAACCGCCTTTCCTCCGTTGTTTATCAATAATTCAGCCAACAAACCACCTGTACTGTCCAATTCTCTAACAAGGTCGCCTTTGTTCTGTAAATATAGCAGTGCGCTTTCAGGAGTTGTGTCACCGCGCCAATATTGGATTTGCGCTATATCTTCACCATACAGTACAAGTTGAACCGAAAACCAATGTCGTAAAGCGTGTAGCCCCAAAGTGTTTTCGCACAACAACTGTCCATAAATCCGACATTCATTGTCGTCACTTTCAAGCAACGCCGGTCTAAGATGATTATTAACCAATGAGGAAAACCGCCTGTAATAATCATTGTAGGTCATGGCAAGCCCTTTGCTGTTAATAAACATCGGGCAGTAGTCCGCCTCAAACTTCTGTCCGGCAAGATAAATTTTGTGACGCTCGTAAGCGGTATGGAAAGCATACATAAATGGTGGGTAAACGTATTGTCTACGCTCTTTTTTGATTTTTCCGCAGACAACCCCATCGCTTCGCAAGGGCAGTTCCTTTGTTAAATCAATCTCCATTTTCATAGGCTTGCTTTCAAAACGTGTTATAATGAACCCGTTGCCCAAAGGACTACCCTCTTGGCGCACGTTCATGGCTTCACCGGCTCTCAATCCTGCAAAGGCTTGTAAGCATATGGCGAATGCAATATCAGGTGCATAGCGAAATGCCAAGTTTAAGAGCATTTGAAATGCTTTTGAGGGTAGTTCCCTAAAAATGGGCTTGTGGCTGTTGAAACCCTTTACTTGAAAGGTCGGTCGCTTTTGTTTTCGAGGTTTGCCATGTTTTCCGTATACGGCGGCTTCAGTAACAAGGTCAGACTCCGCAAGAACCACAGCCGTGCCAAATTTACGACGTAGTTTTCTGAAAAACATGGTGACAGCGTGTACACATTTTTCTATGCTCTGCTTCCCGCGATAACTGCCATCAGGCAATGGTTTCTGTGCGTAATCCCGAAAAAAACACTCCAAGGCTTCGCGGCTGATTTTGAAAACATGGTCTATGCGATAATCGCTGTAATGGTCGATTAGAACGTAGTTGAGCATCATGCAAACGTACCGCAGTTTAGTTTCCGCATCGGACACCAAAGGTGCGAACACTTTGCCATCGTATACGCCGACGTAGTTATGAAGTCTTGTGAAGTGAACAATTAGAGCAAAGCGGTTTTTGACAACGATAAAGTGTCGCGTGTACACTTCGCCGTTTGGGGCAATAAGCCTATGACGATATAACCCGTAACGATATTCTGTACGCCATTCGTTTTGTGTGGAAAACCCTATGATTTTGCCCATAACCTAAAGCTGGTTTAGTTCTTTTTGCTCAAGGTAGACGGTAAGGGCTTCTTTCTTTTGACCTTCATCCTTGGCAAAAACAACTTTGGAATAGGATTCTCTAAGTTCCATGCTATCCCGCTTATCAATTAGACAGGAAAAGATGTCTCTGTATAATTGCTTGAAGTTCGGGTCACAATCGGAAGTGTCGCAACATTCCATAAATGCGATGATTTTATGGAATATTTCGAGAGGTATCTGGACTTTCTTTGGCTTGTTGGATGCTGGCATTGCATAATCTCCCTTCTTTATGGTCGGCAATGGTCACGGTAGTGCCGACGCAGTTCTTTTTCTAAGGGAGATTATAAATACGCTTCATTCTGCAACCAATACGCTTCGGGTTCCTGGCCACAGATGGGCATTAGCAAGGGTTCGGACGATTGTAGTCAGCTTGGATTTTGGGCTTATTTGAATTTGGCATTTGCTCATTATGGTTGTAGTTTTCGTCAAAATATAATGCATCATCTCGCGCCACCATGTTTTTATGCGGTATATTTCTTGTTCTTCCAATTCGCAAAGGGCTTCTTCTGGATTTCCCTCAATAATAGATTCTATAGTTTCTGCGTCATAGCGTTTATATGGAACAATTATGTCCGGCAGAACATGGTGTATCTTACCGCAATCTTTACATCGTACCCGCTGTACGAGCAGGAGCAAAAGACTTCCAATAAATGTAATCAGCTTGCGACTGCGCCAGCCCTTCTTAATCAAGTCGGACGAATCACAAGAAGGGCAGTTGAGTGGCTCATCTGCCCATACATATGAAGCTTGCTTGTCTTTGCTGTATTCAGTATGGTATTCCTTTATACTTATCATGGGGCTGTTCCGCTACCTTAAAAACACATGGGCGTGAACGCCCATGCTTCCACGCCGACGTAAACGCCGACGATTCAACAAGAATCATTCATAGACATATCACGCCAATATGATTATTCTTTTTACAAATACTAACAACCCTATGCAGTGTGGACAAGGGCTTATACGCCCTTGCTTTCACGTTGGCGTAAACGCCAACGCTTAAAACCAACAATCATTCATAAATGCTTGCAAATGAACATGAGTAAAATCTATACAGAGGGCAAACAAGGGCTTGAACGCCCTTGTCATACACTGACGTAAACGCCAGTGCTTAAAACCCCACCCCCAATAACATGATTGATGAACAAAACCCATGCAACTGAATTTTGTTCATCAGCCTGTAAAACGGTTTTGTCCATTTGAGGGTTTTGTTTATTTCGTTACCACATAAACAAAACCTTGCGAACTCGCTTATAATCATATTTCAACGAAGATTAGCGTTTTGTTCATTGTTTGCGAGTTATGAATGAAGCCTCCTTTTTAATTTTTTTTGGTTTTTTGTGTTTCTTGATATAAAAAAACAAGGCGGTTAAGCCTTGTGCCGGACAATAAAAAACGCCATACGGTAAAGAAACTCGTTACTACCGAATGGCGCACATGGGGGATTGCCCGTTGTTGCTGTAAGTGGGGCAAGCCAATATGAAGTTGTTGGCGGCGGTTAGTTGACTGCCAAACCGCCGTATTGCTAAAGTTTGCGGGATTATTCCGCTTTTTGTTCCGTTGATTCTGCCGTCATATCAATTTCAGCTACAACATAGACATCATCCTTCCTAATCTTTAATTTCGTGGAAAGGTGTTTATCCACATCAAAGGTATTTTTGGGGTCGTGGTC
>JGI24703J35330_11748040_pt1 | contig 10101 bp, 12 predicted proteins | sample TergutNt197P1_FD_35330 | JGI IMG/M metagenome (IMG submission 35330) | reverse complement strand
AGCAGTCAACCGCAGCCAGTCAGATACAAGATTGTACAACCCTTGCATATGCTTTGTCGGAGGTAAAGCGCGAGGGGTTCAAACTTGAAAACGTACCCTCTGCCAAACAAGGTAAAAACTAAGGTACAGGAACAGGATTGGGATGAAAGCGGAAAAGAAACAAATGCAACAACCGCCTGAATTATCCTCCGCATATGAGGGCGAAGTAAAACGAATGGAGGTGTTCTATAGGAACATTACGCAATCACGATTCTACTGTACTTAAAGCAGGTCAACCACACACATATCGTAAAAGGGTTGGCTCAACGGTTTATATTATAACCGTCCATAACAGCGAAACAAGCCAAGAAACAGCAGAAGATAAGCTAAAACGGCTGATAAGTCGGGAGGTTGAGCATAGTGCATAACCTTCCTTGTTCAGCAAGTTCAGTTAGTAAAAGTGCCGCAAATGTTCATAACTGCGGAAACGAGGCAGAAATGAGCAAGAAAGAGATTCAAAAGGTTAATGTTTTGTATGAGCGTGCCATAATATAAAGGCAGTAAATAGTCAATACTAAAAAACGTGGCAGTTACGCCATTTGTGGCACATTAAGCCACTACTGCCAGAAAGGGGTACGCAATGAAAGGACAAAAACAGAAGGTAACTATCCTCTACGAACGGTTGAGCCGTGATGACGAATTGCAAGGCACATCAAACTCAATCCTAAATCAGCGGCAGCTTCTCGAAGAATACGCCGAAAAAAACAACCTAATACCATACATCCATATTCAAGATGATGGATATTCGGGAACGAACTGGAACAGACCCGGTTGGCAAGAACTCATCACGAAAGTTGAAAATGACGAGGTTCATTGTATCTGCATCAAGGACAATACCAGACTGGGCAGGGATTACCTTAGAGCAGGGCTATACCGTGAAATGTTCCGTGAGCGTGGTGTAAGGCTAGTGGCAGTAAATGACGGTTTTGACAGCGAAAGCGGCGAAGATGATTTTACTCCGTTTCGTGAAATCATGGCAGAGCTATATGCCAGAGATACATCACGAAAAGTAAAATCTGTACTTACCGCAAAAGGGAAAAGCAGTAGACCCACTTGCAATATTCCTCCATACGGTTTTACCAAAGACCCCAACGACAAATATAAATGGATTATTGACGAAACAGCCGCCAACATAGTACGCCGTATCTTCCAAATGGCTATGGATGGGATAGGCCCATGCCAAATTGCCCGTATATTAAAGGAAGAAAAAGTTGAACGTCCCTCTTACTATTTTGGAAAACATGGACAAGGCACACGCAGAAATGACTTTGACCCCGACTATCCCTACACATGGAACGGAACTACTGTAGGAAAAATGCTTAGTCAGTTAGAATACTGCGGTCACTTGGCAAATTTGAAAACAACTACATCAGATTTCAAGAGTAAAAAAATTCATGTAAAACCAAAAGAAGAATGGTACGTTTTTGAAAATCATCACGAAGCAATCATCAGCCAAGAAGTATACGACACCGTTCAAAAATTGCGGGAAACGAAACGCAGAATTGATACACTAGGGTATGCAAATCCCCTAACGGGGTTACTATGGTGTGCCGACTGCGGAGCAAAAATGTACAACTATCGCACATCACAACCGAGGTCAACCAAAGAGAAAAAACTCATTGATGTGTACCATTGCTCAACATATAAAATGGGAAAGCGCACGTTTGATGATAGGTGTTCCGTCCATCACATAGCATCAGATGTCGTTAAGGATATTATACTGGACATTCTCAAAAAAACAATCGGATATATCCGCACCCATGAAGATGAATTTATAAGCCAACTGAAAACATCTTCGGCACAAATGCAGAGCGAAGCAGTTAAGAAGCACAGAAAACAAATTGCAAAAAACGAAAAACGCGCCAATGAACTTAACAAAATCTTCAATGCTTTATATGAAGATAAGGTGTTGGGGAAAATATCGGAGGAACGCTTTGCCGAAATGACCGCAACATATGAGCAAGAACTATCCGACTTGAAAAATCAAAATGCTAGATTTCAATCTGAACTTGACGAGTTTAATATTGAGAATGACAAGACAGATAAATTTTTAGCATTGGTACGAAAATACACACGCCTTGAAAAATTAACAAATGCCATGCTGAATGAATTTGTGGACAAAATTATAGTCCATGAAGGTGTATGGTCGGAGGGCAAGCATCCAAACGGCAGACCAAAAGGTATACGTTCTCAACGTGTAGATGTTTACCTTAAATATATCGGAAAATTCGATGTACCCGATATGCGAACGGCAGAAGAAATCGAAGCGGAACGCATTGCCGCTGAAAAATTAGAAAAGAAACGCAAGGCAGGGCGTGAAACAGCACGCAGAGCGGCTGCTAAAAAACGAGCCACCAATATTGCATTAGCTGAATAAGCAATTCCAATTTTATCAAAACGGCTTACAGACAATACTGTAGGTCGTTTTTTGTTGCCTTAAAACCGCCATTTCAAAAAAAGGAGAAATGTCCATGCAAAATTTAGCAATCAAAATTCCAAGCACCAATAGCACAACAATCACCAAGAGAATACGCACAACTAATTATATTGTGGGTATTCATTTTAGCACCACAGCCAAAGAATCCGTCAGCGACAAAATATTACGGCTTATCAAAAGCGAAATAACGAACAAGACGTAATCGCCAATTACGGCAGTTAAAGTGGCTTCAAAATCTAGCCACTTTTTCTATATAAAAATCTAAAACAAAAGGAGAAATCGCAATGGCAAAAAGCAGAACTGAAAAAATCGCAAGCTATGACGAGCAAATCGCCATGCTACAAAAAAGGCGCAATGAGGAACTGGACAAGCAGAAACAGGAAGAAAGAGACGAGCGAGAGAAACGCCAACGCAAGCGTGGTGAGATTCTCGAAAAGCTAATACCCGAAACAGTAAATCTCACAATCGAGCAATTTACAACCTTGCTAAACCGCACCACCGCTAACCCCTTCGGGCGTGACAAACTGGCTGAAATTATCAAAGACGGTGAAGCTAAACCGAAACCCCAAGCCACTCCGCCGCCATCACAATCACCGCCGAGCAACAAGCCCACGCCACAACCGCCACAATCCTCATCACACGAAAAACTCAACAACCCCACAAATACCGATGAACGGAAAAATTAAGTCTGTGCAATTCCGAAGTGCGGCTTTTGCCATAGGCAAAAGCAAACCCCACCGCATCGCCGCCGTTGTACTGCTTCCGCTATATCGGCGGAAGCAGTACCCCCATGTTTTCGCCATAGGGGAAACTCCACATAATCGGCGGATTTACGGTTAGCAAGCACAGCAAAAGGATAACCTTTTGCGTGCTTGCTGGGGAAACCCCAGACCCCAAAACCTAAAACCCATGCGGCGATAATGCCGCAATCAAAACCCGAAACCGTAAAACCTCAACCCCAAAATCCCAAATGACAGGAGCGTTGCCAATGCAAAATCGCAAACGTGCAGTACAGCTTATCGTCCGTGTTACCCAAAAAGAAAAAGACCATATTCACAAAAAAATGGAAATATACGGCACGGAAAACTTTAACGCCTACGCAAGAAAAATGCTCATTGATGGCTACGTTGTTAAAATTGATACAGGACATTTTCAAGAACTCGCCCACGAGGTAAATAAAATCGGAACGAACATAAATCAGCTAACTCGTGTAGCCAATATCACAGGCACGGTTACAAGCAATGACATCAGTCGAGTACAGGAGTTGGTGAACGAATTATGGCGGTTACTAAAATCCTCCCTATCCGCTCTACTATCCAAAGGTCAGTAGATTATATATGCGACCCCACCAAAACCGAGGGCAGTTTATTAACCCATTCCGAGCATTGTGTCCCACAAACGGCAGGGCAAATTTTTCATCATCACTTAAACCAATGTCGTGCGGGTGGAAACACAATCGGTAGACACCTTATACAATCATTCGCCCCGAATGAGGTAGACCCAACCACAGCGCACGAAATCGGTAAACGGTTAGCGGAAGAAATTTTGGGTGGTCGGTACGCCTATGTACTCGCCACCCATGTTGACCGTGGGCATATCCATAATCATTTTATATGGGGAGCAGCCGACATGGTTTCGCACAAACGGTATCGCTCAAACAAAGGCACATATCACGAAATCAGAAATATCAGTGACCGTTTATGTAAGGAGCAAAATCTTTCTGTAATTGTACCACAAAGTAGGGGTAAGAGTTACGATAATTATTACCCCGAAAAAACAAGTCAAAATTGGCGGGATAAATTACAAGCTACCATAGACAATCTTATCCCCATGTCAAAAAACTTTGAGGATTTTTTGAAGCAGATGGAATCAAAAGGTTACAAAGTCAAGCGTGGCAAACATATATCTTTCCAAGCCCCCGAACAGGAACGCTTTACCCGCGCAAAACGCATTGGAACAGAGTATACCGAGGACGCAATAAAAGACAGAATTGCAAATTCCTTGTTGCTTCAAGAACAAAAAGCACTTGCTGAAAAAGAACAATCCCAACAGCCAGTTCAAGCACCGTCACAGTCGAAAAATTCGCAACTTCAATCACCAACCCATGCACCACAACAAGAGCAAAAACCGTCAGCACAGAAGCCTACACCTCCACTCAAACAAGCACCAAAGCCACTGCTACCATTAGGGGGCATAGCTTTATGGGAAAGCATAATCCGTAGACGCAACACCGCCGAAATTTATAACCTCATGCAACAAAACGGCGGCTACAACCACTTTGTAAATTTGATGACCGAGAGCCGTATCGCACACGAAACAATAGACAACGCTATTAAAGCCAATGAAAGTCGAATAGCGGCATGGGGATATTTGCGTGAGGACATAGTAGACCTTAACCGCACCCACAAAATTTACAACGAGTACAAGGCACTCCAAAAATCCACGAAGTTTTTTGCCAAGCGCACGGCAGATAAATTTTACGCAAAACATGAGGACGAAATCTACACTCACGAAAAAGCCTTGCGGGAATTAAAGGATTGCAAACGTCCTCTGCCTACGGTAAAAGAGATAGACGAGGAAATAGCCAAGGGCAAAAATGCCAATGTTCAAAACGCGAAACTTTACAGAACAGCAAAGGCAGAACATACCCGATTTACCACCGTTCACCGCAAGCTGTACGTCATCAATAACGAGCATAAACCAAAAGCACCACAACGGCAAAAACAGCGTTCAAGAGATGATGGTTTGAGTATCTAGCGTACAAAAAGGCGGTTCAATTTTCGAGCCGCCTTAAAAATGCGACCATTAGGGCAATATGCTATAATTGACCCACAGGACAAGAAAAATTCAAATGGAAATAAAAATGTAGCCGTATGAACGTAATATAATTTCGCACTTTATTTGTGTTTATGCCGATAATAAAGGTGTAACCATAGACGGCATATTTCAACAAAGACACTAAATTTTGCTAGTAGGGATGGCATGAAAATGAGCGATTTAACAGGCATACAAGCAATGGACAACGAAAAAGACAAGAGCAAAATGGCGCAGATATTCGATGAATATTACGCCTTAATGCTTCATGTTGCTATGAGCATATTAAAAGACCGCGCTTTGGCGGAAGATGCCGTTTCCGAAAGTTTGGAAAAGCTAATCAAAAATATTTCAAAAATAGGAGAGGTTTCTTGTTACAAAACCAAGTCCTTGATTGTTATTATAGTAAAGAACACTTCTTTGAATATTTTGAAAAAGGAAAACCGCAACGCTACTCTTGACGATGAACAGAGTGACACGATTGACGAAAATGCTATTATCCCGGAAAAATTGGTAAGCATGGAAGGATTCGAGGATTTGGTGGAAATTATTAAATCCTTGCCGCCAACACTGAAAGAGGTCGCCGTTCTTTCCTTGGTGCATGAGTACAATCACAATGAAGTAGCCACCAAACTTGGAATTAAGTACGATGTTGTAAAAACGCGCCTATCACGGGCAAAGAAAATGATTAGGAATATTTTGCGAGGTGAAACACATGGCAAATAACACAGACCTAAACGAACGATTATTTAACGCTATGTTAAAAGTAGCCGCCGAAGAAGCAACTATACAAGAAATGGACGAATTTCCAAGCCGAGAAGAATTGGAAAAGCTGTACCCGCGCACCGAAGCCTTTGACAAAAGAATTTCAAAAATCATAGGCAAGCACGAACGCACGGAAAAAAGAAAACAAGCCGCAAGAATTTTCGCAAGGGTAGCCGCCGCCGTTGGAATATTCTTTACGGTTGGCTTTGCGGCGTTAATGAGCGTGGAAGCGTCACGGAATCTTGTTTTACGCACAATATTCAACATATATGACGGTCATGTTGTTTTTGAATTTGGCGAGCCTGAACACATTATTTATGATTTTGGTGACTATGAATGGCATGAGGAATACGGCGATTTAAGGTTTCCGTCAGATGGTAAACACCCATTGCAAGGGCTTTTGCCTGTTGGTTTTGAATATATACAAAGTAATCGCCGCCCCACAAGCAATCTATTTATATTTGAAAATAACGCCGACAAACAAATAATTTTTGAACAACGCGAAAAAAGCGAAGAGTTGCGTATGTACGTTGGTAACGAAAACAGCGATTTTTCTATATGGGAAATAAACAGCCAAGATGTATTCGTTTTTGAAGCCCTAATCAACGGCGATTTCCACATCATAATGTGGGAAGATGACCGATATATATTCAGTTTACTTTCAAATATTGACATTGATGTGCTTGTAGAAATTGTCCGAAACATGATTGAACGATAGCCCCAAAAACTTCCTCAAAAATTTTTCTGAAAATCTTGTTACAAAGCACCCCCTTCGATTGTTTATATTATAAAGGGAGAAAAAATAAATGCACGGACGCAAAAAAAGTTGGAGGGATATATATGTCGGCAGTAAACGGAACTAATTTTTTTGATTCGTTTGTACAAGGCAGTTATGGAACACAAAAAGGAAATACTCAACCAAGCACCGCAGATTTTCATGTAGAGCAAAATTCAACACCAAGCCAAGGAAATCCTGTTGTATTCATGGGCATATCTTTCATGGGCGGGGGGCGTTCTGTATCAGCTTCGGTTTCCAAAGCTGATGGTTTTTCAGCAAGCAACCCTGTGTTTCTCGTTGTAGGAACAGATGTGGACGGAACTCCTTTTGAAAAAATTATAAACGTAAACAACATAGACCCACGAAATGCGTCACTTGCTGAAATGTACGCACTCAATGGGTACAGGGCGGTTAATGGTATTCCAAGGATACCTATGATGTTGATGAATCCCGATTCGCCGGACAGCTTAGACGCTCCAATGGTTGCAAATGCTTTTGAGCAGGGAAATTTTCTTTCACCACTGCTTGAATTAGCGGCAACGCAACGTACCACGGGAAATTGGGATTCACATTTCATTCTTAATGAAGTGACAAGTTGGCTAACGCAATTTCCACGGGCATAAAATAAAAGCATAGACGCGAAAAAATACATTAAAGGGGTGTAAGATATGGTTTCTGGAATCAATCCATCACAATTGCCAATACTTAGCAACATAACGAGCAACACGCAAGGTTTAAGTAATCGGGAGAAAGAAATATTATGCCAAATACGCGAGAAAATTTCTTCCGAGTTAGGTGTTCCTGTAAAAATAAACATGGGACAACAGCTTTCAAACGGCATGACAATATCTTTAACAGGATTTGCGGGTGCTTCCGCTGACGGCACACGTTCGCCGTTGGTTTTGACAAAAAATATTTTGGCTGAAATGGCTTCCGATGAGCGCAAGTATGACGAGTGGATGGCGTGGATACGAACGCAAATGCAAGAACTGATTTCACTTGAAAATTCGCTTCAAGAAAATGTAAGGCAAGCAGAAGCAATGGATGCTGACCTAAGAAGTCAACAAATAAGGACTAACATGATGTCTGCTTTGGATTTTTGGAATGAAAACAGCAGCGGATTTTGGACGCAGTTAGGGCAAGGGCAAGCTGTTCAGCATAATATTGTTCGCGCCGAATAAGAGAAGCGGATTCATAAAAAGGGATTATAAAAAACCTGCACGGATGCAAAAACTGGAGGGATTTACATGACAGGAATTAACACAAATGCAACGCTATACTGTGCATTAACCCCGCAAGAATTGGGCATAGCAAAACTGCACCACCAAACGCAGAAGGTGAACAGTTTTTTCAATAAAATCATGTCAAGCACTTGCGATGAAGAAATTGCTCAACTGCAAGCGGATTACAAGGAGGCACGGGCTGTACGGCGTGAATTGCAACAGCGATATAGCGCGGATTTTGCATATCATGTACATGGATTAGAGCGGTTATGCTGTTCCGAAATGGTTAAACTTAGGGCAAGACTACGCAACAATTTTGGATTTATTAACTTCAACTTGCCCCGACAAGATTTCAACTTTGATGAAATTGCTAATGCCATAATAATGGGAATTGGTAGCCGCATACAAATGGGACACTATCAGCTTCATGTGCTTGATTATAAGGTTGCCGCTTTTACAAATGATTGGCGCGACCCAAGAGATGGTAGCGTTCAGCTTGGAAATACCGTTTCTGCGTATACGCAACCCTTGGAGTGGCTTCTCCGCGCATCTGAAAGCGGAAATGCTTCTCTGGCTTACGAGAAAGAAATCAACACTAATGCGTTATCGTTACTGAAAAAAATGGGAGTGGATACTAGCCGTGCGTTTAGTATAAACGGAACAATGTTTGAAATCCGAAACGGCGTTATCCAAACAAAGAATTTTACTCCGCAACAACCACGACAACTTCTTGATGTTGACGGTCTTAATCGTTTGGTGGAAAGAGCGTATGCTCAAGGTTTGCTTCGCACATCGGCACAATAGCTACATCATTTACGCCAAATCCAACAACGCTATCGGTATTTATGTCGATGGCGTTTTGATTTTAGGTGGGTAGCCTCCTACCCGATTGCAAAATTCCATTCTTGAAATCGCATCGTCCGTAGTTTATAATTAAGCGGCAGAGAGATACTGTATGCAAGACAGGAGCGTGATGGTTTGGCAGTAATTCACAAAGCGAAAGACAACAGCGTAAAATCAATACTTGCCGAGCCAGAATTATTTGCCGAATTTTTACGCAACTTTATCCCCATTGATATTCTAAAAGACGTTGCCCCAACAGCTATAGAGGATATATCAGAGCGGTTAATAACGTTGGTATCAGAGCAAAAAGATGGGGATACAATAAAACGTATAAACCTAAATGACGGAAAATCGCTTTTCGTTATCGCAATCGTGGAACACGAATCAAAAGTAAATTTTCGCGCATCGTTCAAAATGCTACTATACATCGCACTAATCCTGAACGACTACGAAAAAGAAGTAAACAAGGAAACAAAAGTCACCCATGCAAAGGATTTCAAATACCCACCAATACTGCCCGTAATTTTCTATGACGGTGAAAGCGAATGGACAGCGGAAACAAATTTCCTCAACCGCACAGAAATGGGCGAAATTTTTGAAAAGTATATTCCCAAATTCGAGTATGAACTGGTGAGCCTAAAGGATTACAGCTTTGCAGACTTAGCCGAATTTGGTGACACACTTTCATTATTTATGATGGTAGATAAACTCAAAACCGCCGAAGCGTTTAGCGAACTTGGCAAGCTACCAAAAGAGTATATCGAACGCCTAAAAGACATGAACGTGCCGCCGCACTTGAAAGAATTGTTAGTAAAAGTTATCACCGTACTACTTCATAAAATTAACGTACCGCAAAGTGAAATTAACGCTCTAGTGGAGCGGATAGACGAAAGGGGCGTAAGTGAAATGTTAGCTATTGAGAATTATGATGTGCAGGCAACAAGACGAGAAGCAGACCGCAGAGCAAATGAAGCTGAATCTCGTTTGAAATTTGCCATTAAATCCCTCTTGGACAAGGGCAATACCGTTTCTGAAGTTGCAAATCTAATGAATATGTCCGTAGAAGACATAACAAACTTCCTGCCCGAAATGGCGTAACTTCAAATACTGTGGCATTCCCGATTTCACGGACAGTAAAAAGAGACAAAAACACGAAAGAAATGACAAGTTATGCAGCTATATTTGAAAGAGCGTCTTGACAC
>JGI24703J35330_11748041_pt1 | contig 10115 bp, 10 predicted proteins | sample TergutNt197P1_FD_35330 | JGI IMG/M metagenome (IMG submission 35330) | reverse complement strand
AATTAATAGAATCGCTGGATTTGGAAAACCGATGTACAGGACTGGACAAAGAATTTTCGTTTTTTCTTCATCAAGGTTCTTGCTCTGGCGAAAATGAGCAATTCTATGATGTTTGGATAACATCGGAAGACGTTGAAAAGATACCCCCAAAACTACATGATTTTACAATAAAACATTTTAATACAAAAGATATAAATGAAGTGTTGGGCGAAACTGAGCAATCTCATTATATCCAATTAATCCATAATTCATCACCTATGGATAGCATTGTTACGGATAAACCCGTGTTTTTTGTTGATAAGGATTTTAATATTTATCCTAACTACGAAACGCCTTCTCTTGCATGGCGTTTAGGAAATTTGAAAACAGATAGCGTGAAAAAAGTATTAGATACCTATGTCAACAACATTTCTGTTGCCCAACATATTATGATGACAACTCCTATCAATGAAATGGTAAAAAAACACGGAAACCCCGAAAGCCTGAGATTGTTTTGTGAGTGGGATTACAAGAACTATTTACTGTTGAAGCACCTGCGTATCAAATAATAGTGATACCCACGTTATTTACACCTTTCACAGCACACGTCCTAATATTTTATTGCCTCCGTGGTTTATATTAACAAATAACAAATATGATGAATTCTTTTTTGCCTTTGGCAAAAAGAATTCGCAAAAAAACGCATAGAAGCATTGCGATTTTTTTGCTCATTGAGTTAATACGAAAATAGCGTAGCTATTTTCGTGGTTGGCTGGCGAGTATAGCTCATGGGCTGTTAGGAGGAATAAATATGCGGAATTTACGTGTAATTGTGGGGATTGCGGTGATTTTGTTGTGTACGGCATTTTTCCCGAATGTTGTACAGGCAACAAACGCTGAACATTTTTTGATTCGTACTTATCGGATGGAAATTGCTGTAGAGTGCCTTGATTCGGCATTGCCGCGGATTTTTGAAATGCCCGGCATTGACCTGCACAGCGAGCTTAATTTTCAAACGGGCAGAGGGCGCGTAGAAAGACTTGTTAATAATTTCGAGGTAGACTTCACGCTTGGTTTGCTTCGTAATTTAGGAGAAGTTTCTGCTGCAAGCTCCCATGCGCGGAACGAGTTTGCGCAGTTTAACGGCTTGCAGTCCGAGCTTAGAATCCGAAACGAGGAAGAGCGAAAATTAAATGAATTGTTGCTGGAAGCAGAGTCCCTTGTAGATTTTAGAATCATTGAATCGCGGCTTGTTAATTTGATTTCGGAAATTGAATCATTGCGCGGCAGAATCAATTTTTTGAATTCCGAAATGGGAACAACGCGGATTAATATTGTGCTAACCACAATTCCGGAAGAGGTTGAGCCGGAGCCGGAACCCGAAGAAGAGGATGAAGAAATAGGCACTTTGGAACGAATTGGCAATGCGTTTTCTCGCTCGGCAGATTTTACTTTGCAAGTTGTTCAGGTACTTGTTCTGTTTCTTGCATATGCGAGCATTCCATTAGGCGTGATAATAATTATTGCGGTTTGTGCATGGCGTTTATTGCGCAAAAAAGTTATTGCTTCCAATAGTAAAAAAATAGAAAGCGGTGACGAAAATGAAAATAAATAGAATGCTTATTATAATTTTTGCCGCTACGATGCTCCTTGTAACGGCGTGCGGAGGCTCGGACGAGAGTACCGATATTGTTGCCGAGGCAGTGCCTATGGTAGACGCGCCCGCAATTGCACTTGAACCGCCACCGGCAACGCAAGCCGCCGGAGGTTTCGATTTTAGTGAATCATTTCTTGCCGCCGACGCGGGTGATTTCTATGGTGGCTCAATTTCTGCCGTACCGGAGCGTACGGTTTGGGAAACTCCTGAAGTTCTACAGCCTACTACCGTGGAAAGGCGAGTGATTCGGAATTCTGACATTGATATAGACACATTATATTTTGAAGAAACTGTATCGGGCATTGAACGAATTATTGAAATTAACGGCGGCTTTATCGAAACATCCGAGCAGCGATACAGGGATTTTTGGCACGCCGATTATGTAATTCGTGTACCTGTCGAGCGTTTTGATACGGTAAACCGCGAGTTAATCGCCCTTGGGCAGGTAACTCATTTCACCACAAACAGCGAAGATGTGACTATGTTATTTTTGGATTTGCAAAGCCGCCTCAGCATTCGCGAAGAGGAAGAACGCCGCATAGAGGCAATGCGCGATGCCGCAACATATTTGCGGGATTTAATAGCATTGGAGCGCGAACTTTCCGACCTGCGCGTTGTTGTGGACAGATACCGCCGCAGAATCACAGAAATCGACCAGCTTGCATCGTTTTCTACAATTCGGCTTTCTGTACGCGAAGTCGAGGAAATAGTGGAATATGTTCCATACGTTCCTGCCGAGCCACCGATAGATAGCTTTGGCACACGCATTGCAAGTGCTTTTAGCGCGTCGGCAGATGTTAGTGTAATGCTTTTTGAAACAATCGCAATCATTGTGGTTTCGTTAATTTTGCCCCTTGGTTTGCTTGCCTTACCGATTTTCGGCGGTTATATTATCTATGGCGTTTTTCATCGACAATAATAATTTTATATTTTGATGAAAAACGCTTTCAATCGGTTCGTCGTTTTCATTTTCAATGAAAACGACCATACAAGAAAAAGTTTGTGGGAGGAAAAATTTGAACAAAGTTTTAATCATCGGAAGCGGAGGGCGTGAACACACCCTCGCGTGGAAGTTTGCGCAGTCGCCGGAAGTAGAAAAAGTCTATGTCGCGCCGGGCAATGCGGGCATGGAAGAAGTGGCAGAGTGCGTAGATTTGAAAATATCCGATTTTGCGGGGCTTGCGGCATTTGCAAAAGCCGAAAACATCGCGCTTACATTTGTAGGACCGGAAGCCCCCCTTGTGGACGGAATTGTAGATTATTTTGAAAGAGAGGGGCTGGCAGTTTTCGGCCCTCGCGCAAACGCGGCGATTATCGAAGGCAGTAAATCCTTCACGAAAGACTTGATGAAAAAATATAAAATCCCGACGGCGGCATATGAAGTTTTCACCGATTTTCCGTCGGCTTCGGCTTATATTAAAACACGGAGGCCTCCCTTTGTGCTAAAGGCAGACGGTTTGGCGGCTGGCAAGGGCGTTGTTATCGCCGAAACCCGCGAAGATGCTAATGCCGTCCTTGCCGATATGCTTCAAAACAAATGCTTTGGCGCGGCGGGAAGTACCGTTGTTATAGAAGAATTTCTCACAGGTATAGAATTTTCGTTCATGGCGTTTGTAAATGGCGAAAATGTTTATCCCATGGTTATTGCGAAGGACCATAAACGCGCCTTCGATGGCGACCAAGGGCTAAACACAGGCGGAATGGGAGCGTATTCCCCCGTGCCGCAAATTTCGGATGAAATAATAGAACTCGCATTAAACGAAGTTTTAATCCCCACCGCTAAGGCAATGGTAGAAGAAAAACGGTCGTTTACGGGAATTTTATATGCGGGTTTGATTGCAACAAAACTGGGTGCGAAGGTAATAGAGTTCAACGCACGCTTTGGCGACCCGGAAGCAGAAGTTATTCTTCCGCGCCTTGAAAGCGACCTATTCACCGCAATCATGGACATTTTGGCAGGAAAAGACCCGGAGCTTTCATGGAGCGAAGACAATGTTCTGGGCGTGGTTCTCGCGTCTAATGGCTATCCCGAAGATTACGAAACAGGCTTCCCCATAATAGGGCTGGATAAATTAGATGAAGAAACTTTGGTTTTCCACTGTGGAACGGAAAAAACCGATGTGGGCTTTGCAACAAAGGGCGGGCGCGTACTTCTGGTTGCCCGAAAAGCCGAATCGCTCAAAACAGCAGGAAAAGAGCTTTACCGCGATATAAAAAACATCAAATGCAACAACCTGTTCTACAGAAAAGATATCGGAGGCTCTCTATGAAGCTCATTTACCAAGGCAAAACAAAAGATGTTTACGCAAACGATGACGGCACAATCACGCTAAAATTAAAAGACGATGCAACGGGAAAAGACGGCGTTTTCGACCCCGGTGAAAATGCCGTTGGGCTATCCATCGAAGGGCTTGGGCGAGAATCTCTCAGGCTTTCGATACATTATTTCGAGCTTATGCACGAAAATAATATTCCCACTCATTATATCTCTGCCAATCTTTCTGAAACCGATATTTCTGAAGCCGAAATGACTGTAAAATCCGTAAAACCTTTTGGTGTAAATAATATCGAATTCATTTGCCGACGCAAGGCAGACGGTAGCTTTTTGCGCCGCTACGGAGCGTACACATCCTTCGGTGCAGACCTGAACTACTTCGTAGAAGTAACCCTCAAGGATGACTCCCGCCAAGACCCTCCAATATCCAAAGACGCATTAGTTACACTGGGCATAATGACCTCGGATGAATACAATACCTGCGAAGAACTAACCCGCAAAGCCACAAAAATTATAGCTGACGATTTGGAAAAAAAGGGACTCGAACTCTTTGATATAAAATTTGAATTCGGCAAGGCAAACGGCGAAATTATTCTCATCGACGAATTTTCCGCAGGTATTATGCGCGTATACAAAAATGGCGAAAAAGTCGCTCCCCTTGATTTAACAACCTTACTTTTGGATAAAACCGCTCAACGCCCTTAATTTTCAGGGCTAGAGGGGTTTTTGTCCCTTTGTAATAAATTTCTGCATTTTTGAAATACTACCTAGGCAACAGGATGGGAGTGAAGAAAATGCGTAAAAGCAGCGTAGCCGCTTTTTTATGTATTTTTGCAATAATAGTGGCAAGTGTAACGTGTTATGCCACCGAGGCTGAGTTTCCGGACACGGAGGTGTTTTTTCATCGAGCAAAGGAAGTACAGTTGCCGGTAATAATGTACCACTTGGTTACGGAAAACCCCAAATATATCGGCAAGTACGGAATAACGCCCGCGGAGCTTGAACGAGATTTGGCGTATTTGAAGGAAAACGATTACAATACCGTCGTAATGCAAGATTTGATTGAGTTTGTAAACAGTGGAAAACGCCTTCCCGATAATCCGATTATGCTAACATTTGATGATGGGAATTCCGGTGATTATAGATATTTGTTGCCGCTTTTAAAAGAATATGAAATGAAAGCGGTGGTTGCAATAATCGGAGAAGCTTCGGACAGGTTTACAATTGAGGCAGAAGAAAATCCATCCGCGAAGTATCCGAATTTAACATGGGCGCAAATAAAAGAACTTCACGAGTCAGGACATGTAGAGATTCAAAGCCATAGTTATAATTTGCACAAAACCCCCATCGGCAGTGGCAAAAAAAGCGGCGAATCCGAGGAAGCGTACCACGCCCGATTACTTGCGGACTTGCAAAAATTACAAGAAGCCTGTGCGGCGCACCTTGGCTACGTGCCAACGGCGTTTATTTATCCGCTTGGAGTAATAGGCGAAAACTCGCGTGCGGTGCTGGAAGAGCTTGGAATGATGGGAAGCGTTTCTTGCCAAGAAGGGATGAACACAATCCGCCAAGGGGATAAGGACTGCCTTTTCAAGATAATGCGCACAAACCGCCCAAGCGGTCGCCCTATAGAAGATTTGCTAAAAAAACTGTAAAAACAGCCGCAAGCACTCCATGCAAAATTTTTGCCAGGAAAAACTTGCGGCTATTTATTTTTGTGGCAGAAATAAAATGAAAAGACTGTGCGAGAACGGATAGCCCGCCAAATGCAATCACGAAAGCAACAGAAGCGAGAGTGAATAGGTCGAGGGGCATAGCAGAAAGTTTTCTCGCGCCGCCCGTGACTTCTATAATCCCCGCGAAAAACCCGCCAAGAATTGTAGAGCTTGGCAAAACAAGGGTTTCTAGAATTGCTACAACAACGCTAAAAAAAATAATTAAGCCGCCGATAATTGCCATGGATTCCATGGCATTTTTTACTGCATCTCCGAGGATTTTCCCGATTGAATGTATGTTCGCGAGTCTGTTTTCTCGATATTTAGAATACGCATTTCTAACAGGAATACCGAAAGATTGTTTTGGCCCGCGTAATAGAAAACCCATCGTCAAAGCCGCCAAAACATGCGAAATCCATAAAAAATATCCAATACGCGCACTGCCAAACATACCAACGCCTACAACCCCAACTATAAAAAGCGGCCCTGCATTATTACAAAAAGCCAGAAGATGCTGGGCTTCTTTAGTCGAAAGCTTGTTCTTTTGGGTTAAATCCGCAACGGTTTTCGCGCCCATAGGATAGCCGCTGGTTAGCCCGATAACCAATCCAAAGCCCGCCGCACCGGGAAGTCTGAATATTTTTCGCATAACAGGGGATAAAACATCGCCGATAAATTCCGCAAAACCCAGAGAAATAAGCATATTAGCGGCAATCATAAAGGGCAAAAGAGACGGAAGGACATTGTTAAACCACAACATTAAACCATCCCGCGAAGCTGTTAAAACAATTTGCGGAAATATTAACAGGAAGATATTGAACATTACTACAAAAATTGCTATAATCAAAAAAACACGTCCCAAAAATTTAATAAATTTTTAATAACTCTTCATAGTAAGACTGTTTTGTTAAAATATTCATACAGAAAGCGTGGCGCGAGCATGGCTGGACGAAGACAACCTCCAATAAACCCAAGAAAACCTCGCGTAAGCCTCTATGACGAGCAACAAGAGCGTAGGCGCGCACGTGTGCCACGCGGATATTATGAAGACCCTCGTTACGAACGCCTTCCGAGAAACCCCGCGCCGCGTCGCCGCCGTCCTGCGTCTGCGCCACCTGCGCAACCCAGATACGTTGCCTCGCGCAGAAAGCCAAAGCGTCCTCCGCGTGGTGTAATGACATTTTCTACTACCGCGGTAATCGCGCTGTTTTTCGCCTTTGTAATTATTTATATGGGGCGCGGAGCCCACGAATTCTTTACGCCGGACATAGGTTTTACGACTTTGCGCCTTAGCAATATGGAAATGCATCAATCCGTTCCTGGTATGATAATTCGTTACGAAACAGTTTTCCAAACCGACAGAGACGGTCGTGTAGGCTTTGAAATAAACGAATTTGACCGCGTGCGTGAAGGCGTAGCCGTTGCCAGAGTCCGAGATATAGAAGCCGTTGCACAAAACGATGAAGACATGTCGCGTCTCCAGCAAGAAACAAGGCATCTCCATGACAGGCTTCCGCCAACATCCTCAGACCCGATTATTGACCGTGTAAATTCAAACCTTAAAAACCGCGTAAGCAGAAGCATCCATCACAATGCACAATCGAATTTATCAGAAATCTACGCGCTGCTTGACAATGTTTCAAGCATAACCGATAACCGAAACCGCATGATACTTAACGAATCGGTAAATGCTCGCAACGATTTAAGCCGCCAATACGACTTTTTATCTGCACAGCGCGCATTGTATTCAAACGATATTTATGCAACAACCAGCGGCATTATGTCCCAGATTATAGATGGCTTTGAAGGGCGCGAAGGGTTCACCCCCTCAACAATGCGCAGTATAAGCCGCGAACAAGTAAGGATGAGCATAGACCACGATGCCATCATTCCGGGCAGGGAAGTAGCGGCGGGCGACGATATCTTTAAAATAGTTGAAAACACATGGTATGTAGCCACGTGGATGCCAATGGAAATGGCACATGGTTTTATGGTAGGCACGGAGAGACATATTTATTTAGAAAACGCAACATCGGGACGCTTCGAACGTATGCCAATGCGCATTGAGCATATCGACCAAACCCACGGAAGAGAAGCATTGGTAATCTTCCGAAGCTCGCGAAACGTAATCGAGTTTTTGAACCAAAGAAATGTTAACATTCGCGTAACGGATAATATACAAAATGGTTTTATGGTACCCTCCACAGCAATTGTTACGCGCAGATATTTTAGAATCCCTCTTACACACATCCACGGAGTCGAAAATTACACCATCATGCATCGTCATGACTATGGCATTCAGTCCATTCCGGTGTACATTCACGACCGCACGCCTACACACGCTTATGTATTGGAAGACACTCTCCCATTTCTTGGCGAGGAACTCGTTAGTATAATCCCGGTAGACATCACAGATTTACAGCATTTTATCGCGGATTCCGATATACGAATCGTTCATGGCGTATACAGGACAACTCTGGGTCATGCTGAGTTTAGAGAGGTCTATACCGGTGGAGAGATTCTCGAAGCTGGCGGCGTTGTGATGCTGGACCCCGCACAAAACCCGAATATTCGCCAGTTCGACAGTATAGTAACAGACGCATCAATGGTAAGACAGGGGCAGGTTGTACGATGAGCATTAAAGAAAATGTAAAAGCCATACGCGATATTATTTCAGACTCTGCGAAAAAATCGGGGCGACAGCCCAGTGATATCAAGATTATTGGTGTAACAAAGACAGTTGAGGTAGAACGCATAAACGAGCTTTTGGAGGCGGGAGTCACGGAAATTGGCGAAAATCGCGTTCAAGAATTTTTACCTAAACACGAATATTTTTCTAAAAAAGAAACCCATCCAAGCAAGTGGCATTTTATCGGGCATCTTCAAAGAAACAAGGTAAAATTTATCGCAGACAAGGTAGATTTAATTCATTCTGTTGATTCACTGCCTCTCGCATCAGAGATTAACAGGCGTGGAGAGCAACTGGACAAAGTAATAAATATTTTGGCTGAAATTAACATTTCGGGCGAAGCCAGTAAATTCGGCATTCCGCCGAGCGATATTCTCAAATTTGTTGAAAACCTAGCAAATATGCGGTTCGTAAGACTTTCGGGTTTAATGTGCGTGCCTCCTTTTGTAGAAAATCCTGAAGAAAACCGTGAATTTTTCGCAAAAATGAAGAAAATAATGGTTGACATACAAAAGAAATGCATTTATCATACAGAACTAATAGAGTTGTCCATGGGAATGTCTGGAGATTTGGCTGTTGCAATCTCTGAAGGCGCGACAATGGTTAGAATTGGTACGGCTCTTGTAAGGCGAAAATAGTGAACTGTTTTCGTAGTCTGCTGCTAAAGTGTAACGATGGATTGTTTAGGGGGGCGGACATGATATATAATTTCATGAACAGGGAGGTTCTTCCATGATAGGATTTTTCAAAAGGCTCGGCGATAGACTATCAAGCAATATGCTTGCCCCGGGCGCGGAAGAAACAGACGGCTATTATGAAGAATACGAAGACGGCTACTACGAAGATGATTATGACCATGAAGGCTATTATGAACCCGAGCAGGTTCAAGTACGATACTCCAGCCATAACCAATCTGCTCGCAAGAGCAATTTAAGAAGCACAGCAAGTTCTTCCCGCTCATCGTCCCGCAGTACAGAAACCCGTAACAATGTGTACGGTCTTCCGGGTGCTGTAAACGTACAAAAGCAAACCGAATCAGTTATCATGCATCCGAAAAATATGGAAGATGCAGTTGAAATAGGTAGCCACGTGCGTAGCGGTAGAATGTGTATCGTAGATTTAACAGGCGTTCCAACACCCGAAGCTCAGCGCATTGCGGACTATCTTTGCGGAAATAGTGACGCTCTCGATGGCGCGATTACTCGTGTGAATAACACAATCATCGCAGTTTCGCCGCCTAACCACCGCGTTATGCCCGATTATCGCGACGAAAGCCATTTCGATTCAGGTTTCCTAAAAAAAGCCGCTAACGATAGGTAGTTAATATGATTCCTATATTAATGAATACCGTAGAGGTATTCTTTATGGTGCTTTACGTAATGCTTTTTGCCCGAATTATTCTTTCGTGGTTTCCCATGGGCAGAAATAACAGGTTTATGGAATTGCTTTTCGCCTTTACCGAGCCTGTTCTTTCACCTATCCGAAAACTTGTACACCGCTCTCCCCTTGGCGGCCCCGGAATGGTTTTAGACTTTTCTCCGCTAATTGCTTTTGTCTTACTGCGCCTTGCCCGCATCGTTGTTTTGAACTTCCTTGTCACATTGCTATAAAATATCTTTAACATAAACAGTCATGCCTCCATATGATACAAGTACAGCTTATCATAGGAGGCATGTTTTTTATGTTTAATCAGCAAGAATCACGCCGCAATTCTGCACCACGTCCACCACAGCCCTCGCGCCCCCCACACCCACCTCATCCTCATCCCCCACGTCCACCCCATCCGCCACAGCCACCGCA
>JGI24703J35330_11748042_pt1 | contig 10116 bp, 5 predicted proteins | sample TergutNt197P1_FD_35330 | JGI IMG/M metagenome (IMG submission 35330) | reverse complement strand
CGGCGAGCTTGGGCTTTATGCAAACCTGCGACCCGCAGTTTTGCACGATGCACTCAAAGGCGCGTGTCCGCTTCGACCCGACATCGCGGCGGGCGGCATTGATATTATGATTGTGCGCGAGCTTACGGGCGGCATGTATTTCGGCGACCGCGGACGCAAACAAACAGCCCTGGGCGAAGCCGCATGGGACACGGAAATGTACGCCGTCGAAGAGGTGCGCCGCATCGCGGTTACAGCCTTCGAGCTTGCGCGCAAGCGCGACAAACATCTCACAAACGTCGACAAAGCAAATGTCCTCGAATCATCCCGCCTCTGGCGCGAAGTAATCCTCGACGTTGCAAAAAATTATCCCGACATAACCCTCGACCACCTCTACATCGACAACGCCGCAATGCAAATAATCCGCGACCCCGGCTCATACGACGTAATGGTTACGACAAACATGTTCGGCGATATATTATCCGACGAAGCCAGCCAAATCACGGGTTCGATCGGAATGCTTCCCTCCGCAAGCCTTAACAAGGACGGCTTTGGTATGTACGAGCCGATTCACGGCTCCGCGCCCGACATTGCCGGACAGGACAAATCAAACCCCATCGCCACAATCCTCTCCGCCGCAATGATGCTTCAATATTCCTTCAACCTCGATAAGGAAGCCAAAGCAATCGAAACCGCTGTAACCGCCGTACTCGAAAGCGGCGCACGCACAGGCGATATTATGTCGGAAGGAAAGCACCTTGTGGGAACAAAAGAAATGGGCCGGCTTGTTTTGGAACATCTGAATTAACTACAGTAGCCCTCTAAGCACTTTATTCGCACCCCTAAAATCAAAATCCTCAATGCACCGAACAAGCCCTGCCGCTTCGGGAACGCGACGCAAATCGTCGAGGTAATCAAGCGCGGCGGCATTCTGATTGTGAAGAAGCGGCGCGAGCTTTTCCAAAAGCTCCGCGGCTTCTTTTTTATTTAAAGGTACGACAGGAAGCTCACTTTGCACACCAATAGACTCAAGAGTGCGCTTCAGCTCGGATTCCAGCTCGGCCATTTGTTTTACAGTGGGTGTTTCTCCGTTTCGTAGCGCGGTTTCAACACTGTTTGCCGCGTCGGACAGCGCGTGTTCGCGAATCAAATTTGCTGAGGATTTAAGCGTGTGCGCGATGCGATGGGCGGTTTTAATGTCGAGAGTTTCGAGGCTTTGTGAAAAAATCTCAAAAGTCTCCTTGTGGCTTCGAGCAAAACGCGGGCGCAAATCTTTCAAAAGTTCGGCCTGATAGCTTTCCATGTCTTTTGCATTTGTTGTTTTACGCGCTGCCAGGGCGGCTTTAATAATTTCCGGTGATTGCTTGTCGCGAATATATTTTTTCAAAATCATATTCAGCGAGCCGGCCTGAATCGGTTTTGAAATAAAGTTATCAAAACCCGCGCGAACGTACTCGTCGGCCTGCCCGATAAGCGCGTTGGCCGTAAGTGCAACAATCGGATGGGTGTAGTTCATTTTACGCAGTTCATGCATTGTTTCGGTGCCGCTTATACCCGGCATCATTTCGTCGAGGAAAATAATGTCGTACACCATGCCCTGCTTGACTTTTTCAAGAGCCTCACTACCACTGCAACATGTTTCAACTTGCAATTCGTAAAACGCCAAAAGTCCGCTTGACACATAAAGATTTGCGTCAACATCATCGACAACAAGCACCTTGCCATAAGGCATCGGCTCGGGTGTAACGTCGAAACGCTGTACAGATGAAAGTATAACCTCGTCGAATTGTTGCAGTCGTGCGGCGGCTTCTTTGCCAATAATTTTCGCATTGGCGACTTTTTGCGGAATAGAAACAACCACTTGCGTTCCGACACCGGGCTCACTTTCAATGTCCATGTGTGCATCCATGAGATTAAGCAAATTTGTTACAATCGGAATGCCCAGCCCCGTGCCGCCGATAAAGCGGTTTTCTTGTTCGTGAAAACGCGTGTATTCGCTGTTGCGCAGAATTTTGAGCTGTTCCTTTGTCATGCCGTACCCGGTATCGCGAATCGAAATTATGAGGTCGACAAACTCATCTTCGGTCTTGCGGCACTGCAAAGAAAGTTCGACCGTCCCGCTCTCGGTGTATTTGAACGCATTTGATAGTAAATTGTTTATGATTTGTTTAACGCGCAAGGAGTCGCCCAAAAGAATTGTTGGCAAATTTTGGTCAACAAGCAGGCTAAACTTTATATCGCGGCTGTTTAAAAATGCAAGATGCAAGTACGCAATATCAACGATAAGGTTGGGCACAAGATATTCATCGTGCGCAAGCTCCATTTTGCCCGCCTCGATTTTGGATAAATCCAAAATATCGTTTACGATGCCGAGAAGCAGGTTTGCCGAGCTGTGAATTTTTGCAAAGGATTCCTGTATGCGCGGCGACAAGTTCTCTGCCGTTTGCAACTCGATTTCAGAAATGCCCATAACAGCGGTAATAGGCGTGCGAATCTCGTGTGACATTCGCGCAAGGAACTTGCTTTTTGCGCGATTCGATTCCTCGGCGGCGGCGTGTGCTTGCTTTAGTGCGGCGCGCTCACGCTCTTCGACAGCTTTAATTTCACGCAAATCGCGTGTAAAAATCGCATACGAAAGGCTTTCGTGATACACGACGGGGAAAATGATTGTTTCGCACGGAAAAATTTCGCCATGCAGTGTCATATGGTCAAGCGCGAGCGAAAGTTTCCCCTCTCGCGAAGAGCGCAAAAACATGTCGGCCATAAAGCGTTCGATTTGCTCCAAATTTTCATGCCCGGGATAGATTTTTAAGGTATTTTCAATCAAATATTTTCTGGCGACGCATTTTTCGCTTTCGAATCGTGCGTGACAGGTGTCGCAATTAAATTCGCAATTTTTACCGTCAAGTACAATTGTTTTGCCCTTTTGTACAGCAAACAACTCGACAGCAGTGCGATTACACCAAATCGTTTTCAGGTGCGAGTTAACAAGAAAACACGCCGTTGGTGCAGTATCCAAAAGAAATTTTGCGCGTTCGTCGGCTTCGCGTTCTTTTTTTTCTGCCGCCTTAATCTCGGTAATATCGCGGGTGTATTCAACTAAAACGTACTCGCCCTTGTATTCCACACGCGACCATGTGATTTCGGCGGGGAAAATTTCGCCGTTTTGCCTTTGGCACAAAAGCTCCTCCCGATAAATGCCGTTTTTAATGGCTTCATCGGTGGCAGCTTTGAAAACGTCCATGGAGTTTCTGCCATCATGCTGAAATGTTGGCATGGTTCCCCTAATTTCTTTGCTTTTCAGTGCGGATTGCACACCAAATACTCTTCCGCCTTCCCGGTTATATGTAATTGTATTAAAGTCCTTGTCATAAAGCGTAATCGCAAGCGGCGCGGAATCAAGCATAACCATAAGCTGCTCGCCGGCATCACGCTCGCGCAACATGATGGCCCCAACTTCGTGGATGATTGTACCAAGCTCGTCCTGCGACGCATTCGAATGCCCTGCGTTTCCTGTAATACTTTTCACATTGTCGCGCAAAACTTGAAGCGGGAGCAAAAGTTTTGAGATAAAAATAAACATCGCGGCGGCGGCAACAATAAGTCCGTTTGCACTGATGCCTATGACTGTATTTCGCAGTTCATTTCTTGCCGCGAGGGCTTCATCGTTCGAAAACGCCACAACAAGCACTCCGATAACATCGCCGTTATATCCTCTTAGCGGAATTTTATATCCGATATAGTTCCTGTCGTCCAAGTTTATATCTTCTCGCAATTCCCTGCCGCCCCTTAATACTGTTTCATAGGCCAAGGTCGATAGCGATAAACCTGTTATTCGATTTCCGTACTCATCACTCGACGACGACATTATGCTTTCGTTTCCGAGAAAGACGGAAACACGCGCATCAAAAATCTCCGCAAATGAGTCAACAAATGCTTCTGTATCAAGCATGTAAATTGCGGCTATTGAGCCGATAATCGGACAGTCTGTCTCGTAACACTGATAAAGTATCGGCGTGCTTGTTGTAAGCCCCAGCGGCATGGTACTCGTTGAAATAAAGCTGGTTCCCGTAGTGCCGTCAAGCGCGGTAGCCCCGGGAGTTGCCTCACCGAGTCCAAAATCATCGTATGTATCAGGTTCATGCGATCGCAGAACCAAACGCCCTTCAATGTCGCGAATTACAAAACTGTCCATTTCCAGTCCGCTTTTAAGAATGTCCGTGCGCGCAACAATAGCCGACCTGGCGGCAGGCCTGTTTTCGCGGTCATTCCAGTCTTGGATATTTGACACAATCGTATAGTCGGCGGCAACCGACAAGGCAACAAGGCGTGTTTTTTCCTTAACATCCTCAAGGCGTGCATTTACCGCCGCGGCAGTTATATTTACGCGATGATCGACCAAATCGTCAGCAAGCTGAGCCGTACGCGCATTTACAAACCAGAGAATCGCAACAACCATTAACACCAAAATGGATACTATCGGAATAATCATCTTGCTTTTCAGACTTCTCATGTCGGCCTCCGATCGTATGCACGCACCGTCCAGATTATCCCATACAAAACATGAATACTCAAGCCCTAACTCCCCAAGTACCTCACGGAAGCTGCATTATGCTCTTCAAGTGTGCGTGAAAAATGATGCTCGCCGGTGTATTCGTCGCGCAAAACAAAGAAAAGATAGTTTGTGGGAGACGGCCAAAGTGCGGCGCGGATTGCCGCGTCTCCGGGATTTCCGATCGGGCCTATCGGCAATCCGTCGTGGCGGTAGGTGTTGTGCAACGAATGGGCATATCGGTCAATGTCGGCGAAAGACAGGCGAATCGGCGGATCGTCCATTACATATTTCACGGTAGAACACATTTCAAGCCGCATGTTAACTCGAAGCCGCTCGTGGATAACCTGAGAAACAAGCGGTCGTTCCGTTGCGGCGGACAGCCCTCCGGCCTCGCGCTCGATAATCGAAGCCATGATAATAACCTGGTCCATTGTCATGCCCAATTCGTCCATTCGGTAGTGAAGCTCCTCGTCGAAACGCTCGCCGAAATTGTGCAACATACGCGTAATTATATCGCCGGGAAGCGGGTTTACGGGGATTTGATATGTGTCAGGAAAAAGATAGCCCTCCAAGCGGTTGGGGCGATCAATGGGAACGTCCATTAAAAATCCGAAGCTGAAATGCCCGTTTTGTGCGACATTAATAAATTCCTCGGCAGAGAAAAATTCGCGCTCCTCAAAATATTCTGCCATGTCGCGAATCGTCCATCCCTCGGGAATTGAAATGGTTTCATGCGGCGCAACATCCTGAGTGCGGCGACGCAAAACACGGTCAATTTCTACGCTCGACATATTTAGGTTAAGTGTAAATGTCCCGGGTGCATAATCGGCAGTCGCGCCGCGAACAAACAGCTCAAGCTGATACAGCCAGCGATTTTGGATAATACCTTCATTATACAGCCGCTGTGCAAGATCATTAACCGACGTTTCCTCGTCAAGGACAAATTCGAAGGAATAATCCCGACCTTCGGCAAGCAAATCGGCGGCAAGACGCTCACCCTCGCTATGCCCCCATCCAAACGCGCCGAAAACAAAAAACAGCACAACAATCATAAGCACGAGGTTTAAAAGCATCCCCAAAACGTACTTTAAAATGTTGACTGCTGTGTCTGCGGCGTTTTTATCTTCCTTTGGTTCTAATGGGTCGTGCGTTCGTTTTTTATCATCTCTCATGACAAATTCTCCTCCCACTCATTAAATAATATCTCCAATCGTGCCTCAAGCGCAACCTTTTCTTCAAACACTTCCTGTGCGGCGGTGGCATTCGTATTAATTTCCGGGCTTTCGAGCCTCTCGTCGCACAGCGCGATTTGGTCTTCGACCTCTAAAATTTCAGCTTCGAGCTTGGCCGTGCGTGATTTTTTTCGCCGCGCCTCAGACTCAAATTCCTTCTTACGCAAATAAACAGATTTAGCGTTGGTGTTTTGCGAGTTGATGGGGGGTGGGGGTTTTTCGATTGTTTTTTTTTCTATATAGTAATCATAGTTGCCTGCAAATTCGCCCAAACCTGTCGGATGCATTTCGATAATTTTCGTTGCTGTATTGTTAATAAAATAGCGATCGTGCGAAACGAAAATTAACGCACCGGAGAATTCCCTCAATGCGGCTTCGAGACTTTCCTTTGAAAAAATATCAAGATGGTTGGTTGGTTCGTCGAGTATTAAAAAGTTTGCCCCCGCAAGCATAATTTTAGACAGTTGCACGCGCCCGCGCTCGCCGCCCGAAAGCGCGGAAATAGGCTTAAAAACATCGTCGCCAATGAACATGAACGCCGCAAGCGTTGTTCGAATTTCCGTTTGAGTCAAACGCGGATAGGTGTCGGCGATTTCTTGAAAAATCGTCTTCTGTTCAGATTCCGGCGAAAATGCAAACGACTGGTCGTAATAACCCATGCGCACGTTTACGCCTTCGCGAACGCGTCCCGAAAGCGGAGCAAGATTTTTCGCAATAATTTTTAACAGCGTGGTTTTGCCGATGCCGTTTGCTCCGATAAGCGCGATTTTGTCGCCCTTTTTTATTTCGAAGGAAATATCGCTAAATAATTTTTTTCCGTCAAACCCCATCGACAATTCTTCCGCAAACAAAACATCATTGCCCGAGTTTATGCGCGGGCGCAATCGTAATCGCATTTTTGAGGGGTCGGCAACCGGTGCGTCGATTCGTTCGATTTTGTCCAGCATCTTCTCGCGGCTTTTTGCGCGAATTAACGCCGCTTCGGTTCTGAAGGAGCGAATTTTTTTTACAACATCCTCGTGATGCTTGAGGACTTTTTGTTGCTCCGCAAATGCTTTTTCCGCCAAAATGCGGTCGGCGGCTTTTTTCTGCACAAAAAAACTGTAGTTTCCGCCGTAAACCACAGATTTCTTATGCTCAATTTCAATTGTCTTGGTACAAACTTTATCCAAAAAATATCTGTCATGTGAAATTACAAGCACTGCGCCGGGAAAATTTCGCAAATAGTCTTCGAGCCACGCAACACTTTCGATGTCGAGATGGTTTGTCGGTTCGTCAAGAAGGAGAAGGTCGCTGCGCCGAAGCAACAGCTTGCCCAGCATGGCGCGTGTTCGCTGACCGCCCGACAGCGACGAAAACCCCTGCGTCCATTGTTCGTCGGAAAAGCCAAGCCCGCGAAGCACGCCTTTTAGGCGACTTTCGGCTTCATATCCGCCTTCGTCTTTGAATCGGAAAAGCAAATTATCATACCGCTTCATGGCTTCCGTAAGTTTTTCGCCCGAGAGCGCACCCATTTCTTTTTCAAGCGTTCGAATTTCCGATTCCATTTTTCGGATCGGTAAGAAGACGCTGTTTAATGCGTCGTACAGTGTAAAAGCGTCCTCGTCGGCCGAGGCTTCTTCATTCAATTGAGCCAAATATCCGATTTTAATCCCGCCGCGTTTTGAAATTTCGCCTTCGTCGGACTGCCATTCGCCTGTTATTATGCGGAAAACAGATGTTTTGCCCGCGCCGTTTACTCCAACAAGCGCGACTTTTTCGCGTTCCTCCAGCATAAACGACACATCGGTTAAAATTTCTTCCACGCCAATCGCTTTCGCGACGGACTTCATCTGAAAAATCATTTTATCGCCTTTCCGTTGCCTTTCCATGGTCACTCCACGCGCCCTTTAAGCAGTAAACAACCAGAGCAATCCCGGTCATCGCGGCAAATGCAAGCTTAAACCACGGCGAAATATCCAGCGGCGTAAAAAATCCTTCAACGAACGCGGCAAAAATAAGCAACACAACAATAAGCGGAATCAATTTAACGGCTTTTTTCGCATGGAAAATCAGCGACTGCGCCCTGGTAAATTCGCCGGGAACAAGCAACCCCTTGCCCAACAATAAACCGCCGCCGCCCGCAAAAAAAATAGCGGCAAGCTCGGTTACTCCGTGCGGAAGTATCAGCGAATACGCAACCAACATATCCGCCCCTTCCGCATATAAAAACCCAAACAATCCGCCAACAATAACTCCATTGTAAAATAAAATGAGCAGAGAAAAAATGCCCGCAAAAATGCCGAGCGCAAAAGTGTTAAGTGCCACCATCGTATTATTCGTGATAAAAAACGCGCTCATAAACGATCCGTCCCATGTGACAACGCCATCGTTAAGGTCGGGCGTCTCCCCCGGTACAAATCCGTCCGCCATTCCCGCAGGCATAACTTCGCTAAGCCGCGCCGAATCTCCCACGACATAAAACCCTGCAAACATCATGCCAAGCACAAAAAAAGCCGCCGATAAAACCCAATATTTATAGGTTTCACGAACGGTCTGAGGGATGGTATGTGAAAACAATTCCGCTACTTCGCCAAAACTACCGCGTTCGCGAACATGAAAATAATTGTGGCTTATGCCAATAAGGCGATTTAAATAAGAAACGGTTTGACTGCCGGGATAATGTGTTTTCGCGTAAGTCAGATGAAATCCTGCAAGCCGATAAAGTCGCGCAAATTCACGAACTTCATCGGCTTCGGCTTTTTTAATCCCGCCGTGCTTTTTTAATCGGGCATTATATTCTTCAAGTTTTGTCCAGCTTTGCTCGTTTTGTGTCGTAAATGTTACTTCCTTCATTGTTGCAACTCATTTTGGTCAACGGCAAGGTTAATCAAGTCGCTGTACCAAAGCAAGGATTCTTTGTACGCCATATGGATTTGGTCGATTGATATATTGCGAACAAGCGCGACACGGGAGATTTCCTTCCAGTGTCCCATTTCGTACTGTTGTACGAAGAATAAAACGCTGTAATATTCTCCTGTTTGCTCAACAAGTGCGTGATGTATTTGCGGCGGGACGAACACCATCTTAAAGGCTTCTTCGATAGGAATATCCAATACGACGTCCAAGACAGAAAATAGCCCCATAAGGAAAAGATTCTCCTGCTGAATTGCCAATTCAAAGTGCCGCGCAAGGTTTTCGCAAAATTTTGCGCGGATAAGAGACAGACGCATGATTTCCGAAGGGCTGTCCACACATAGTGCGTTTGAAACCGCAGTCGAAACCCATTTTTTGATCTCTTTTTGGCCAAGCATCGCCGCGGCCTGATTCAGATTTTTAATCTCCGAACGCGATTTACTTGCTGTGTTTACAAGGCGCATAAATTGGATTGCAAGCGCGGTATCCTGACGAACTGTTCGTGTAAAGGTTTGGAAATCGAAATCGTCTTGGCTGACAATGTTCAGAAGTTGTATATAGTTTGTTTTAAGCGGCGACAGTGTGTTTTGCCGAGCATTTGACGGAATATGAACCTTATAAAACGCGCCGTCAAACCAATCAACCTTTGAATCACGATGCAAAATGATTTGGTCAAAAACCGGCTTTTCGCTTATATCGGTCGCAACGATTGTGGTTCGTGGAAATTCTCGCTTAACAAGCACGGAGTACTCCAAAAGCTTTGTTAGCGGAACTTTTAAAAATACATAGCTGATGTATGGCGCAAGCTGTGCGACATCGGCAAGCTTTCCTTTGTAATACGCCGCAAATTTGAAGCCCAGTCGCTTGAATCGGTCGCATCTTTCAAGCACAGCATCGTCAACGACGATTCTCTCGTCCAAAAGAAGAACCATTTTTTCGGTGTCTTGCAAAATATTTTGTTCGAGGTCGGTAAAAAGCTGAATTTGCGTTATCGGCACAAACACGGGTTTACTTTGCGTAAGCGCATCAAGTCCGACGTCATTAATGAAATCGATGAAGGGCGAATCCATAGCCCTGTCCAATGGATTGGATTTAGTGGATTCCAAGATGGCATTGCCGTATTGTGCCGCCATATAATAGCCTTCAACCTGCATTTGATCGGTAAATAGCGGTTTAGGCACGATTAACAGATTCATGGACAGCTCCCTTCGAAAATAATTTTTATAACTATATCATATTGTCGTAATTTTATTCAAGATTTTTCGTTTTTTTATTAAACATTGTTTGACAGACGCCTTCGCACGGAGAAAAGCATGTGTGCATAGCATGGGAAAAAAGGGGGAGTTCTCATGAAAAAGCGCATCGGACTCGCACTTTCCGGCGGCGGCATTCGTGCGGCTGTTTTTCATTTGGGAGTACTTTGCGGACTGGCGGAGGCGGGGCAATTTTCAAAAA
>JGI24703J35330_11748043_pt1 | contig 10119 bp, 12 predicted proteins | sample TergutNt197P1_FD_35330 | JGI IMG/M metagenome (IMG submission 35330) | reverse complement strand
GTGGTGAGCGATAGGCGCACAGTGAGCCGCAGGCGAACGTTTCCCGTGCGCAATTAGCGAACCGCTTACAAGGCATAGGCGGGGCGTTATTTCCTACACTTGATTCGCGTACATATACTCCTTCAAATCCTCTAATGGTGCATTGAAGTCATCGGGAACAGCTACTTCACCTTCCCATAAGCCCAATGCTGATTTGCTTGGGTCTGCTTTCTGCATGATGATAGGGCTACTGTAAAAATCCGTCTGAGAAATCTGCTCTTTTGGCTTCAACTCACCCTCTGCAAGAAAGTCCAAAACAGTTACAACTACTTGGCAACCCTTGGGAATTGCTACCGGTTCATAGGGTATAAATAACCCATCATCGTAATATGCTCGATATGCTTTTACAGCTTGCATAGTCATCCTCCTTGAAAATTTAAGGAAAAAGTTGAATTGGCGTTATTGCTATATTAACTCACTTCTGTTACAAATTTTTAAATTTTCAATCACTTTTTTTACATCTTGGGTTGCATCTTTTGCGCAAATCAGCATTGCGTCATCGGTGTCTACAATTACAACATCTTCCAACCCGACGGCGGCAATCAGTTTTTTGTTACCAATTATTATGGAGTTTCCTGTGTTTATTGTGATAACATCGCCGCGTACAATGTTACCGCTTTCGTTTGTTTTATTTACGCGCTCCAAAGCAAGCCAGCTTCCAACGTCGTCCCAACCAAAGTTACCGGGTATTGTATAAATTGGTGAAGCCTTTTCCATTATGCCGTAATCGATGGACTCGGGTTTAAATGCTTCAAAGCAATTTTTTAGCACCTGCTCATATTCCGGCGTGCCAAAAGCCTTGCCTATTTTTTTCGCGCCGGCATAGGTTTCAGGCAACAATTGCATAAATTTTTGCTCGATTGTAGACAGTTTCCATGCAAACATGCCGCTGTTCCACAGATATTGGCCGGAAGAAAGATATTCCTTTGCCGTAGCTGCATCGGGTTTTTCTACAAAGCGTTTTACTGCGTAAACACCCGGATATCTGCGTGTTGCCGCGTCTTTTCCAAAGTTGATATAACCGTAGCCCGTTTCGGGATAGGTTGGCATGATTCCGATTGTAACAATGTTTTCGCCCTCTTTTGCAACTTCCAATGCACGGGTTAATGTGTCGATATACATTTCTTCGTATTTTATCAAATGGTCGGAGGATAAAATAAGCATAAGAGCATCGTCGTATTTTTGCCGGATTACCGCCATTGCAAATGCTACACAGGGCGCGGTGTTTTTGGATATCGGCTCGGCAAGAATATTTTCGGGCGGAATGTCGGGCAGTTGCTGTTTAACAATTTCAACATAATCATTGTTTGTTACAACAAAAATGTCCTCGGTGGCAACCAAGGCAGAGTGACGTTCAGTTGTAAGCTGAATCAACGTTTTGCCTTCGCCCGTTAAGGACAAAAATTGCTTTGGCAACCCGGCGCGGCTTTTGGGCCAAAACCTTTCGCCCTTACCCCCTGCCATTATTACTGCGGTTGTTTTCATGCAAAGCCTCCAGTATAATACTACGCCACCAAGTCATACGATTAACTTAATTGGTGGCGTAATAAAAGTCAATCCAAACAAACTTTCGCTAGGATGTGCATCCGTTGAAATTTACTATATTAATAATGAATATTTCGCAAAAAATGAAACCCATACTTGTCAAATTATTGCCAATAGAAGTGCTGCGTAAAATAAAAAAGCGCGTGGTAAACAATGCCGCCGCCAAAATGAACGCCCACGAGCAGTTACCCTTTGAACGCCGGGCATTTCCCGACGGAGTAAATTTAGTTGGTTATGTACGCGGGGAAATAGGGCTTGGGCAAAGTTGCCGGTTGGTGGCGGGCGGGCTTTCTGCGGCAGAAATTCCATTTACAATTTTTAACTACGAGCAGGTAAGCGCGATACGCCAGACCGACGATACTTGGTTGCACAAAATAACCGATACAACGCCGTTTAATGTAAATATTTTTCACATAAACCCCTATGAGTTGCCTCTGGCATTTATCCGCTTGGGTGTTAACATGTGGAGCAAGCGATACAATATTGTCTACTGGTTGTGGGAGCTTGAGAAGTTTCCGCGTGACTGGGAGAACGCGCTGTTGCTTGCAGATGAGATTTGGACGCCGGCAGAATTTGTAAGCGAAAGCATTCGCGGCGTAACAGATAAGCCCGTGCATACAATTCCCTACGCCCTTACCGTGCCGCAATGCGGGGATTACTGCCGCGATTTTTTTAATTTGCCTGCAGACAAATTACTTTTTTTGTGTATGTACGATTGCAATTCTACAATGGAGCGCAAAAATCCTTTAGGGGCAATAGCCGCATATAAAAAAGCTTTTGCCGCCGGCGGCAAAGAAACGGGGTTAATAATCAAGGTTAACAATCCGCAAGCAAAGGAGCTTCAACGCCTGCAATCCGAGCTTGCGGGGTATTCCAATGTGTACATTATTGCAAAGGTGCTTGACAAGCCGCAGATAAACGCCCTTATTGCCTGCGCCGATGTTTATATTTCGTTGCACCGCGCCGAGGGCTTTGGGCTTGTGCCGGCAGAAGCAATGTTGCTTGGCACGCCTGTAGTTGCCACAAACTGGTCTGCCAACGCAGAGTTTATGACAACAGATGTTGCATGTATGGTTGATTACAAGCTTATAAATATCGAGAAAGACTGCGGCCATTACAAAGCGGGAAACCGCTGGGCAGACCCGGACATACACCAAGCAGCAGAATTTTTACAAAAGCTGCACGCCGACGAAGATTTTCGCAATAATCTTGCAAAAAAGGCAAAGGCGCAAATTACAAAACAATTCCACCCGGCAATAATCACACAGCTTATGCGCAACAGGCTTTCGGAAATTTATAATGAAGCATAATACACTTCATAATATTTTTTTGCGGTTGCCTCTCTGCTTGTTTCGGCAATTCTGATGTTTATATTTTCTGCAAGGCGGTTACATAATTTTTTGTCTTTGGCCAATTGTTCCACCGCGGCGGCAATATTTTCGGGGGTACATTCGGGGATTTTTATGCAACAGCCCTCAAATTCGTCAAAAATGGGTTGCGCAGTTGCAATAATGGGTTTTTTTGCCGCCACACAAAAACGGATTGCTCCACTTGCAGATTCATCGGTATTTTTGTAAGGCATAAGCAGAATATCGCTTGCTTGCAGCAATTTCGAGCTTTCCTCATTGGGCAAAAAGTCGGGGAGAACAATAATATTTTCTTCAAGGTTACGGATTTTGATTTCGTTCAAGCACTCAAAAAAATAATCCTTTGACGGCGCGTTGGGGTAAACCGCGCAGGAAATAATGTATAAAACATCCGGCACTTTTTGCCTGATTACAGCCACTGCACGTATACATTCCAGCACGCCTTTGTGCGGCATTAAAAACCCGTAACTGCCCATAATAAGCTTGTTTTTAAGCCCCATACTCTGCCGCAATTTTTGGGCATCTTCCTGCGGAAATTCCGGTTGCCCAAGTGGAATTTCTTTGATTAATTTATCATCAACGCCACTTTCTGTCAGGCGTTTTCTGTCAAGCGCGCTGTGAACAATTACCGCCGCGCAAAGATTAAGCCCGTCCGCAATGTCACACAATGGCATTTTGGCGGTTCTGTGCATTGTTATGATGATTTTTTTATTATGCAACTCTGTAATCATCTTTGTAAGCGTCTTTAGGTCGAAAAATCCGTATTGGTTTTGAAAATGCAAAATCTTGCATTCAGAATTTTTGAGCGCGTTCAACAAGTCTGCCAAACTTCCGTCGAACATATTACACCACAACCGCGGCTGTACAAATTCCTCATCTGCGCGAACAAGTTCGTTGTCGCGGGCGGGGAAGATTTCAAAATCTACCGCGCCGGCTAAATCTTCGCAAAGCATCCCAGAATATTCGGCAATGCCGCATTTTGTATTCCATGGTGTTATCATTGCAACTTTTAATTTTTCGTCTGTACTAAAATAATTTCCATCCGTTTTCTTTGCAGAAGAGCCTGTATTCCTAAGCTTTGCAAGCAACAGGTTGCCCGCAATAACTGTATTTTCACTCAAACTTTTCTTCAAAGATTTTTCCCGTTTTGCCTCAGCCCTTTTTTCCCGGATTGCTGCAATAATATTTTTGAATTTTCTGCCTATTTTTAAAACAACAGACGGGGTTGCAACCACGGCAAACATTGTAACCCTTTCCTTGGAAGTAAGGTTTTTGCGAATGGTTTTGTACACAGCATAATTTACCCTGTACACACCTTCCGGCAAAATGCCAAAATACAACTTGCTTGCAATCAGCCTTCGCAGTTGTTTTATATCCCGAAACGGTGCTTTTTGCGAAATTGTATGCCGCACATTCTCCAAAACCGGGGCATATGCCGGGTTAGACTCCACTATCCTGTATAAATCGTGATACCAGATTATTAAGACATCTTTTGTGTAATTTTGGCCGTATGCGCGGGTGTTTATTATCGGCGCGGAAACTGCAATTGTTTTCCTTTTTGAATGCGGCAGTGCATCATATATCCTTTTCATGTGCGGGAAGTATTTGTATGTTATATCCTCTTCCTTATTATTAAACGTGTCCCAAAATGTACGGCGATATATGCAAACACATACCTGCGTCATTGGTATTACAAGCTCGTCCATTACTCTTGCGTACTCGGTTGCATTGTCATAAACCGCGTCCTTAATGCTGTAAATCGCCGTATTTTCCCACCCGTGACGCTCATCAAAATTATTGGATTCGATTACCATAAAGTCATATTCATCCGTTTGCAGATGCTCTAACACAATTTTTATACCGCCATCAATAAATAAATCATCGTCGGACATTATCCACGCAAACTTCCCGCCGGATAGCTCCACACTTTCCAAAAATGCCCGTTCCAAACCCGTGTTGCCGTGGTTTCTGTGATACACAATGTCAACTTCGCCACGCGCAATATACTTTTTCACCACTTCTTCCGTACTGTCATCCACTGAGTCATCGTTTATACACAGCTCCAACAACTCGCTTATTTCAGGCGTTACTTGCCTGAAAAGACTCGCAAGTAATTGCTCAATTGTTTTGCTTCTGTTAAGCGTGGGTACACATATGCTTAATAATTTCATAGTCTTTTATCCTTCCAAGGTTTCTTCTGCTAAGAGTGGTCATGAATATGCTTGATGATTTTATCAGCACCCTGCATGTCTGCGACATTTTCCAGTTCGCGGGGAAGCCCAACAACAACATCATCAATTATATAAAAATATAAACCTGAAGTGTCAAGCATCTCGTGCGGAATCGCGTTAAATATATAAATATTATGCGGCTCATGAATCCCGATTAAAAGGCCGCGATTTACTTCTGCGCGTCTTATTTCTACCGATTCTGTCCACCTGCCGAGATGCATATTGCTTACGGTTAAATCATTCGTTAATGCAAAATTAGCAAATGTCAAAAATGTCCCCAGATGCCCGTCTCTTAAAAAGGGGTTTTCTACAAAAAAGATATGATTATAATCATCAGCTATGTTCTGCCATGGTTATTTCCAGTTTTGCCATATCGTAATTGCGTTTAATAAGTAGGCGACGATTACGCCTAAATTCATTTGTATAATCAGGTGTGTATTTATTCATAATTATTGTCCATATTATCTTCTTCATCCATTGCCGCAAACATTTCATGGGCATTTGCAAATGCTTTTGGTGTCCGTATTCCTGCACTGTAATCACTCATTATTTGTTCCGTTTCCTGTATGGCTAAAACGGCTTGCGTGTTCAGCTTTGGGTTGCGTATTTCAAACGGAAAACCTTGCCATTTTATCGACATATGAAGAAACACGTTGATTGCCTCGCTTAAATTAAGACCAAATTCAGCATAGGTTTCCTCCGCTTTGGCTTTTACGGCAGGGTCAAGACGAATATTATAATTAGCTGTTTTCATGATTCACCATCTCCTTTTTACTTATCGTATGACGAAGTATACACAATGTCAACACGGTTGTTCGCAATATCGACCAATTCCTTCGCTTAGGCTGTGGACAAAGCTTTGACGACACACCCTAGGAGCAAACGACGCCGTATTGCGGCAAAAAGACCGCAAGTCACTTTGCTTTTTCACGGGATGGAACACTAGCACGCCAAAGGGTGCAAAGCCTTAACTGTTGGCGGCAAGCCAAAGGTTTCTGCAAATCTATTAATTGCATGGTCTGTTCCGAATATGTGATATTGGTACCATTTTTCTGCCAGCATGGCAAATTTGTCCTTGCCGTAGTATCGTGCTATTTCTTTGCTTGATATCTGCAAAGAGTAAACCAGCATTTGAGAAAAATCGGCAAACCAAAAACGTAGTTCCCTGTCATATCCTTCGCCCGGCTGTGGTTGATATTCACGTTCAAAATCGTTTTGCCATCTTGTCCACTCAAAGGCATTAATTTTGTTTACAATGTCACTTTCAATTAGAAATTTAACATTTGAAAGTGATAAATTAAACCAATAGTCCAAGAAATCAATGTCATTCGGCAGGTTTTCAGCCCACTCTGATAGCTTTGATACCGTTATATACTCATATTCATACTTCATAAAAATCACCTTTTTTGTAATAATCTTCAATATATAACTCTCCCTGTGGGTTTGAGCGATATATTTGCAAAAGTCCTTGCTTCATGTTATTTCGTCTTTCGGCAATTCTTTTTCGAGATTTTTGGGCATCACATTTTGACAAGTCATAACTTTCTACAAAATCAAGACCATCGGCATTTTTGCGTAAACAGTATTGACTGCCCAACTTGCAAAATTGTGAACATTCTATTAATCGCAAGTCGCCTATTATACCTCGGGTAAAGTCACGCAAAGAATCAAATAAACGGTCGTTAGCAATACTTCCATGTATTATAGAGCTATTAAATTTTACATCAAATTTCTTTGAACGGAAGCCGACTATTACGCGCAGCCAATCCGTACCATTTAAATACAATACATTTTCGTCAAAAATAGTATAGTTATACACATTAATTACCGGATTTTCATCACTGCACACCCACTCTTCCGCAATTTCTTTTTTATCTGTTACATAAAATCCTCTCCCAAAATCGCAATCTTCCCTAAGCCCCGGAAATATTACATCTTTTGGTAAAAGCTTGCGATTACTTCCGTGATATACAGTTAGATTCATAGTGTAAACCCCTTAGGAATAAGTCTTCCTACAATGCTTTGCTATCTACAAAAATAGAGTTTATGCCGGTAAAGGCGTATTCGTGATAACCTGATTTTTCCATGAAGTTAATAATTTCGGCATTTTTTTCGCATATTTTGTAGGGGAAAGTGTAGGGAACTGTTTCGATTATAAAAATTAGCGGGCGATATTTTTCAAAGTCGATGGATTGCAAAATTTGCATTTCCAAACCCTCGATATCCAGGCTTACAAGCACAGGGGCTTTACCAAGGTAGAAGTCAATGATGCTGTTAACCGAAACAGTTTCAATGTCTAAAACCTCGGTAATTTTCATATCGGGGTTTTTTGCAACAATTTCGTCGGCTGTGGCTTTGTCGGCGGTAGAAAGCCCATAGCCGCCAAAAAGCCCTGTGCCCATCACATAAAATTTTACTTTATCCCCGTTTTTATCTGATACACAGTTGTTTAAAATTATATCCCCGTTTCTGTAAAACTTTAACTCAGGGATAAGTGCGGGATTGGCCTCTACAAGCACCCCCCTTGCGCCGCGCTTGTAAAACAGATAGGTGTTGCTTCCCATTTTTGCGTGGTTCGCACCAAGGTCTAAGTATGTTACATCGTACATATTGCCCACTATGGACTTTATTAAAAACGAAACAATCTTATCCTCGCCGCTTTGGGAATACGTGTCTGTATCAAAAATATTTTCCTCTTTTTCCGAGAATAAATTGAATTCAAGCTCATCCAGTCTGTCAATTTTGGCTTGAAGTTTGCCCAAATGCTCGTTAGAGATATTCTGTATGTTTTCCAATTCCCCTACATGGTGTTTCAGCGCGTCGGCAACGGCGTTGTTGAACATTGTCTGCTTGTCAAATGCAGGCCGCGCACTCCAAAACGCAAGCTTTCGCACCATTCTTTTAAAAAACCCGGAGGGGGGTTGCAGATATGGATTAATTTCCGCTCTCTCTTTTAATGCATCCAGATTACTCATGCCGTTCCTCCATTATATATTTCGTTAATTTCGTCTACGCTTCCGATTGCGGTTACTTCGCCTTTTTGCAAAATCATGGCGCGGGTGCAAAGTTTTTTTATTGTTTCTGCCGCATGGGAAACAAGCAAAACTGTTGTTCCGCCCGACAACATGCTTGCAATTCGTTCTTCGCATTTTTGTGCAAAAAGATAGTCCCCTACCCCAAGGATTTCGTCGATGATTAGTATATCGGGCTCAACCTGTGTGGCAACGGAAAAGCCCAAACGCGCCTGCATTCCGGAAGAAAAATTTTTAAGCGGCACGTTTTCAAATTCCCAAAGCCCTGCAAAATCCATGATTTCATTATAAATAGAGTCCATAAATGCGGGGGAATGTCCAAACATCGCGCCATTCATATAAATATTATCCTTGGCAGAAAATTCGTAATCAAAGCCCGCGCCAAGCTCCAACAGCGGCGAAATTGAACCATTTACGATTATATTACCGCTTGTTGGCTTAAACACCCCCGAAATAAGCTTCAAAAGTGTAGACTTCCCCGAGCCGTTAAGCCCTAAAATCCCAAGCACCTCACCTTTTTGCACGGTGAAGCTTACGTTTTTTAAAGCCCAAAACTCGTCATAAAAAAGCTTGCGCGTCAAGGCTTTTACAACATATTCTTTCACGCCCATAATTTTATCACGGTTCAGATTAAACATCATAGAAACATTTCGTACATCAACTACCGTTTCGGGTTTCATCGCAAACAACCTTTAAATGTATAAAATATACTTATCTTGCTGTGCCATTTTAACATACAGCCCAACGCCCAACGCCGCCAAAGCAAAACCCAAGCAAATGATATTCTCCCAAAGCCCGGGAAGCGAGCCTTCAAGCACAAGCTCGCGGAAATAACTTACATAGTGGAATAACGGGTTTAAATGAAGCAAATGGAAAACCCGCGGCGGCAAGCTGCTTACAGGGTAAATAATCGGGGTAAGAAACATCCACAAAGTAAGCCCAACCGAGTATATATAAGTTATATCGCGGAAAAACACCGCAAGCGCGGAAAGCATCATTCCCACGCCAAGGGAAAAAGCAAAGATATAAATTACGGGAATGGGAATAAGCAACATCGTCCACCTAAAGGGTTCCCCCGTAACAGAAAATACAAGCAGAAACGCAATAAAAGAAAACCCCATGTTAACCACCGACGATAAAACGCGAGTTACGGGGAAGATATACTTTGGCACATACAATTTTTTAATAGTTCCGGCATTTCCCACAATCGACATCATTGCGTTGCTTGTGGACTCGCTGAAAAAAATAAAAATCAACTGCCCGCTAAATACATATACGGGAAAATTGTCTATATCATTCTCAAACATCATCGAAAAAACCATAGCCAAAACAACCATATTAAGCAGCGGGTTAAGCAACGACCACAAAACGCCCAAAACACTTCTGCGATACCGCGTTACAAAATCCCTTTTAACCATAAAAAAAATCAAATACCTAAAATGTTTCAGCGCGTCCACCTGTTTTTTTACATATTCCTTTTTTACAACCCAAATTAACGCAAAAACCAACAGCATCGACACCGTAACCGATATAAGCCCTACATAAAATAACTGCATAAAAATATTACCGGGGCGTAGCCCGGCAACCTGCATTGGTAAATAAAACCAAAATATAATCGAAAATATGATTACGCATATTATAGAGATACCCGCAAAATGTTTTTTTGTCATTTTAACCTCTTCGGTATACCGCCCCGCGAGACGCTCACTCTTGCATATTTTTCAACATGCATTCAGCACAAATGGATTCATGAAATTTATTTTTCACACTTCAGCAGGGAAATAGTACCATGGTTAAAATGCAATTGCAAATTAGTGTTCCATCCCGTGAAAAAGTGAAGTGAATTGCGAGAATTTTTGTCGCAAGACAAGGAGTTAGCGACGACGCGCACCCGAAGGTGCGCTA
>JGI24703J35330_11748044_pt1 | contig 10129 bp, 4 predicted proteins | sample TergutNt197P1_FD_35330 | JGI IMG/M metagenome (IMG submission 35330) | reverse complement strand
CATTAGGACCAATAATGCCAAATATCTCCCCTTTCTTAACCGTAAATGAAATATCATCTACTGCAGTAACTTTGCCGTATCTTACAGTTAAGTTCTCAACATGGATGGCATCCATTAAATCATCTCCTTATTAAAACTGAATTTCAACTAAAACAAGTTTTCAATTCTTAAAAATCCTTAATTACTATCATCAAGGATAATAAATAAAAGCTACAACCCAACAGGATAAAGTCATAGCCATTAGTGGTTATTATTATAACATAATTTCTAGACATTTGACATATCGTAATTGCCAGTTAAATATTAAAAACGTTTTCTTTGTAAAGTAATAAAAATTCACATGACGAAATCGAATATTTTACTGCAACCTCTTGGTCGTCTAGAGGCTCTGGTCAATAGAAAATCAGAAAAAGAAAAATTCAAAAAATAGGATAATTTGAAATAATAAACAGACTACTCCCATATTCGCGTTGAAGTTGCCGATATCCCCATTGCTGATTTGTTGCTTCATGTTAATCAGCATCCTAATTATTGAAAAATTACCACCGAAAGCGTGACTCACAGTGGTAATTTTTGTATTTCATTCTTTTCTTTATCAATCAATTCGTATTGCTAACTCAAGCGATGACTCATCACCCAACCGATTCGTGTGCCTATTTGGATGTGTGTCCATTCGCCATTAACTGATGTACCAAGTACCATGACAGACGCTCCCTCGGTCGCATTTCCTAATTGCGTATAACTTCCATTTGGACCACTTCTTAGTGGCACTGTATGGTGCATCATTGCTGGTTGTGGCACTTCGTTTTCTATCAAGTAGTTAAGACGATGACTCATCACCCATCCGACTTGATCCCCTATTTGAATATTGCTCCAACTTCCATCGATTGATGTGCCAAACACCATGATCCGCATTCCTTGGGTTGCATCTTTGAGCGAGGCATAACTTCCATTTGGACCACTTCTGAATGGGATTGTGTGGTTCATAGCTGCCGAATAGGGTGATTCATGAAGCGCGATGGCACTTAAACGGTGATTCAATACCCAACCCGTTCGTTCGCCTATTTGAATCTGGGTCCAACTTCCATCTGCTGATGTGACAATCGCCACTACCCTTGTTCCTTGCATCGCATCTCCTAATGATTCATAAGTTGCACCCGGACCACCTCTTAATGGAACTGTATGGTTCATAACACCTACTAAAGGCGTATGACGGTGACTCATCACCCAACCTGCTTGGGTTCCTATTTGAATATGAGACCATTCGCCATTAACTGATGTACCAAGCACCGTTATTCTTGTTCCTAGTGTTGCATTTTGGAGCGATGCATAGCTTGCACCTGGACCACTTCTTAATGGAATCGTATGGTTCATAACTGCTAGATGGGCTACTTCATTTTCTATCAAACGACTATGACGATGGCTCATCACCCAACCGGTTCGATTGCCTATTTGGATATGGCTCCAAGTGCCATCAGTTGATGTTCCAAGCACCGTTATCCTTGTTCCTTGTGTCGCATTTTGGGGCGATGGATAACTTCCATTTGGGCCACTTCTTAATGGGATTGTGTGATTCATGATGGCTGTATATGGCGCTTCGTTTTCTATCAAATAGTTATGGCGATGACCTTGAACCCAGCCAATTTGATCCCCTATCCTAATCTGCGTCCAAATTCCCAATGTGTCAAGCACCATCACGCGCGTTCCCTGGGTCGCATCTCCTAATGAGGCATAGCTTGCGTTAGGGCCACTTCTGAATGGGACTGTGTGGTTCATAATTGCTAAAGTACCAAGTACCGTTGGTGTCCATACTGCTGTAAAAGTTGTATCCTCTGTAATTGGACCTACTTCTGGATTCCAGCCTTCGAATGTATAACTTGGATTTGATGGCATTGTTAAAGGTGCAACTGGTGTGCCATTGTAGCTAATCTCGCCTGTTGGGTTCGTTATGCCTTCTAATCCCCAGTTGAATGTGTAGCTGACATAAACTGGAACATAAATGGGTTGCCACACTGCATGAAAGTCAACTGCTGATGTGATTGTTGTTCCAATTAGTGTCTGGGCTGCTCCTCCTGGCGCATGTGACCATCCCATAAATTCATATCCTTCTCGATTTAAATCTGTTGGAATGTCTGCGGTTGTAAGTTGCTCACCCTCTTGGATTTCAACCGAATCTACTAAGGTCTCACCATCTAAGAAACGAACTGTATGTAGTTGGATACGAACGCCACCTCTAAAGTTAATATCTAGATTATTTAAAGCATGAGCTAAGCCGCCACTACGTGTCGCCGTTGTGGCAATATGAGTCGCTGTTGCTGCATTACTTGGTGGCATAAAGGCACCACCGCCTGCGATGTTATCGGAAAAGTTCACATCAGCACCAATGTTAATATTGGTATAGTGCATCCCTGCTGGCAATGGAGATTGATAAGTGTGTACCGTTGTAAATAAGCCACCACCATCGCCAGTCGTCGCCGTGTTGTGACTAATGGTTCCACCTGTCATTGTGAACGCATTTGTGGTTGCTACACTCACACGTACGCCACCACCTTGGTTGGTTGCTGTGTTGCGTCTAATCGTTCCATCTGTAATCGTTACTGTGCCGCCGATTTGAGAAATACCACCGCCGCCTGCTGTAATTCCAGCTGCCGTTGAGCGATTTTCCCTGATATAGCCACCACTCATTTCAAAATGGGCATTGACACCAATGTTAATTCCACCACCACTAGGGGAACTGTTGTTACGAATAACACCACCATTCATCTCAAACCGTGCATTAGTACCAGTAATAGTAACAGCACCACCATTAATTGTTCGATGGCTATTTTCAATAATGCTCCCATCTTCCATTATCAATGTTCCACCTGCATTAACTTGAATGCCACCAGAATTGGTTGTATTATTTTCAACTCCACCACTTAATGTAATGTTACTTCCTAGTGTTAAGGTTGCATTATTATTAACGATAAAATGTCGTTGTCCACTGTTGATTTGGAGCAATGTTTGGATATTTGAAGTAGAACTCTCTAGCGTTATCTCTCTTCCTGCTAAAATCGTAATCGCAGTTCCAACAACACCAGTAACGGGATTAGATGCTAAAATATCTTGTGTTAAACGAATCGTATGTCCTCCAGTTGGAAGCCCAGCTATATGTTGGCGCAGCTGTTCCCATTCTGTTATTGGTTCCCATACGGCTCTAAATGTTCGTGAGTTAGTGACCAACTGTTCACCAACTTGCCCACGGGTCAAAACTTCTCCTGTACCATTTTCTTGCCAACCAACAAAGAAATATCTTCCATTATCATGGAGGACGATCGGAACATTTGCCAAACCAATGGCATCATCTTGGTTGACCATGAGTTCAATATTAGCCAGCTCACCACCAACATGACCGCCAGCAAGGTCAAAAGTGACAATTTGTGGGTTAAAATTGAGATCAGCTGTATTAACAAGAGCAAATGGTAAGCGTGCAACAACTTCATCTCCTGATCTAACATTCACATAACCTTCATAAAAACCTTCTGGAATAAAGCCTTCTCTCATTGATAAGGTCACAGTAAATGTAGCTGAGTGATTTGGATCAACTGTAACATTTTGCCTATCAAAGGAAAGGGTCGCCATGTTATTTGGGTTATTTGTAAAATAATAATCAATTGTATAAGTCTGTGCTGTCTGATGATCATTTGTTATCGTAGCCGTCATCTCATACGCATTTGCATGGTTAGTAATTAAGCTGCGTAACTCACCAAAACTAAATGATGCCATGATGCCCATTTCAAATGGCGCATTGCGATTAGAAGTCAACGGAATTAGGTGTTCAACTGTAACAAAGCTCTCATTGGTTACTGCTTCAACTGGTCGTACAAAGCCTGCACCTGCTCTAAAAACACGATTGGCATTGTTATCTCTAAATGGCCTTGCCGTGTTCATCATTCTTGCTCTGATTTCTTGCGGTGTTGCATCAGGAAATGCTTCTACCATAAGAGCAGCAAGACCCGCAGCAAAAGGGGCAGAGCTAGAAGTGTGTGACATGAGAGCATAGCCACCATTTAGGGTAGTTGTACGAAGTCCTGCACCTGGTACAATAATATCAGGCTTAATATGATATGTATCTAGAAGAGGACCACGAGAGGATGCCCAATTAGGTGGAAAATGAGCAATCGTATCATCTGTTCTAATACCACCCGCTGTTCCTCCACCAACAGAGATGGCAAGTGACGCAGCTCCTGGGTCTACGATCAGAAAATAACTATCTGAAAAGCCACCGAAAAAGCCCACACTATTTCCTGCACTACCTACCACGACTGTTCCATCTAATGATAATAGGTTCAAAATATTGGCAAAACCTGAAAATGGCGTTCCCGGTGCTCCTAAACTAAGATTTATTACTAATGGAACCTCATCCCGAGAAGCATCTCTATGTGCTGTTTCTATTGCTCCAAAAATCGAGCCTCCAGTTGAGCCAACAACTCCCACGCGATAGTGCCAAAGTTCGATATTTGGTGCCATTCCAACCACAATCCCTGATACTGTTGTTCCATGAGAGGTATTAAGAGGAATGACAGCTCCACTAGGACTTAACGCAGGACTGTTGTCATAAAAATGATGCCCCGGTACTCTCCCCGTATCATCTAAAAATCTGGCAAATTCTGGATGGCTATGATCAATTCCTGTATCTAAAACTGCGACACGCACACCTGAACCTGTAATGCCTAATGTATGATGGACGTAGTTCATGTTAAAATAAGCTCTTGCTTCGCGTAATAGATTATCGCTTGCAAAAAGTGATGTTCTCATATCCCCACTCGCTTCATTAATATTGTCCTCTTCAACTTCTATTTCTTCAATAATCGGATCATCTACTAGGTAAAAAGCTGTATGAGGGGTTACAGAAAATACTTCAGGCAATGTTGCGACTTGTTCCACCATATGACCAGGTAAACGCATAAAAACACCATTGAATAGCCAATAATGTGTTGCAAAAATTTCCATTTCTTCCTCTGAAAATGCAACGGGAATCTGTTGTAGCTGCGCATTAAAATTTTCATGACCCATTAACGCGTGCTCTTTGAAGTTATCATCCGAAAAAACTCTTGCTTGTGATAGCTCTCTTTCTTGCATCAGACGTAATGCAACAGCTGGTGGTGTTACAAACTGGACAATAATCTCCACCACTTCATTAGGATCATCAAGGGCGTAATCACCGTAGAAGCCTTGCATTCCTAGAGGTTCACCAAGCGTTCCCACTAATGCATTAAGTTCAGCTAGTTCTTGCTCGTCAAAATCTAACCCTGCTGCTGTCTCAGTAGTCACCGAATCGATTTCCAAATTTTCTACATTGTATTGCTCATCAACTACTTCTATCATATTTTCAATACTAGGCACCACTTCGCTTGTCGCATGAACTCCCCCTACTGGTCTAAGCAAGTAAGGTATTAGCATTACTAACACTAAAAATAGTTTTAAAAATCTTTTCATTCTCCATCACTACTCCTCTTTTATCACTTAATCATATACTATTAAACTAGTTTTCCTCCTCTTTGTGTATGACTGACTAAAAAAAGAGTATACCATATATTCAATCAAAAAAATACAAAATTATAAAAAATCGCTTTCTTTATAGTTAAAGCTTTTTCTCTAATTCACAACATTATCATCTAAATTGAAGAACTATTTTATGATTATATTTTTCAAATATTAATATTTTTGGTATACAGTGAGAAATTATGAAAACGCCTATCAAATAGCGTTATTATTTGTGATATTTCCTACTTGAATGATTAGAAAAGCTCACAAAGTGTTGGAAATATTCATGAGTTTGAATAAGGTTGACACAATAAATTTAACTTTTTCACCCTAATTTTCAATTTTTAGAAAAATATGGCATCGTGATTGTGATATAGTATGACATAGAACGCATTGAAATAACATAAAAGTTTGAAAAATTAAAAATGGCTCATGATAAGTTAAAGATAGAAATATAGATATAAGAGCATGGAAGGATTTTGACTTTTTCAAGTGAGGCAATTAACTTTTAAATTATTTAGTTAACGAAATTTATATACAGTTAAAACCGAGATATGCAAATGCGTGAGCGTTTGGATATTTCGGTTTTTAGTTTCTGATGGTCTGGACGGACTCCATATGTGATTTCTGGCAACCTACCTGCCGATAAAGAACGCATAGTAAAAGAGGTAGAAAGCAGAGTTTACAGATATCCAGATTGGTTGGACAAAAAAGTTAAAATGGGTGGGCATATGTTTTCTCCTAGCTGTATCAATAATTTTTAACTATACTGTGCATTTTATCGTTTTTAAACCTATTACGGATATTAACTGCATAGTTTTTATGATATTCATCACAAATGAAATCCTTATATAATTCTTCTGTTAGTGGTGTTTTTCCAATTACCATTAAAGCCTTGCATTTTAATTTTCTGAAATTATCTGCCAATCTTCGATGTTGCTCTTCATTAAAACCATCTTCTGTTTCTACATTTCCATAATCATTAAAAACACAGTCATAGGGTGGGTCTAGGAACATAAAGTCATCTTCCTTTGCTAAATTAAAGATTTCACCATAATCAACATTATGTAGTTCGGCTTTTTGTAATAAATTTGAGTGTTCTTGCGTAATTAAATTTGTGTTGAAATTAGTATATCTGCCGAATGGAACATTGAATTCCCCTTTATTATTATAACGTATCATTCCAGAATAAGATGTTTTATTAATGAAAAAATATAACACACTTTTCATGTAATCATCATTTGGATAATTAAAATGGTTTCTGAGCGTGTAATATAACTTTTCGTTTTCGTTTGGGACACGCTCATCAGGGTTTGCATCTTTTAACTTTTTGTAATCAAGTTGGTTTTTAGCATATTTTTCATGTAGGAGATCGAGTTGCCCACGCATTTCTTTGTAGTTATACTTTAGTTCATTGTAAAATTCAATCAAACGTGTATTCAAATCATTTAAAATTGCATTTTTTGGTTCAAGATGAAAGAATAACGCACCGCCACCTAAAAAGGGTTCGATGTATCGGTTATATTCTGAAGGAATATAGTTTACGAATTTTGGGATTTCTTTTGATTTACCACCACGGTATTTAAGAACTGGTTTCACGCTATCACTCCTACTATATTCTTTTTACCAAATTACATTCAGAACTTCGATTTCGTTTTTCAGGATTTTTTTATTACCTTCTTAAATCGTTATGATATAATTATACTACTTTTTTTCTTTTTAGTCGACATGAAAACGGCATTTTCATAAATTGTTTTTAATGAAATTCGAAAACTATATTGAAAAACTAATGAAGAAATGGTATACTATCACCAACTAGGATGAAAGAGGATGTTTTTATGAGATACATAGGTTCGAAAAATCTTTTGTTGGAAGAGATTGATAAGTTTTTAACCCCTCATCTGAGCGGAGAGGAAAAAACATTTCTTGACTTGTTTGGCGGTGCAAATGTAGTTTCAGCATTTTTCAAAAAAAGGTATTCAATAATCTCCAACGACATATTGTACTTTAGTTTTGTAAATGCAAAGGCAATAATAGAAGGAAATGATGAATTACAGTATGTCGAACTGTCAAAAAAAGGAATTAAAAATCCAATAGAGTTTTTAGAAAGTGAAGCGTTGAAGTATATTGAAAAAAATCATGTTGGATATTATGAAGAGTCCTATTCTCCTACAGGTGGGGTCATGTACTTCACAGTTGAAAATGCTAAAAAGATAGATTATATACGTAAGCAATTAGAAGTTTGGAGAGAAGAATCATCTGTTTCCTCTGAAGAATATTATTATTTATTAGCAACCTTACTAAATGCTATCCCTTATGTAAGCAACATCACAGGAACTTATGGTGCGTTTTTGAAGCATTGGGATAAGCGTGCATTGAATCCACTGGTACTACGTCCACTAACTGTTGAAAAAAATTTTAAGGTGAACAAATCATATAATCTTGACTCCAATGAGTTAGTCAAACAAGTTTGTGCAGATATTACATATATTGACACGCCTTATAATAGCAGGCAGTATGCTTCCAACTACCATGTGCTAGAAAACATTGCCCGACACAAAAAACCACCATTAAAAGGTAAAACAAGAATATTCGATTGGAAAGAGTTGCGGAGTGATTATTCGGTCAAAAAAAATGCATACGAAACGATGAGAGATTTAATAAAAAATGTTCAATCAGAGCATGTTGTGATAAGCTATAGTAGTGACGGTATTATTGAAGAAGAAAAATTTTTAGAATTAATAAAAGAGTACGCCTACGACAAAACTGTTCAAATCAAAAAAATCAAATACCGAAAATATCAATCAAAAGTCAAATCCGAATCCAATGAGGTGTGCGAATTATTGTTTTATTTTAAAAAGAGTAAACCGGAATCAACCTCTAAAATCGAAAAAGCAAATGTTGCTAAGGGAACTTGGAATCTCGCGCCTAAATTTGTAAAAAGCCCTCTAAACTACATTGGTGGAAAATATAAACTATTGAATCAAATCATTCCACTTTTTCCGAATAACATAAATACTTTCGTCGATGTCTTTAGTGGGGGGTGTAATGTTGGTATCAACATCACTGCAAAAAATCACATTTTCAATGATATGAACGTTAGGTTAAACGAACTTTTTGAATTCTTGCAATATAAAAACCCAGACGATGTCATTAAATCAATAGAAAATAGAATAGATGAGTACCAGTTATCAAAAACTAATTCAGAAGGTTTTCTAAGAATTAGAGAAGATTACAATAAAAAACCAAATCCATTAGATTTGTATGTGCTGGTCTCTTACAGTTACAATTATCAAATCCGATTTAATAATAATATGAAGTTCAACAACCCTTTTGGGAGAGACAGAAGCCACTTCAGTGCGAACATGAAACAAAATCTTTATAATTTCATGACAAGATTAAACTTTTTAAATGCTAAGTTTTCTACTTCTTTTTTCGAAAATCTGAATTACTCTGAACTTTCAAAGAATGATTTTGTTTACTTTGATCCCCCCTACCTCATAACGACAGGCAACTACAATGACGGGAATCGTGGATTTAAAAATTGGGATGAAGTCGAAGAAAAAAAGTTATATCAAATAATGGACACTTTGACCTCTTTAGGAGTGCGTTGGGCATTGAGCAATGTGTTAACTCATAAAGGGAAAGAAAACAGCCTCCTTACTGAGTTTATCAAAGCTAGAGGCTATCATGTAAACGATTTGGATTATAATTATAACAATTCTTCATACAACACTAAGGAAAAAGGAAGTCGGGAAGTGTTGATAACGAATTATTGCACCAAGACTTTTAAAATGATAAGTTAATTCGCATAATGAGGAGCAGGAACGATTTCGATTTCTTTATTTGCAAAGTATTTTGGCATGTCAGAAACATTAATAGTACCTTTAGAAATTGCATCGGCTAAGAAAAGTAATTGCTCAACATTTATTACTGCTCCTGTTCTTTGAATCCTTGAAGACGTGGACTCTATCATTTTTAACAACTCCTTAAAGCAGTTAAATTTTCTTTTTATGAAAGGCAGAAGGGACCAATCGGTAGGCTTCTTTATTGTCCATTTTCGTCATATAGCGTGTTGCAATCCGCTCGTTGCAAGTTGGACAACATATCGCACCATGGTACTTTGAAAAATCAAGGACGCCATCAATGATGCGGTCATTGTACATCTTTACAAAATTGCTTTTTCCTACTTTTTGATAATGGGCAATAAACGTCTTGCAATGCGCGCAACTGACCACTAAGATGTGACTGCCACGAATTTTTTTACAGTTTGGGTTCGGATAAATCATGATACACACCACCTATTTTAAAATTTAGTCAAAAAGTGTCGGATGTTTTTTAACAGGCTTCTTTTCTTTCCCCGTAAATTCAAGCCCTAAATGTGCGTAAGCATCAGGTGTGACAACTCTTCCACGTGGGGTTCGTTTTATAAAGCCAATTTGCAACAAATAAGGTTCATAAACATCTTCAAGTGTCTGGGATTCTTCACCAATGGACGCAGCAATCGCCTCAATCCCACATGGACCACCGTCAAATCGTTCAATGATCCCTTTTAAAAACTTATGATCAATGTAATCAAGTCCTAGCTTATCAATATCCAACT
>JGI24703J35330_11748045_pt1 | contig 10133 bp, 7 predicted proteins | sample TergutNt197P1_FD_35330 | JGI IMG/M metagenome (IMG submission 35330) | reverse complement strand
TTTGAGATTAATTTTATTCATCGTGACTCGCCTCCCCTTTTTCGATTGGCCTCAACACAACTGCTCCAAATGGTGGTATGTTGATTTTGATATGGTGATCTTGATTATGAGCTGGTTCGTCATTTACAACAATGTCACCAACGTTTAACCAAATTCCTGTTCCAGCAAAGGTGGGGGTGTCAGTATTTAGCACTTCGCAGTATGTTCCCAGTTCAGGAACTCCTACTTGATAATCATGGTAGCCAATGTTTTGGAAGTTACAAATGATGACGAGATGATTCCCGCTACGGTCATAGCGCAGGTACGAGACGATGCTTTGGGCGTTGTTATCGACATCGATCCACTGGAATCCATGTTGTTCATGGTCGAGTTCGTATAAGGTTGTTTCATTTTGGTAAAAATTCATTAACGTTTTAGTAAAATCATTTAACTGCTGGTGCATGTCGTATTCAAACAATTCCCAGTCGAGCGATTTTGCTTCATTCCACTCGGTAAACTGAGCGAATTCGTTACCCATAAAGAGAAGTTTTTTACCTGGATGGGTGTACATATAAGTATAAAGCAGACGAAGTCCAGCGAATTTTTCTTCGTAAGTTCCCAGCATTTTTTCAATCATCGATTTTTTGAGGTGCACGACCTCGTCGTGTGAAAACGGGAGAATATATTTTTCCGAGTAAGCATACCACATCCCGAAGGTTAGTTTGTTATGGTGGTATTTTCGCTCATCAGGCGGGGTTTGCATGTACGATAAAACGTCATTCATCCAGCCCATTTTCCACTTGAACGTAAAACCAAGCCCACCAACTTCTACCGATTTTGTCACATTTGGCCACGTTGTTGAATCTTCAGCACAAATAATCGCATAAGGAAATTGCTCATTAATCGCCTGATTTAATTTTCGTAAAAATTTCACCGCAAAAGGATTCTCAACAGTTTCACCATCCACTTGCCAGTACAACATATTCGCCACGGCATCAATCCGAAATCCATCAAAATGAAAAATTTCTAACCAATATAACGCACTCGAAATCAAAAAACTTTGGACCTCTGGTTTACCTAGGTCGAAATTAGCCGTTCCCCAACCAAGATTTTCTCTTTCCCGTTCATCTGCATATTCGAAAACTGGCGAGCCGTCAAACAGATACAATCCGTGTTCATCTTTACAAAAATGCCCTGGTACCCAATCTAACAGGACGCCGATATTAGCTTGATGACATTTATCAACTAGGCTCATTAAATCATGCGGATTACCAAAACGACTGGTTGGACTAAAGTAACCCGTCCCTTGATAACCCCACGACGGATCATACGGGTGTTCAATAATTGGCAGTAATTCGATATGCGTATAACCATGGGCTTTGATATATGGAATCAAATCATTAGCAAATTCCGCATAGGTATAAAACGAACCATCTGAATTTCGTTTCCATGAGCCAGCATGGACTTCGTAAATATTAAGGGGCACGCTTGCCCAATTTTTTTTCTGTTGCGAATGCTGCCACTTTTCATCACCCCAGATATAACCAGACAAATCATAAATAACGGACGCTCGTTCTGGGCGCAGAGTGGCAAAGGTAGCATAGGGATCAGCTTTACGTTTTACAGTGCCATCACGACTGGTTACTGTATACATATAATTTTGACCAGTCACTGCCTCAGGAATGTTTAGTTGCCACACTCCCTGCTCAGTAATGCGATCAAGCATATGAGAGTTTTCGTCCCAGTTATTAAAATCGCCAATGACACTTATAGTTTTTGCATTTGGCGCCCAGGTAGTGAATGTAGTCCCGCCGCCAGCAGTCATATTTAACTTAGCGCCAAAAATCTGATAGCTTTCCATATTAACGCCCTGATGAAAATGGTCAAAAAATTGCTGCTGCTTCAAGTAAATCAACCCCCTTTTTCATGACTTTGGTAATGCGTCAATAACGTTCAGTTTATAAAGTTTTGCAAATTCCCGCCCTTTTTGCATAAACTTGTCGTTAAGGAGTTCAGGAGCATGACAATCAGAGCCAACAATTACTTTTACTTCAGGATAGCTATCACGAACAATAGCCCAAAATTCTGGAACTGGGTACGGATTTGCATCTGATCCTCGTTCGTGATTATCATTTCGTATAGAATTTCGAAACCCGTTAGCATTTATTTCTAAGATGATGTTATTTTTAATAGCGCTTTTCGCGATTGTGTGGACGGCTTTCTCACAAGTTTCGTCCCATTTGGGGTAATGAATCATGAATAAGTCTGGGTGTACTAAAACGTCAAATAAGCCAGTGTCCATTGCGATCGCAGCTTGTTTTGCGTAGGCTTCAATTTCAAGGGGGTGAGTGAAAGAAAATGAACTTTGTAATTTACCGTTTAATTCGATGAAGTGTTGTGCAAGGAGTAGGTAATTTGTACGTGTGCGCATTTCTTTTAGATATGCTATTTCTGATGGAAAGTATTCAATTTCAAGGGATGATAAAACGGTAATTTGATCGTTGTATTTTTCTCGTACTGCTTTGATGTCTGTAAAATAGTCATCAAGTTCATCAAATTTCATTCGGTGGCCAACATCGACATTTTCAAATGGGGCGTGGCAACTGATACCTATTTCTGTATATCCATGCTTGATTGCTTCTAATACATAATCTTCAATTGTTCCGCTAGCATGACCACAGCGATAATGGTGTGTATGATAATTAGTTAGCATTTTTTAGTCTCCTCTTTATAAGTTTCTATCTGACAGCTTGCTTAAATATGCCAGTTGATCAGCAATTTCGGGGGTTAAACTGTGTGTAAGAATGCGATATTGCCAGTTTCCATCGGCTGTTCCTGGGGTATTCATTCGGGATTTGCTGTCTTGTCTTAAAACATCTTGCATCGGGACTACTGCCATTTTTAGTGGATTTAAGAATGCCATTCGAACCATATCCCATGCAATATCGTCCCCACTTACATTCATAAAACGGCGCACTTGGTCTTGGACTTCGGGCGTTTGGGATTGGTACCAGCCAATGGTTGTATCGTTGTCGTGAGTTCCGGTGTAGACGACTGCGTGGCTTGTATTGTAATGTAGGGGTAAATGTTCGTTGTCATGGCCAGCATCAAAGCCAAATTGAATGACTTTCATCCCCGGTAAATTAAAGTCATCACGCAGAGCCTCAACTTCGGGAGTTATAACACCTAAATCCTCTGCGATAATCGGTACAACTCCTAGTTTAGAACGAATTTCGGCAAATAAATCTTGACCCGGCGCTTTAATCCATGCACCAATTCGTGCTGTCTTTGCACCATAAGGTACTTGCCAAAATGCGTCAAATCCACGGAAATGGTCAATGCGGATAATATCACAGAAGGTTAATGCAGATTTAATACGCTCTATCCACCATGAAAAATTCGTTTTTTTCATTTCTTCCCAGTCGTAAAGCGGATTGCCCCAAAGCTGTCCATCTTCGCTGAAATAGTCTGGTGGAACACCTGCGACGCCAGCGGGATTTCCTTTCGCATCAAGTAAAAATTCTGATTTGTTTGACCACACATCGGATGAATCAAGGGCAACGAAAATAGGAATATCACCGATAATTTTAATCCCTTTTTCGTTGGCGTATTTTTTTAACTTTGTATACTGCTTAAAGAAGATAAATTGCAAAAATTGATGATAGCCAATCTCATAAGCAAGTTCTTCTGTGTAGCGGGCAATTGCTTTTAGGTCACGCCTCGCAATATCTTCTGGCCAGCTTTGCCATACCGCACCGTAGTAATAATCGTTAATTTGCGCTTCACTTAAAAATTCAGCATTTTCACGGGCAAATTCTTTTTGCATAGGTGTTTCATAATGAAACTTCCGCTCAGAAATAAAATGTGATTTTAGTGCCATGAAGAGGGTGAAATCTTGTAACCATTTTGCATTTTCAGCAACGAACTTTTGATATTCCGCTTCGATTCCCGCCTCGCCACTTGTGATAAAACGGTCATACGCTAAACGGTAGAGCCCATTTTTAAATTCAATCACTGGTCCATAATCAATCCCTTCAACAGGGAAATCAGGAACTTCTAATAATTCGTCTGAAGTTAATAAGCCAATTCGTGCTAAATCTTCCAAATCAATGAGCAACGTGTTACCCGCAAAAGTTGAAAAGCTTTGATACGGAGAATCTTTAAAACCAGTTGGATTTATTGGTAAAATCTGCCACAACCTCTGATTTGCCGTTGCTAAAAAATCAACAAATGCGTAAGCGTGCTTGCCTAAATCACCAATTCCGTAATTTGATGGTAAACTAGTAAAATGTAATAAAATGCCACTTTCTCTTTTTAACATAACGATTAACTCCTCACATAGACTAAGCAAAAATCCTATGTTGAAATTATACACGTAAGAAGCCCCTTCTTGCAAGCGATTTTCCGTGTGTAACCCGTTCCGCATTAAAACGGTCTCAACTTAAGCGATTTCACTTGACATCAGCCCCTACTTTCCGTTATAATTAAAGAGTGTTTCATTGCAAGTTAGAATGGAGGAGATAAAAATGAATATTTTAATTACTGGTGCTGATCGCGGACTCGGATTAGCATTAACAAAAAAAATGTTAGAACGCGGATTTACCGTGTTTGCAGGTCAATACTTACCGAAGTGGTTAGAACTAAGTGAGCTACTTGAAAAATATCCAGAAACATTAAAAATTATTCCCCTTGATATCGGAAGTGATACAAGTGTCAAAGCGGCAGCAACTTCTATAAAAAGTATTGCTGATAAGCTTGATATGATAATTGGAAATGCTGGTACGATAGGTTGGAATGATGATATTTATGAACCTATTACTGATACTTCCATGATGGCTGAGGTTTATAACATCAATACCATCGGTAATGTTCGTCTTGTTGAGCACTTCTTACCATTTCTAGGAAACTCAACATTGCGTAAAATTTGCTTCGTATCATCAGAAGCAGGTAGTACAGCAGAATGTAGGCGAGATAATTTTTTCTGGTATGGAATGACAAAAGCAGCGCTTAATCATTACGCAAAAACATTATTTAATCGCTACCGAAAAGACGATTTCAAATTCCGCCTTTATCACCCAGGCTGGCTAAAAACCTATATGCACGATGGAGAGTTTAATGAAAAAGCAAGATACAGCGCTGATGAGGGAGCCGATTTTGCGATGGATTACTTTTTTGATGCAATCATCGACGAAGACGAGCTCACGCTCTATACCTTTGATAAAAAAATAATGCCATTTTAAAAGGAAACAAAAAATCGGGAAAACAAGCCCGATTTTTATTTGCGCTTATTCATTCTATAAGCATGAATAACTGGCAGCGCCTTACCATCAAAATCAAAGACGGTTGTGTTATCAATCACATTGCCGACATGCTTTCCAGTTTCCTCAGAAATTGCCCAGCCAGTATTACCATCAGCATAAATCATAATTGGGTCCCAGTATTGACTTCCAACACACATGCCATCCTCAACACCTTGCATCTCATTAAATAACTCAATATAGAAGTCACGTTGCAACTCAGGCGTACTCGTGTCTTTATCACCGTAGGGTCCGTTGTTTGTTAACTGTCCAATACGGCCACTAGCCGTATGCGACGTAAAGTTAATCGCTGTTTCCATAATCATAATTGGCTTACCAAATTCACGGGCAACATCAACAGCAAAGCTCCCAAATTTCGCCGCTGTTTTTTGTGTCCAATACGGATAATACGACGTTCCAATCATATCAAAATCAACATTACGGTCACGCGCATTGCCAAAATGATCAATATAAGTATTTAAATTGCCACCATCATCCAAATGAATCATCGCAATCGAATCTGGAGTCACTTCACGAATCGCACGAGTTCCTGCATTATAAAATCTGGCTAAAGCATCGAAATTATCTGTGCTACCATATGGAAATAACATGCCGTTGCGCGTTTCATTTCCAACTGAAATAACATCAGGTGGTGTTCCTTGTGCAACCAATTGTTCAAGCGCATCTTTTGTAAATTTATAGAGTTCCTCTTCTAAAATATCAACAGCCTCGTCCACCTGTTTCCCCTCTACCAATTTTAACCATGCATGTGGCACCATGTGACGGCCAGGGTTTGTCCAATAATCACTATAATGGAATGAAAATTGAATTTTTAAACCAGCATCTTTTGCTCGTTTTGCTAATTTTAAAGCATCTGGTAAATCCTGGTAACCCTCTGGAACATAAAAGCCTCCCTCACCACGCCCCTTACCCGGATAGTTATAAATACGAATTCGCACCATGTTCCAACCATTTGCCGCTAAAAACTCAAGTGGGTCGACTTGGTTTCCATCAAAATCGTAATACTTACCACCCATGTCTTCCGTGTATGTTAACTCCGTAATATCTCCGCCATTTAAGAATTCAAAAGGCTGATCATTTTTTTCAAGCTTAAAGTCCTTAACCTGGCAATTTGGTTTGGCACTACTTATAGTCTTAATAGTAGCACTCAAAGTTCCACTAGTCACTTCAATACCACGCAGGGTTACTTTTTTCCAATCAACGCCAGTTTCATACGGAAAATTATTCCGCGGAATGCCTGTTGTCATTGTTTTTGCTCCATTATCAACCTCAAGGTAGTGTAAATCATCCCCACCACTGTATTTGGTTAACACTGTTAAAGTATAGTATCCATTTTCAAGACCAGTAACTAGCTCATCTGGATTGATATCTATATAAACACGCTTCGACTCACCAAAATTGCGACTCTTCTTAACAACTAAATTCTCTAAAATTCCAAAGAGATCATCAGCAACTTCATCGATCATTATGTCAACATCTAAAGTACCATTTTCTTTAACCTCAACATTCGTTAGTACAATTTCATCTATTGTCTTAATCCCATCAATTTGGACAGCTCCGTTACTTTGGATGGAAGCCGTCATGCCATTCGCAGTAATCGTTGAGTTGCCAAGAGCCCCGTTGGCCCAGACAAAGAGTGATACGTCGTATAACCCTGGTTTCATCCTCAAGTTGTAAGATAATAATCGGTTTGAAAAATTTGTAGTAATTTCTTCCTTGATTGATGTAATATTCATGTTCATAATTGACATCTCCTTCGCTTTACTTATTTGGTTTATTCATTATCGCGCAAAATGCTAAGAACTCTAAAACCATTATAACAAATTGTGGCCTAAAAGTAAATGATTACATTCCTTTAATTTCACGTTTAATTTCACTCAAAGAGCCCATAAGTCTTTTTTTGTAACAATTTTACAGGCAGAACAAAGCGCACGAGTTTTAAAAAAGGACTGTTTTTGATATTTTTTCTTTGAGAAATCACTTGACAATTCGATAAAATATGATAAACTTTTAATGTGTGTTTAAATTCTATTGAAATAGATTTATACAAGAGGTGAGGAGAAATGAATGAAATGAAAAAACAAAAAATGCTGTTTTTATGGATACTAATATTCGGAACGCTAGTTTCCTTGGGTGGATGTGGTGTGGAGGGGAATATTTATGTTGCTAGTAACCTTGCCGGTGCAACAAATGAAGTAGATAATTTAGAAACAGAACCGTCTTCAACTGCTCGTGAAGCAGAACCAGTTGAAACTGAACCCTTAAGCACTGAAGTGTCAACTACTGTTCCAAATGTGACTGAACCTGATCCTAGCCCTGTTGAAATTGCTCAACTTCTCTTAACTAACAGTCCCTTGGATTGGACAGCAGTTGAAGTGACTCGAATAATTGATGGTGATACGATTGAAGTGATGTATGATGGTCAAAGGGAACGTGTAAGATTTATTGGTGTAGATGCACCTGAACGTGGGGAAGAGGGTTTTATTGAAGCAACAGACTTTGTACGTGATGAAATTGCTAATGTTGGAGATGTCGTATTTTTACAAGCGAGCGGTAATAATCGGGATAGATTCCAAAGGCTAAGGCGTTACATATGGCTTGGTGTGCCAACAGACAAGTATGATGAAACAGAGCGCAGTGATTTACTGTTAAACCAAATGCTACTAGATGAAGAATTAGCAGTTGAGATGATTATTGGAGGGGAAACAGCGCCAACCCAACCACCAGCAACTCAAGCACCAACAGTCGCGCCAACCCAACCACCAGCAACTCAAGCACCGACAGTAGCACCAACAGAACCACCAGTTGAAGAAACACCAACAACAGTAATTTCTATCCAAGCGCCGAACCAAGCAAGACGTGGTGAACGAATCAATATTACTTTAAGTGGTGCAGGAAGTCAGGGAACATTTACGCTTCATATGCGCACCCCTTCTGGTGGCGGGTCGAATGCGGGTGATTTTAACAATGGTAATAAAATACTTCAAGCAAATCAAAACGGCAGTGTAACATTTGAATTTATGATTGGAACTAATTCAACTATTGGGGGTGTTTTCACTTTAACAGTTAACGGTGCAACCCATACAATCACCGTGGTGGAGTAAGTGAAAAGTTGTGGGAGAGTACACTCTTTCGTAAAAGGATGTGACATAGTACGGAAAAGCAACTCTTTACAGCAACATTATAAATCACTACAACCCATACTTTTATGCTTATTTAAAATCAATTTATATTTCAAAAGAGAGGGAATTTAGAAGATGAAAAAAATATCTTTAGTCGCAGTATTGTTCTTAAGTGTATGTGTATTAGCCGCTTGTAACAATGATAGCGAACCAACACTAGAAACAGTGGTAGCAGTTACTGAAACGATAGAGGAAATTGAACCTAATGAAGTGCCTGAAACAACGACTACACTTGAACTAACTGAAGCCGCGGAAGCGATTGATGAGGAAATAACAATCATAGAGTTCGTCAATAGTCAGATTACAGCGATTCGAGAAATTCCAGAAGGTTTAGTTGGAGCTGTATTTTTCCCCATAGTTGCAGATATGCTTATTCTTCAAATCGAAGGAAGAGTTACAACCTCAGATAATTCCCAGATGGAAATTGCCTTTTTAGAACATTTGGTGTTGATCCATTCGGTTATTAAAGATGGAGAACTGCTGACATTAAATGAATCTGAGTTAGAGGAAATAAAAAAAGCTTGGATCAATAATGTTGGACTTGTATTAGAAGTATTTGAACCCCAAGGTGAGGTGACTGAATCAACAGGTGATGATTCGGATATTCGAAGTGTTATTAGTGCTTTAGCAGAAAACAGTATATATGAAGCCTGGGAAAAAGCCGTCAACGAATTAAGTTTTTATGAGTTTACTTTCAAAGGTGATCTTATGGGTGGAGTGCGTATCAGACATTCATATTTAATAGATGAGTTTACAAAATATCGATTTTTAGAATTTTGCCAAGAATTGATATATATTATGCAAGACACGTGGTTACCTTCTTTTTCAATAGTTTTGTTTACACCTAGAAACGAAATGGATATTGCCAATGATAATGTGTTCATGAGTTATTTTATTTCTATAGACAGAGAATCCTTGCTGGGTGTAGATTTTATAAATTTAGAATTATATGATTTTTTGGATTTGGCAAATGAAGAAAATTTGACGTATTTTGATTTAGAGCGTACTAATCATCAATAAGAAGTGCGAAAAAAAGAATTTTAGTAATCTAAGTATTTTTACGAGTTGCCACTCCATATAAACGGCATCAGATTGAAAATTGCTTGATTTTAGCTCTATTTTATACATGTAATATCTGCCCCTCTGATTTTAGTAACTTGTTATTCATTTGACGCCCAAAATACTAAAAACTCTAAATCAGTATCAATTGAAGTGTTTTCAAGTGCATGTGTTGCAAAAGGCGGATTTAAAGTCCAATGGCATTAAGTTAAAGAAAAAACCAAAAATCCAAGTCAGATCATAGAAATCGGCTTGGATTTTTGGAGATAGAATCTGAAACTAGGGGAAAAGAATGCTAAAAACGCACTAAAAACTAAAAACTTTAAAAAGCGCATGATGAAAAACAGACTTGCAATTTGTATGAAATCTGGTATGATATAAAAGCATTAAACCTTGACTTTGACACCACGAGAAGACAAAAAAAGCCTAAAACCATTGGTACTACAGTGGTTTTGGGCTTTTTAGACATAAAAAAACATGTTGTGTAATAATGCCGTTTTAGATAAAATTTCTTTAATTTTTTTTCGACTCATAATTTTGTGTGACAAATCAATATTAAAAATCTGTTCAATATCTTCGATCAATTCATTACGAT
>JGI24703J35330_11748046_pt1 | contig 10151 bp, 7 predicted proteins | sample TergutNt197P1_FD_35330 | JGI IMG/M metagenome (IMG submission 35330) | reverse complement strand
AACATTATCAAACAAACGGCTATCATTATCAACATTATTTTTATCTTTTATACCCCTGTTCTTCTCAAATTTTAATGACATATACATTCATCCCTTTTGATTCTAAAATGCTCAACATCACTTTTTATTGTACCATATAATCCTCAGTATTTTCAACGGGTCATCTATAAAATTAGAATTTTCTCTTGACGAATCGGATAACATATGCTACACTAAACATAACGTATTACGAGAGGAGCTTGAAAAATAGTGTGGATTTTATTCTTATAAAATGAGTATGATAAAGTTAAGCCAGCGTTGCTTACACTTTTTAAATGTTTTTTTAAGATGGACACTTTTTTCAAGAAATAATAAATTCGTGATATTACTCATTTTTAGAATAAGTAATAACAATTTTTATGTATTTTTTTGATATCTAAGGTGACTGTCGCACGGTCGCCATTTTTTATGGGCAAAAAGAGGAGGAATACAATGAACGAAACAAGAGAAAAACAAGAACGAGCATTAATCATCGGTGTAAACATAAATTCAGATCCGCATTTCGAAGAATCAATAGAAGAATTGAAAAATTTGGCGATAGCTTGCGACTTAGATCCCATTACTCAAATTATTCAAAATTTACCACGACCTAACATTTCTCATTATGTCGGCTCTGGTAAACTACAAGAAATTCGTGATATAATCGAGGCTGAAGAAATTGATATTCTCGTATTTGAAGACGAACTTACTCCAACACAAATTAGAAATCTATCCAAGATAATAAACATCGAGGTTGTCGATCGAACTCGTTTGATTTTAGATATATTTGCAAACCGAGCTCAAACAAAAGAAGCAAAAATGCAAGTTGAAATAGCACGTTTGCGATATGCACTTCCTCGAATACGTCATGCAAATCAAAATTTTGATCGTCAAAGAGGTGGAAGTACTGTCAACCGAGGAGCTGGTGAAAGCAAATTTGAACTTAATCGTCGAAAGATTGAAATTAAGATTTCTGATTTAGAAAAAGAACTGAAAACTATCGCTTTGGCACGTGAAACGCAAAGAAAAAAGCGCAGTGAATCTGGAATTCCGATTATTGGGCTTGTGGGTTATACGAATGCTGGAAAGTCAACATTTATGAATGCGATGGTTACAAGGCACGGCCAAAATGATAATAAATTTGTTTTTGAAAAAGATATGTTATTTGCTACACTCGACACTTCAGTACGAAATTTAACTCTTGAAAATGGTAAATCGTTTATTTTAACTGATACTGTTGGGTTTATTAATAAGCTTCCTCATCATCTTGTTAAGGCGTTTTTGTCGACGCTTGAGGAGGTTATGCAGGCAGATTTATTGCTTCATGTGGTCGATGTTTCGAATCCGAATTATTTAAAGCATATTAAAGTGACTAATGATACTTTACGTTTTATTGAGGCTGATAAAATTCCGCAAATTTGTGTCTTCAATAAAATTGATTTAATCGATGAGATGCACCCGTTTTTAAAAGAGGATAGTGTTGCTATTTCAGCCCGAACGGGAGTTGGATTTGATTCGTTATTTGATATTATAAACGATCATCTTTTTAAAGATACCACTACGTGTAAACTGTTAATTCCCTTTGAACAGAGTTCCCTAATTTCTGAGTTAAAGCAAAAATGTTCAATTCACAATATGTACTATGTAGAAAATGGAACAATTATAGAAATAGATTTAAGTCCTCAGGATATGAGCCGGTATCAATCATTTTCTGTCAGCATATAATGTTATAAACTTGCATTTTAAAAGGTGGAAATTATATGACAACGAATCAAATTTTTAATGGATCTTATTTTTATCGTGATGAAGGAATAACCAAATGGCCAAGTGTTGATCAAGGTCCAAATCCATTTACCATTGATATCAAAAAAGCAACACTTGAAAATAATAATTATCGCACTACAATCTGGACGGGTAAAAATCTGCAATTAACGGTAATGTCGATTCCCCCTCAAACAGATATTGGACTTGAAGTTCATCACGATCATGATCAATTTTTACGTGTTGAAGATGGACAAGGCTTAGTTACGATGGGAAATCGTCGAGATAATTTGTATTATCAGCAATATGCATTCGATGATACTGCGGTTTTCGTTCCTGCTGGAACGTGGCATAACATAATTAATACTGGTAATAAGCCATTAAAAGTTTATTCCATTTACGCACCACCTCAACATGAACATGGAACGATACATGCGACAAAAGAAATTGCGGAACTCGAAGAAAATCATCCAAATTTACCGAAACAACCACGAATAGTTCATTATTATCCTTATAGGTAAAAAAATAAAAAAGCGATTTTTTTCGATTCGCTTTTTTATTTTTTCTGACTTTGTAACCATAATTTATATATTGTTCTTTATCTCCAAAACTTATTCTAAAGTCAATATTGTAATTAATGAAATTTGTTCGGTGGTAAAATTATTCACTATCATTTCCTCAATGATTTTGATCGTAGCTTTAGTTAATCCTTTTTGCTAAACAAACAAGTTTGCAAGACTAAAATGCCATTCACCACATTTAGAATCGTTGTACATTTTGCATTAATGCAAAAGTCGGACTGCTAGATGCTTTTCGGAGTTGACACACTCACTTCCACCTTTAAGTATATCTAAAACAAACTCTTTTTTATCAGGACTAACGATAAGATGAAGATTTTTTATTTCAATTTCAAACAATTATTCATCACTAAGCCCAAGTGATATTTTCAAAAATTCTTTTAAAAAACGTTTATTTTCCTCTCTAGTAAAAAATAATTTAAACATTCCATCATTTGTTAATGGAAACATCTTTTGTTCATATTTAGTTTTCATAATTTCAATTCTCCCTAAACGTAATTTTAAATCCTACTTTATATACGCTAAAATTTAACTCGAGAACTTTTTTTTATTGAAAATATTTTATGAAAACGAAAATCAATATACTATATTCTAATGACTTTGTATACAAACCGCTACTTTTGTAAAAACTAAACTTATTCTAATAAGGTGGAGATTATTATGAACCGCGATGAATATATTTATTACAGTCTTCTTCAAGATGGCGAATGGCTCTGTCCTAGTTACAATGAAGCACTAGCAACATCAAAAAATTAAAAAATTGCACTCAGTCTCCAATAGTTAGAAGTGCAATTTTTTAATTTTTATGTCAACATATCAAATACGTCGAGGAGAAATTCAAATCCAATTAATATCCCTTGATATGCAACAAAGGCAAATAACAAAACAATCGTTACAACAAACATAAATTTTACTGTTAACCTAGCATGTGGATAATTTCTTACTTTATATTTCTTTGTATACATATTAAAACCCCCAGTTTATTGTTTTAATCTGACCTTACTTGATACGATATATTTTATCTGAATAAAATAAATTATAGAGAAATTTTTCATCAAGATTTGGACAGGATTTCATAATACCATTATATCAGAAATATAAACAAAAAGATATAAAATTTTATCATTTTTTACTGAATTTACATATTTTTTTAGAATATGGTAAATGATTTGTGTGTAAAACGAAGAAATTTGTCGGGTTTTGGGCTGGGGTGGGAAATTTGTCGATTTTTGTTGTAAAAACTTTCCATTCTATTGAATACGTTTTAAAAGTTGTGATGGTCCGTTCTACAAAAAACGCGCCAAAAATTTTTTGGCGTCATGTTAAAACAGTCCTAAAAACACTAAACTTAAAGCCATAAAAGCCATTCCGAAAAATAGAGCCTTCGTTACTTGTGTGCCTTTTTCGAATTTGTATGCTGTTGGAAGCAGACTCGCGAGTGAAACGTATACCATTATACCACTGACTGCTGCGAAAATTACAGGAAAAATCTGTTGGACATCTGTGAGATTAATCAAAACAATAAAAGCAACCATTCCGCCTACGGGCTCACTTAAACCACTTAAGAATGCATATTTGAGTGCCTTTAACCGATTACCTGTTGCGTTATAAATAGGTGCAGCGATAGCGATTCCTTCTGGAATATTATGGATTGCGATAGCAAAACAGACTCCTATTCCTAGAGTGGGATTTATCATTGCGGCTAAAAATACCATAATTCCTTCTGGCATATTATGAATAGTTACTGCAATTGCGGACATTATCCCTACACGTTTTAATTTCTTTTTTTCTATTTCATTATAGATTTCATTTGTTGTAATTTTATTATCTTCTATATTAATTTCATCTTCAGGAATCAGTTTATCAAAAATCGCCATAAGAATTACACCGAGAAAAAAACTTAATGATATAATAAAAAACGCAACATTTTCTGGGTTAGATGATCCACGCGTTAAATAAAGATAGTAGATATCGTGATAAGCGTCAAATAAAATTTCAGTGAATGATACAAAAATCATTACCCCTGCAGCAAAAGCTAAACTTATTGCAAGCATCCTTCCAGACACTGATTTTTTGGCAATTGCTATTATTCCCCCAAGACCAGTTGCAAGTCCAGCGATAATTGTATATAAAAATGCGATTCCTACTTCGTTCATAATATCACCTCTTCTTAATTATTACAAGTATATGTTTTTACGGATGAAAAAAATGCACATTACAGATTATCCGTATTATGCATTCCATTTTTAAAATAATAAATTCAGCCAATTTGATTTACCAGACTCGTTATAAATCGGAGATCTTTTTTTCTTCTTTAACAACATTCTGGTAAATCACTAATATCTGTTATAATACAATCTGGAGTAATATAGCCTTCTTCTATTAAGTTTCCGTTAGCATCAAGTTCTCCCAGGGTAAATCCGTAATATTTAGAACCGTCCGAGAAACAAAGAATTCTTGTTAACGTAACTGTTGTAGTATTTACTAAGATAGATGGAAATCTTAATTGAACTCCTGCATCATTATCAATGCCATTTGTAAGATTGTTAACTGTTATTCCACAACTCGATGGTAAAGGACAATTATTCATACACTGACTACATGTATTAGGATAAATTTCCACTACTTTGCTTACACAACATTCTTTAACAAAAATTGGTAGAGTTTCAGAAAATGTATACGGAGTTAATAAAGTCGTTACCGCAGAATTTACCCAATATGGTGTCTGTGTTGCATCATCGACAAATTGGATTAAATAGAATGTATCTCCTTTTGTACTTACAACTTGTTTTCTGTATACGAAAATGCGGTTTGCTAGACAAGTCGCACTAAATGATGCGGTGTACGCTGTACTACCAAGAGGCGCCACAGTCGAAACTCCTAAAACTTTTTTTGATAATTTCTCTAAATCACACAACTTTTTAATAATACCAAGTTCTTCGCCATTATTAAACGAGTGAGCTGATTCAATTTTAAATCCGAAATAAAGAGCTTGCGCATCGATAACAACTTTTCGACCATTTTGAAGTTCAACAACAGCATATTGGAGAATAAACTCATCAAATTGTCCGCAGGACAAATATTTTATAAATTTAACTTTTTTATTATTATAATCCGTAATACAACCTAAAACTTTTAATTTATTTACCGGTACACAGCTTTGGTAACAGTAAACTTTTCTATCTTGAATTAGTGGTTTAATTTCACAACAATTTGGTGTGTTCGTGTTCTCACCAGTAGGAGGAGGTGTTGTTCCTTCATCACAATTTGCATCGATATAAGGACAAATGAGAGCACTTGTATTTTTTATACATTTTTGATCATTGATCGTAAAAGGAGGACATTTTTTTACTTTGTTACATTTCGGATCTAGTGAGATAATAAAATTAACATAATCTGGTTGAAGTTCATCTGGTAATAAAGTAGTAAGATAATTGTTGTCTCCAGAATTTATATATGCATATTCGTCGCCAACTTTTACTGCTCGTCCAACTCCAATATTTTGAATTGAAGTTCCATTTTGATATTCGGCTCGCCATTGTGTGATCGGAACATTCGATATAACATTATCACCCGTTACAACACTTGGTGTATTGAATAAGATTGGAAAATTTGAACTCAATAAATCTAGATATGCTCCACCATATGTTTCTTGTAGATTATTCGAATCAGATTTTGTATAAGCAAAATATATTTCACCAGCAACTGTTATTCCAGTAGAACAATCTGTGGTAAAAGGATTACCCCAAGCATTAACACGATCTACCGTGACTGCCTCTTGAACTGGATAACCAATCATTTGATTGAGAACTAAATCAGCTTGTGCTCTCATTCCATTATTATGAATTGCTGTTAGTGCTTGACGTAATTCTGTACTATTTCCATATTTTGATGCATCTAAATTATAACGATCTGCTACAGAATAGCCCTCAAGATAACGAGATTCGCTAAATGGTTCATAACCGGGTGGCATCCAGATATCTGTGATATTTAGTGAGCTTAATAATCCTGCATTTGACGCAAGCATTTGGTATGCAGTTGACTCACCTGTTGCGGTCGTTGGTTGATAAAGACTGAAGGCTTCAAAAATGACATGTTTATCTAAAGCGCTATTGGATTCATAAATGTTTCCAGATGCGTGTGGACTTGTGGAATCGGGAGTCATTACATTTTGAGAACTATCTGCATTAGCAGGAACCCAAACACTTAAATATCCCGTTACAAGTGGATTTGAAAAACCTTGAACTTTTACGGACAAATTACCTTGTGAATCCGTTGTTAAATATTGAGGGACATATGATAAACCGCATGGAGTCGTATCGATAATAGACATATATTTTTGATTCGCATGCACGATTCCCATATTTATTACTATTGTTCGGAGTACTTCGTTCGGGTTATTATTAACAATCACTGCACATCCCGAATTTCTAGCTAGTGGATTAAGTGGTGACGGCATCGTTGTACGACTATACACTCCCAGTCCATATCGAATTGAAACAACTGTGTTATTCCCAAAATTATTTTCAAGACTTGGATCATCCATTGCCTGCCCACCGGCAACGTATTTAGAACGATTCATTAGCAATGTAGATATTGGTTCAAAATAAATAGAATTCTCTGTCATATAGGGCTTAAACTCATTAAACATATCACCATAATAAACACATGGCACTGTATCCTTATTCGTAAGAAGTAAAGCGTAGCAAGCTGGGATATTATAAAAAGCGTATTGTTTATTAGTTGAAATAATATCGTTAAAATATTCTGTTGTAGCAACATTTAGCATTTGTTCCATTTGTGTATTATTTAACTCATCATAACCACCACCCATTGAATCTGTTTCATAAGGGTGAAGATCAATTATTAAATTATTAATTCTATTTTTTTGTTGGTCATGGTTGTTAACAAAGCTCCAGTTTGGAGTCGCCCACCCGTCAGATTCATCAGTAATTCTATATACAAGACTTCCCGTGGCAAGATCGCTAATACTACCTTGAGAAAATCTCGAACACATAGGAGTGTTTAAACGAGAGAATGTAAAAAATAAAAATGCATCATATAAAAGCCAAGGATATTTATTTTCCTCAGATAATTGTTGTTGCGCCATTGTTGTATACGACTCGATATATAGAAGTTTATTGTTCGCAATAGCCTCGCTCGTTGAAACTTTGTAAACTGCATCCATTAAATGACTAATTTGTAATAACGCATCCACCTCAAAATTGTCAGCTGCATCAATTCTAAAACCATCATAAGCATCAATTGGTGGAGTTGAAACATTACTTTGTGATATGACCCCATCAACTGCGTTTCCATAATTTAATAAGAAATATTCCCAATTATAATTCTCTGCTTGAACTATTGGATTTGAATTATCAATATCATTTCCCACTAAAAACTCAGGTTGACGTATATTTGCAAAAACACCATTTTTTAAAACAGCCGACATCGCTTCATAGTATTCATATCCTAAAATCGTATCGCTTACATATCGAAAATTACTGTCGGCATTGCTTGTATTTCCTGGTATGTCGTCATAGGCATCGTTGTTGATAAATAAAAATTGATCATCCCCGATTGTACCAGAATCACTTCCTGATGAAATCCAATCCACAGGCATTTCCGAGATAAAATTAAATTCAGGTTGCGTAGCAACAAAAGCACTCATTACATTCCAATAATTCGTATCCCCAGCAGCTATTTTTGCTTCAATCGCATCCCGCATATATATAGAATACTGATTTAATAAATTAACCGATTGTTCAAGATTACAATTTAATAAATCGACCAGTAAGCAATAGTTTACTTGATTATTAGAATATCCCTCTGCGGTGAAATAAAGTAAATAGTTTAATTGAACCTGTGTATTGGGCCAGATGTACATTAAATAAGGTCTCCACTCAGAGTCTGTTGTATCACGCCAAATCTTGCCACCGGCGTGTATCATTTTCGGTCTAAATGCTGCAGTATAATCAATGTAGCCGTCGACTGTGTTGGTTGATGAACCGTCTAAACTGTAGGGCTGATTTGCACCTTGCGGCCCGTATGATATTAAATAGTTGCACCCGTTCATTGTATTAGTATCCATACTAAAATCTCCTCTTTGATGTTTCTTAATTCAAATATATTCGACATCAGTATACATTATGCGAGGTATTTTTGCATGGTGAATTTGAAAAAATTTCATAACAACTGTTGTTTGTGAATTTGTGAACCATAAGTTCAATCAGTTGTGCTTATTAAAATTATATGTTATTTTAATGATTGAATCGAGGAAATAAATTAGGAAAAAATTATTTTTATTTTTTATTATTATTGAGCCTTTAATAATAATTCACAAAAAAGGGCTACAACGAGTGTAGTCCTTAAATAATTTTATTAATTTCAATTAGCGAATTGCGAGTTCAGTTTCAGCATCGAAGAAATGAGCTTTGTTCATATCAACAGTTAATTCGATTTGATCATGCATTGCAACTTCGTTACGAGCATCAAGTTTAGCGATAACTCTTTGATCACCGATGTTAGTATAAACGATTAATTCGTGTCCAAGTAACTCAGAAACTTCTACTTCAGCAGTGTATTTTGCATCAGCATGAACTTCAGCTACTAAAGGATCGTTTGATAAATCTTCTGGACGAATTCCGAAGATGATTTCTTTTCCTTCATAACCTTTTAACGTCTTCATTTTTCCTTCAGGAATTTTGAATTTCGCTGTTGTAGTTACAAAGAATCCATTTTCGATTTTACCGTTTAAGAAGTTCATTGCAGGTGAACCTGTGAACCCACCAACGAATACTGAAGCTGGAGTGTTATAGATTTCTTTTGGAGAACCGATTTGCTCGATTAATCCATCGCGCATAACAACGATACGGCTTGCCATTGTCATTGCCTCTGTTTGGTCATGCGTAACATAGATAGTAGTTGTAGCTAAACGCTCATGTAATTTGATGATTTCAGAACGCATCGATACACGTAATTTCGCATCAAGGTTAGATAACGGCTCATCCATTAAGAATACTTTCGCGTTACGAACGATTGCACGTCCTAAAGCAACACGCTGACGCTGACCACCAGATAAAGCTTTTGGCTTACGCTCTAAATACTCTTCTAGACCTAAAATTTTAGCTGCATCGCGAACTTTTTGATCAATTTGATCTTTAGGCATTTTACGTAATTTTAAACCGAATGCCATGTTATCATAAACATTCATATGTGGGTATAAAGCGTATGATTGGAATACCATCGCGATGTCACGATCTTTTGGAGCAACGTCATTCATAACTTTACCATCAATAACTAATTCACCTTTAGAAATTTCTTCTAAACCAGCGATCATACGTAAAGTTGTAGACTTACCACATCCAGATGGACCTACGAAAACGATAAACTCTTTATCTTTTACATCTAAGTTAAAATCTGTAACCGATGGTTTTGGATTTCCATCGTAAATTTTGTAAATATTCTTTAATTGAACCTCAGCCATTGCTAATCACTCCTGATAATTTGATAATTCTATTATACTGTTTCAAAGACGAAATTACAATATAAAAACTGCACATGATAAAATAGTTTTTTTGTGCAACATTGATAAACTCCACCCAAAAAAATTTATTTAATTTTTTTCAGTTATTTCAATCAGCGTTCTGACTGATTCATCCATTCCTAAAAGATAATCCACATTCATGGGCAAACTAAGTTGAAAATTCTTCGTTGATGGTGTATCATTAAGTGAGGTATTTTTATTTATTAGCATACTTAAATTATACCAAAAAATCGGGTCCAAGCGAATAC
>JGI24703J35330_11748047_pt1 | contig 10155 bp, 8 predicted proteins | sample TergutNt197P1_FD_35330 | JGI IMG/M metagenome (IMG submission 35330) | reverse complement strand
TCGCGCTTGTTTCGGGAAAATATGAGGACGAACAGTGGCGACTGCAACGGCGCATTGATGAAATCGACAAGCAACTTGGCGATGACACAGACGCAAAACGCAACGCAGAACGATTTGTAACCGCAATCCAAAACTACAAAGACCTCATAGACCTTGATGCAGAACTTCTGAACAGGCTGATTGACAAAATCACAATCGGGCAAGCGTACCTTGACGAGAACGAGGAACTGCAACAGGAAATAACCATCTTTTATAAATTTGTTGGCAAGTTTGATGTGTAGGCACAACGCCGCCGCACAGCAAGCAACACCCACCTAACATAGACTGCTCCGACAATAGGACAGACTGAAAAGGTATGCCACCTTTTGGTCTGTCCTATTGACCTCGAACAACGCGCCGGGCGCATAATCCGGCAAGGCAACAATAATCCCGAAGTGAAAATTTTTCGATATGTGACAGAAAAAACTTTTGATGTACTCTGTTAAAGAAGTAGTTTCTACTTCAATATCACGAGTGCCACCAACCCGCTTGTAGTAACGGTTTGCGACCTCTTGTGAATTTTGAGAGGTGGTGAATTTAATGTTTATGCGAGTGGTTTTGGGGCGAGTTTTGCTCCTTAACTGCCGACGAATGGCATAAATATTACTGCCATTACTACTCGCGGTATGACCGCAGAAAGGACAAGGCTATGAAATTAACCTACACCCAAGTTGGCGATTATCTTTTACCAAATATCCAATTAAGCGAATCTCCCGATGCACTGCCGCTCGGCAGATACGGCATGATGCACAAGTCATATTTGAAGGAGCATAAGCCTGTACTGTATGGTCAGCTTCTGTTATCAGAACGCCTATATCCCCTCTGCCGTGAGGTTGATGATGCGGCAGCGACCAGACTTCGGACGATACCAGACAAAGAGGTTGCCCACGAAATTATTTTGTCTGAACTGGTATACGCGTAGCATAACACAAATTAGCAGGATGCCTATATGGTGTCCTGTTTTTTTCAGGTGAACATATTACATTAATACCCCTCTCAGTAATTCCTCTGCAATATCCACGCTCTCTATGCGCATTATGCTTTCCTCTGATGCTCCGTAGCTCAACAAATTTATACTTCCATACCAAACAAGCCTCTGGTCGATAACAGCAAACTTTTGGTGAATACGGTCTTTACATTTAACTGAAACACCGCTGTTTGTGAGTATGGTTATGCAAGAGTTCATCTTTTCCTTTTTTTCATCGGAATAACGGTCTGGCAAGTTTGTTATCACTGTAACTTTTGCGGCAGTAGTAGCTAAATGTGATAATTCAGACAATATACGGTTTTGATACAAAAACGGACTGACGATAACGACTTCTGTTTTTGCCGCTAAAATATCTGTAACATAAACAGGGAAAAATGTTTTCCTATTAAAAATCGAGTGTACTTGTTCTATCGAAGGCACGGTATCTTTAACTTTATAACCGATGGACGCATAGCTTCTCAAGCGTTTCTGGTGCATTTTTTCAAGCATTTGCACATGAACGTCTACATAATCGTAAATTTGAACTTCATTTTTGCCATCGAATAATCTGTGCAAACGCCCTGCGTACTGCTGGACTGTACCTGTCCATGATATTGGCATTGCTAAAAACAAGGTGTCTAAGCGGGGCATGTCAAAACCTTCGCCAACATATTTTCCTGTTGCTACAAGAACAAAAGATTCATTTGCAGGAATATTGGCAACATTTTGTAAAGCTTCCCGACTTTGTTTTTGGCTTAATCCACCTGTAAGTGTAATTACATTTTTAAGCTGTGATGACAATATATCTGCTAAAATGGCTACGTGTTCCGTGCGTTCTGTTAAAATTATTGGATTTCTACCTTGCTCGACTGCGGCTACAACATCTTGCACGATTAAATTATTACGGATTTCACTATTTTGAATATCCGTGTACACATCCTGTATTTCCCATTTGTCGCCGTCGCGATGTACGGGTTTTTGAAAGCGTGTGAATCTTGGGATAAGAAAATGTTCAAACGGACGTTCTTCAGCTTGTTGCTTTGCATCCACGCGATAACGAATTTTCCCACAGTGCATGTAGATTATGGGATGGTGTCCGTCTTTTCGAGTTGGAGTAGCTGTAAGACCGTATACATATTTTGCATTTGTAGCTTTTAGAATTTGCTCAAAACTAAACGCCGCTCCGCGATGGCACTCATCTACAATTACCATTCCATAGTTTTTTACAAGCTCTTTAACCTCATCGCCAGATACAAGCGACTGCATAATAGCTACATCTACTATACCGCTTAAACTGGTTTTACCTCCGCCGATTTGTCCAACAACGCTTTTCTTCTTTCTTCGTCCTGTCGGTGTAAATTCGGGGTCGGGTTCCTCATTAATTTGCAAAAATTCATTTAAGCGGTCAATCCATTGTGTCAAAAGATTAGACCTGTGTACTAAAATTAACGTGTTTACTTTGCGAGATGCAATCAAATATGCTCCTACAACGGTTTTACCAAAAGCGGTCGTTGCGGATAAGATACCGTTATCATGAGCAAGAAGTGCATCAGAGGCTTGTTGCTGTTCTCCCCTCAGTTCTCCGGCAAAATTTACGTCAATTGTTCTTCCGTTATTTGCTTCATCAATATGTTCCGTTTTTACGTCATACTCATTAAAAAAGTTGCAAACATCATCTTTAAGTCCACGAGGTAGGCACATATATTGTTCGGTTTCAGCACCGCAGTTGATTATTCTTGGTTTATTGTGTGTAGATAATCGCATAGCTTGGGCTTTGTAAAATTCGGGGTTGCGAAAAGCCGCCATCCGTTTTAATATGTTTAGCGCAGGACTTTTGATTCCGCTTTTCTCAACATAAAGCATGTTTGCGTGAACAATTTTTACTTTATCGGGGAAATCTGTTGTTGTAAGTTTAGCCTTTGAAATTTGTTTGGTTTCCCAAGGCTTTTCATCTTCTGAATCGGAGGTCTTTTGCAATTCTCCCAAGTCACCATCAGGGGATAGTTGGCGAATAAATTTTTCAATCTCCGATAAATTATATTTTTGCACATGGTATAGAAAATTCCATTGGTCGGGATAAGCGTTAAAATTGCTATCAATAAAAACACTATTATCTTGATTTCGGGGATGTTTTTGCAACGGTAGCGCAATTAAGTTTCCAAATCCACCTTTTGGCAAGCTATCTTGGGTAGGGATAAGCCTATCGTAAGTTTTGAACGACAATGAATGATGTTTATTCATAGCATAAGTGATAAGACTGCTTCCAAATTTTCTGGCTACGCTTGCAGGGATATTTTCCACAAATAATATCCAAAAATGAATCCCCTTGCCTGAGCGAGAACGCTCTATCGCCATGCTCACGCCAATTTCATCACAAACATCACGAATAGCGGCAACGTCACGGTTTAAGTCGTCGGGGTTATAGTCTTTCGCATCAAAATCAAAGGCTAGAAATCGGCAAGTTTCATCGGGGAGCATTGGATATACACCAATAGTAGAATCACCTACAAGATGCGATTCTACCGCACTTTCATCATACGGCTTGAAGCGTTGCCGAGAACATTCGCTACATTTTATTTTTTTCTTTTCTGTTTTCGGGCAAAGGGGTGTCCATGTATTGTTGCAGTCTGGAGAATAACCGCTTCTTCCTGTTTTATAGCTTTCCCATCGCTTTGCGTAGACATCACTGCGCCCTGTAAATAGCGAGAGAAATAATTGTACTTTTTCTGCGGGCTTGCTGTAATTATGAATACCTTCAGGAATCTCTCTTGATTCTTCTACAATCGGAATCATGTCATCTATATGGGTAAACCGTTTAACTTTGCGCCCATCATGTTCAACAAGTTCGCTCCATGAGGATGCAGGGCAAGCCCAAGTTTCATTTTCATCAGGTGCTTGGTAAATAACCAGCACCTCATGTGTCTGGCTATGAATGGCTGTGCTTATTGCGCTATGTTCAATACCATCAAAGCTAATATGTTTCCCTAATTTGATTTCAGTCATTGGCATATCTCCATACTTTACGGCTGTTTCCCTCGATGTTTATTCACATTATATTGGTTTTTGCACTCATGATTACAAAATGCGGCGTTATTGTTTTTTGCAATAAACGCCAAATTGCAATGCTTACATAATCTAACAGGTCTGTTTTCGTCCGTCAGTGCATATCCAAACATGGTCTGAATTGTTAGCAATAGTGAATGAAAATCCCATACTATTTTCGGCTTGTCGTCATACAAGGAAACGTGATATGTCGGGGCTTTGTTGCCAAATGCGGATACCCCTTGTCTATATAAGTCACGGGAAAATTCGTCCGTACTATCTTTTTTATCGTAGAACAAAAATGCCGACACTAACATAAACGCCCAATCTTGGAATTGTGTAACAAGCCAATCGTACCGCTCTGCATAAATAGGTAGCAGGCTCATACCAACTGCTGTAGGCTCACTTGAAAATGTTTGTGCTAATGCAAACACCATACGCCCACGCTTGAAGTTTTCAGCACTTCCGCTGTTTTGCAAATTTTCGCTACTAACATTCCATTGTGATTTCTCTCTATCCTTGTAAATGTCAGGCTTTCCAAACGGAAAAAATAGCGACAAATAATCTTTCGTGTGCATGGTTTCTTTTTTAATAAAATTATTTTTGAGCATGTAAACGGCATCATAGTCAATAAAATCTGGCGTGATAGGTATGGCGGTCATAAAACCTAATAACCCGTATTTCTTAACAAAACCAAGCACCGCCTGTTGCAACTCACTTTCTTGTCTATCTTGTTTCATCGCCATTCTACCTACATTAATAGCATCCACAACAAGGATTTCTACCTCTTTCATGGGGTCATAAACCGACGGCAAAGCGGTTTCGGTGGGCATGATGTACAGGTTGTCGTCTTTGTCCTGCTGGTATTCATAGTCGCTGTATTTTGCCCAATATGCGTTTGTTTTCTGAAATAGGTTATTCATGCTCTGTCCTCCGTTGGGCAGCTTTTTCATTTTCGGGAAGTTCTGCTCGGATTACCCCTTTGCCGTTTTTATCTATGTACCATTCGATAAAGGTAACTTGGCTGGTGGTTAAACTCCAATATTTTGCGTAACGCATATAAAGTCGCTCAAATAATTTGTCCTGCATGTCACCAAGCATTTTTGCATACACCTTGCGGATATTGCGGTCTGTTTGACCACGCATGACGGCAAGGCGTTGTGGTGTCCATAATCGAATAGCTAAATAATATAGTATTTCTTTTTGCTTTTCTTCCAATGGTTTCAAGATGTCGTATATCGGTGTCGATGATGTTAATTCGTGTATTTCATGTGGACAGTCATAGATTACATCAAGAAATTTGCCACCTAATAACTGTCGCCACCATTCATGTTTTATAAGCGATGGAATTATCACGTTGCTTTTGTAAAATTCACCCTCAGTTAATAATTCAACCCGCAAAGGTTCAGCTTTTGCAAGCCGCCATCCTTCGATTCTGCCTAAGCAATCCCATAAAATCGTCACTTTATCATATTCGTCTGCGGTACGAGCAGAATTTTCTATTCTTGATACAGCTATTCGCCGCGCTTCTTTTTCAAGCATGTCCTCATTTTCAAATTTTATTGTTTTTATGTCCAGTTTCCATTTTTCTAAAACTTCATCTTGGAGCTTGTGCCGTCGCTTGGCTTCGATTTCGTGTTGAACAAGTAAATCATCATTGTAATAGCCTAAACGCCCCATGACACAACCCCCTTTGAACTTTCATTTTTTAATGTAACACAACTGTAATATTTGCGAGTTCCGAAATGCCCCCGAAATTTTCCTGATAAGTAGAGGGAGAAGATTTTATATCTCCCGATTCAGAAAATAGAGGGAGGGTCGTGCATAAGAAACGCCGATTACAGCAACAGGAACTCATCACTGATTATACCAAATTTATCCGAGCCTGCAAAGAATGTAAACTCGGAAACTAAAAAATTAAAAAGCAAAGGAGCCGGTAAAAATGAACAAACCACTTAAAAAGCCAACGAACCCGGAGTCGTTCGCTCTAACAAGGCGCATCGGCTCCACCACATTTAAGGTAAATGTGTATTTTAACAAGGAAGGCAGGGAAGCTCTGGAGGAAAAGGCGCTTCGGCTTATGAAAAACGAGTTGAAGTTTAGCCCCAAATGCGCTACACTTAACCCACTACAAGCGGGTTGGTTGCCTGAAAGGGGTTCATTATGATGAACATTAGGCAACCTGCCAAGAACACCGTTAAGCCCGAAAATAAGGGCTTAACGGCACTTTACTGTCGCCTAAGCAAAGACGACGAAATGAGAAGCGGAGATAGTATCTCCATCAAACATCAGCGCGAAATTTTAGAAAAGTACGCTAAAGCTAATGGCTTTACCAATATCGCCTGTTTTGTGGACGATGGGGTCAGCGGCACTACGTTCGAGAGGGATGATTGGCAACGGCTTATCACCGAGGTTAAGGCAGGGAACGTATCCGTTTTATGCGTTAAGGACATGTCACGTCTTGGTCGTGACCACGTACAGGTTGGCATGTATATGGAGATGTTTCGTCAAGCAGGGATTCGCTTCATTGCTGTTGAAAATAACATTGACAGCATACAGCCCGAAACCCTTGAATTTGCACCATTTATCGCTATTATGGCTGAATGGTATGCGAGGGACACCTCAAGAAAAATAAAAAATGTGCTTCATGCAAAAGGTAATAGCGGTAAGCACCTAACCAATTCTGCGTTATATGGCTATCGAAAAAGCCCTAATGACAATAACGTATGGCTGTTAGATGAAGAAGCCGCTTCCGTAGTGCGTCGCATCTTTCAGATGACTATTGACGGCAAAGGGCCTTATCAAATCGCCAGAACTTTCACAGACGAGAAAATATTACGTCCAAGTGCTTATATAGCATTGCGTGATGGACACGAAATTTCTAATCTCGAAGATAAATATAGTTGGGGTGGAAAAACGGTATCTAATCTCTTGGATATGCCTGAATTTATGGGGCATACGGTAAACTTTCGCACCTATAAAGATTCGTACAAAGATAAAAAAGCAAAACGTCGCCCCAAGGAAGAGTGGGTAGTATTCAAAAATACCCAAGAGCCGGTTGTGGACGAGCAGACATGGGAAACGGCACAAAAATGCCGTGTTGTTAAACGTAGGGCAACATCATCAGGCGAACCTAACCCATTAACGGGACTTGTTTATTGCGGAGATTGTGGCGGACGCATGTATAATCATCGTGGGAGTTTGGCATATAAATATGATTCGCAAGATTCATATTGCTGTAATCAATCAGCCAAATATCCACGCAAATGTACCATGCACTATATAAAAACATCTTCCCTGCGGACACTCGTATTGGATACAATCCAAACCGTCAGCGGTTTCGTTAAGGAAAACGAGGACGAGTTTATACGTCTTGTGCGTGAAGCATCGGAATTGCAAAGTGGTGAGGCGGCAAAAATCCAAAAGAAACAGCTTGCACAGCACCAGCGACGTTGCGCAGAACTCGATACGCTAATAAAACGCTTGTTTGAAGATAGCGTAAAAAGTGGACTTTCGGCAAAGCGTGTAGAAATTCTTGCTACCGAATACGAGCAAGAACAAGAGGAGTTGGAATTACAGATTGCCGAATTACAGGAAGAGCTTGACCGCTTTGACGATGACAGCGACAAGACCGATAAATTTATCGCTATTGTTCGTAAGTACACGGATATAACCGAATTAACCGCCACTATTCTTAACGAATATGTTAATAAAATCGTGGTGTTTGAAGCGGATAAATCTAGCGGACGGCGTGAACAGCGTGTGGATATTTACCTAAACTTCATAGGCAAATTTAGCCCGCCAGGTTCGGAGGAAGAACAAGAACCCTTTGACCCTGATGAACACCGCAAGGCGCAGTTTAGGGCATATTACCACCGTAACAAGGAAAAAATACTTGCGGAAAAAGCAGAAAAACGTGCAGCAGAAAAAGCAGCAAAATTAGCTGAACTTCCGACCAAGACCCCAGAGGAACTTGCCGTCGAAGAAGCGGAACGCAAAGAACGTAAACGCACATATCAGCGGGAGTACCAACGTGAATGGCAACGGAAAAAGCGTGAAGAAAAAAATTCAGAAACTACGCCCAAGCCCGACCCCAAAGAGCGACCAGCGTAAAAGTAGCGTTTTGCGACATTAGACCCTGCGACTCACGGGGCGTAGGGTAGAAATCAAGATGCGCCCCACGGGGCATATGTTCAAGGTGTGGACGACCGTCCACACCTTAATAATACCCATCGACATCATACATGGCGGCTTATGAGAAATCATAGGCCGCTTTTTTCATGCAAAGAATATCGGAAGCGGCTTCCGAAAATAACACAGCCGCACTTTTGCGCTCAAACTTCACTGTTTGGGCGTTTTGTTTTTGCAAAAATCAAAGGAGGAACGAAATGTCAGAACTAAAACTTATCCGCATGAGCGAAATTCAGCCCGAACCTGTGGATTGGTTATGGGAGCCATATATCCCAAGCGGAGCTATAACATTAATTCAAGGTGACGGAAGTGCAGGCAAAACAACAGTCACTCTAGCAATCGCCGCTGCATTAACCAGAGGGGATGCCCTGCCAAGTGGCAACACCCTTATCCCATCAAATGTAATTATCCAAAATGGTGAGGATTCCTACGCTCAAACCATACGCACACGACTAGAACAGATGGGCGCAGATTGTGACAGGATTCACATTATAGACGAGGGCGAAAAGGCTCTATCCCTATCAGATGAGAGAATTGAAGAAGCCATTGTCCGTACCAATGCAAAATTATGTTTGCTCGACCCTGTGCAAGCGTACTTTGGTCGGTCAAATATGAATAGTGCAAATGGCGTTCGCCCTCTTATGAAAAGGTTGGGCGAAGTTGCGGCGCGGCATAATTGCGCTGTTCTGCTGGTAGGTCATTTGCATAAAAAAGCGAGTAAAGCAGCTTATGCAGGTCTTGGCAGTATAGATATTTTTGCCGCTTCTCGAAGCGTATTGACCGTTGGCTACACCAATGCCGACGAAAATATTCGTGCCATCGTGCAGAACAAAAATAATCTTGCCCCTGTAGGTAAATCACAATCCTTTAGCATTGACCCATTACACGGATTTCAATGGCTAGGCGAGTGTGATGTGACCGTAGATGAGGTTTTGGGAAAACCTCGCAAGCCCGAAAGCCAGTTTGCCAAGGCGAGGAAGTTTATCGAAACAATTTTAGCACATGGGCCTGTGCTTGCTGTTGAAGTAATGGAACGTGCAGAGGTAGAGGGTATATCACTCTCAACCCTCAACCGCGCTAAGGAAGCTCTAGGGGCAATATCTATAAAACAGGGCGACCACTGGTATTGGATTCTTCCAATTGAAGCAGAGTGCAGGGATGTTACTCAAGATTCTCAACATCACCAAGATTTCCAAGATAGCAAGCATGAAGTCCTTCTACTACCAGACATGACAAACTTGAGTAACTTGACAATCTTGGAAAACTTGGACGGACAAGATTGGCAAAATAAAAATGTAGAGGAGATACAATAATATGCCAAAAATAAAAGAGAAAACCACGGGGTTTTATTTCAAATGTTCACCAGAGGACATGGCGTTTATAGAAAAACGCATGGAGCAAACAGGCATCCGTAATAAAAGCGCGTTTATCAGAAAAATGTGTATAGACGGTCATGTATTTACATTCGATTCACCTACGCTACGTGAAATTAGTAAACTGCTCCGCATAACTTCCAACAACGCAAACCAACTTGCGCGTGGGGTAAACTCTGGTTATGGCGCACCCCGAAATGATGTAACTGCGGTCAATGATAATCTAACAGAAATCCGCACACAGTTTGGTGACTTGCTTGATATTTTATCCGAAATCACCAACCCTGCACCGGGGAAGCGATTTATAATGCCGTTGCGTTATTCTGATTTGAAAAATCTGCCTGACAATTCATTATCTGAATCGGCAGATGATAGCACCACCGAAGAAAATCCCAACGAGGGGGCATAATCAATGGCAACTACAACCATTATCCCCATCCATGCAAGTGGCAGAGCGATTGCAAAAGCATTAAATATGTCTGTATCGTATGTAGGCAACGTAGATAAAACAGACGGAGGCGAGTGGGTTACATCATATGAGTG
>JGI24703J35330_11748048_pt1 | contig 10163 bp, 9 predicted proteins | sample TergutNt197P1_FD_35330 | JGI IMG/M metagenome (IMG submission 35330) | reverse complement strand
CTCCTCGTCGTACTGCATTCTGATTCCCGACATTTTCATCGCTCCTTTTTTTGTGGGTTCTATCTTAGCGATGTGTCCGAAATTTTAACAGACTCCCTGCGGGGGTATTCAAAATTTGAATACGTGTATTCAAAAAAGCGAATACCTGTATTCAGAAATTTATGGTATCGTGTGATTGTATCAAGATTAACGTGAAATCGGGGTTGCCCCACTTATCGCTAAGCGAGTCAACCCCTTACATATGTACATTTCGCATACGCTTTAGTTTGGGGAGATGTTGCGTCAGGCTTTAGAATCCTCCTTTGCGCCAATTCTCTGTACAGTGTATGTAGCGGGATTTTTTTGTTGCACGTCCCGCAGACCCGTTTTAAACCCGCATTGCAAACTCCCGTTGAACATTTCGCTCTACGGTTTTTTTTGCCGAAGCCTCGCGCTTGTCGTACATTTTTTTGCCCTTGGCAAGGGCGATGTCGATTTTTACATAGGCGCGCGAAAAGTAGGCGCGAACGGGTACGATTGTGTAGCCCTCTTGCGTTACGCCCGCGCGCAGGCGGTTTATTTCGCGGCGGTTTAAAAGGAGTCGGCGGCGGCGAACGGGGTCGCCGTTAAAAATATTGCCGTGCGTGTAGGGCGAAATATGCATTCCGTCGATGAATGCCGAGCCGCCTTCGACCCGTATATACGCCTCTTTTATATTGCATCGGCCCGCGCGCATGGATTTAACCTCCGTGCCGGTAAGCGAGATTCCGGCCTGGAAGGTCTCCTCGATAAAATAATCGTGGTAGGCCTTTTTGTTTTGCGAAATGAGACGTTCGGTTTTTGGCTTCATGGGTTAATCACCTTTCTTGTGGGGAAGGTTAGATGGGGAATAGAGTTTACACCTGCTTTCCGTTGGGCTAAATTATACATGTAAAGCCGCGAAAATCAAAATTTAAAAACGAGTCGGCGAGTGTCACTCGCCGACTCGTTTTTTTCCGGAGGAAAATATCATGCGTACAAAAATAAAAAAGTTCATTTCCGAGCGACGGGGCTATCGCTTTTTTGTTGCGGGGTTTTTTGTGCTTCTCGCACTTCACGGTGTTTCCGCGTATGTAAATTACGACTATTGGGCGTTTAAAATTCTTATCGCGAACAATTATTATTGCACGGACGTGCTTGACGAATTTTTCGCGTCGCATATTTTGGAGGAAAACCGCCAAAGTTTTTTGCGCGACTTTGACCGCGTCGTGATTTCGTCGGTGACGCAGCAGCTTACGGAAATTAACAACGACCGCTACACCTATCTGTACGCGCCGCAGGAATTTGTCGCGACAATCGAGGGCAACCGCGTGGCGGCAAGGCGCGCGGAGATTTACTCGATTGACGATGAAACGGTGTACATGTTCCTGCCGAATATTTCAATCGCGACGCATCGATTTGTTCGAGACAATCGGGATTATTTGGCGCAATATCCGAATCTTGTTCTCGATTTGCGCGGCAATTGGGGCGGATTTATCCCGTCGTTTCATATGATTGCGGACATGTTTGTGCCGCGCGGCGCGGTTTTGAGTCAACAAGAAACGCGCCATTTCACCTACACAAGAACCTCGCGCGGCGATGCGTTTTTCGACTTCGAAAGCATTACAATTTTGCAAGACAGACGCACCGCATCCGCCGCGGAAAGCCTAATCCTGGCAATAACCACACACCTCCCCGAAGCAACAACCGTCGGCGAAACCACCTTCGGCAAGGGCATCGGGCAGGTCACAATCCCGCTGACCGGCGGCTATGCCGTCCGCGCGACCGTAATTAATGTACTCGGCCCCGACGGGCAGAGTATAAATCATGTCGGCGTTCCGGCGGAATCGAGCGATTAATGTCCCATCCCGATTTTTATGACGAGCTTCCAATATTTTTGTATTTTTTTTGCTTGCAAAACCCGAGCTCTCGGGTTTATAATGTTTCCATTGAGCCTGGGATGCTCGATAACCCAATATTTTGAACCTACATTTGAGTAACGGGAGTCTTATTATTGCTTGGCGTACGTCGTGCCGTCACGAGCGGAAGGCGGAACCCCGGCTGCGGACACCCACCTAGCCCCGAGGCTAGGTGTCAAAATATGGGACCGGCATCTCGGGTTTTTTGTGCGCCACGGAAACGATGGGAACCGGGGGAGCGTGTTGCGGCGGCGCGTGCTCTCGAAGCCGGATACGCTTACGCGAGTAACTTCGCCGCGATTTTCAGCGTTTCCTCAAGCGTGCGGCTTTCAAAATCTTTTTGGCACAAAAATATTTCCTCGAATTCGTTTGCGAATTGGAGGATTTTTTTGTCTCGCGGCGATAAATCCTCCTCGCTGATTACCGCCGCGAGGGCGCGGGCGTCTTGGGCTTCGGCATAGCGTGCGAAAAGTTTGGCGGCGACTTCGGCGTGGGGGCGCGCGATTACGTCCTTCATCAAACGCGAAAGCGAGGTCAGCACGTTTATCGGCGGGAAAATGCCTTTCTGATGCAATTCACGACAGAGGACAATTTGCCCTTCGGTGATGTAGCCCGTTAAATCGGGGATGGGATGCGTGATGTCCTCGGCGGGCATGGTCAGAATCGGGATTTGCGTGATAGAGCCGGGCGCGCCGGCGCGGACCCCTGCGCGCTCGTAAATTGATGCAAAATCCGAATACATATAGCCCGGAAAGCCCTTCCGCCCGGGAATTTCGCCGCGTGATGACGAAATTTCGCGCACCGCCTCGGCGTAGGCGGTCATGTCGGTCAAAATTACGAGAACGTGATACCCCAGTCGGAACGCCAAAAATTCCGCCGCCGTAAGCGCGAAACGCGGTGTCGCAACCCGTTCGGCGGGCGGGTCGTCCGCCATGTTTAAAAATAATACGGTCTGTTCAAATCTGCCGCTTTCGATAAATGTCCGCCGAAAAAAATCCGCGGTATCGTGCTGGATGCCCATTGCGGCGAAAATTACGGCGTCGCAGCCCGATTGTGTTGCAATCGCCGCCGCGAGCCTGTCGTGGGGCAGGCCGTCCGCCGAAAAAATCGGGAGCTTTTGCCCGCGAACAATCGTGCATAGCGCGTCAATCGCGGAAAACCCGGTATGTATGTACTCATGCGGATAAACGCGGGTAACGGGATTCATCGGCGCGCCGCTTATTTCCTGCGTTTCGCCGCCAAAAATTTCCCCAAGCCCGTCTCGCGGTCGACCAAGCCCGTCGAATTCACGCCCGAGAATTTCTTCCGAAACCCGCATTTTAAGCGGCTTCCCGCTGAATCTCACCGACGCCTCTTCAAGCCCAAGCCCGCGCGTTCCTTCAAACACAAGCACCGTCGAAAAATCCTCGCCCGCATAGATAACCCGTCCGATTCGCGGCGCGCCGTCCCCCCGAACCCGCACAATTTCGTCAAACCCCGCCTCGGCATCCACGAAAACCAAATCCCCGCGAATCCCCCTAAGCCCAATCCGTTCCATATTTTTGTCCCTCGCCGAACGCACAAACGGCTGATAAAATTCGCCGCCCGCGTTCCCTTCTTCGAATTTTACGCTTTTAAAAAAGCTGCGCAAACGCCAGCAAAATAAGCACAACCCCGCCCAGCCACGAAATATCAAACTTCCGCGCAAGTCGTTGCCCCAATTTTTGCCCCAAAATCAACATAATCATATTGACAAAAAACGCCCACCCCAACAGCATCCACGGGTTAACCCCCGCCAAAACCGCGGCAAACCCAACCGCCATCCCGTCAAGCGAAAGCGCGACCGCAAGCGCAACGGCCTCTCCCGCCGACAAATGCGCCGAAGTATCGGCATCGGCGGCCTCCGGCACCGCATAAAGATGCAAAATGCACTTCACATCAAACACCGAAAAGTTTATTTTTCTATCCAATTCGTGCCGCTTAATAAGATTTTTCACAATTCCATCAGCCAGCTTAACAATTCCCATGCAAAACAGCACGGTAAACGCAATTCCCGCCGCAATCCCCTCCGAAAGCATGGGCCGCGCCAAATGCCCCAAAAGCATCGCCACCCCAATAACCCCACAACAAACCAGATTGATTATTTGCAACGAAAGCATCGGTATGCGAATTTTTTTACTCCCGTAGGCAAACCCCGCCGCCATCGAATCCACTGAAATACTGGTCGCAACCGCCGCCGCCTCAAAAATTCCGAACATGGTTCGCCTCCCCGTGCAAAATTGATGATGTTAGCGTTACTAGCATCATGGATTTTCCCCGCACCCCATCGTATGTAGCATTTGACAAATTTGTGATATAATGTCGGTTGGCAAAAATCACAAAAGGAGAAATAAAACATGCGGAATCAAAAAAACAAAAGCGGGATGTTTTTCGCGCTGATTTTACTCGGAGCAGCGATTCTTATTACGGTGAATGCGATTGGTATTCCACTGGGCGATAGCACAATTTGGGGCGTTCGCAACATCCGGCAAGGGCTGGATTTGCAAGGCGGCGTAAGCATTTTGTACGAGGCGGATATTGACAACCCCACGGCGGCGGATATGGCGGCGGCGCAGTCTCTTATGCGCGGCAGGCTTGACAGGCGCGGCTACCTCGAAGCCGACGCGATTCAGGAAGGCGCGGGGCGCATTCGCGTAGACATTCCCGGCGTTGAGGACCCGCAAGCTGCCGTTGCCGAAATCGGCGCAACCGCGATGCTGACCTTTATCAGTGAAGACGGAATGAGCCTTCTGGAAAGCGCGTACGGACTTGTTTTTGTTGAAGAAAACCGAGTTGCCTTTATGAGCGTCGATGACGACGGCGAAGTCGAAATGACCTTCTCCGCCGCGCCGATGGTTGAGGCCGCTTTTTTAACGGGCGCGAACGTGGCAAGCGCACGCGCGGAAATGGATTTCGAACGCGCGCAATCAATGGTTGCCATCTCGTTTGACAGCGAAGGCGCAAGAATTTTCGACCAAATAACCCTCGCAAACCGAGGCCGACTGATTTATATTTTCATGGACGATATTTTGATAAGCAGCCCCGTAATTCAGGCGCACATATCCGACGGAAGCGGCGTAATTTCCGGCGACAATATGACGCTCGAAGACTCCCGCGAGCTTGCGACAAACATACAGCAAGGTTCACTCCCCTTTGGATTGAATGTAATCAGCGACAACCTGATTGGCGCGCGACTTGGCGCGGACGCGCTTCGAACAAGCATAATCGCGGGCGCAATCGGTCTGTTTTTGGTGCTGGCGTTCATGGCGTTTTTTTACCGCACAATGGGACTTTGCGCCGACCTCGCGTTGATAATATATGCAAGCGTCGTGTTGCTTATAATTTCCGCGACTGGCATAACGCTCAGTTTGCCCGGAATTGCGGGCTTAATCCTGTCGATAGGAATGGCGACGGATGCGAATATCGTTATTTTCGAGCGTATCCGCGAGGAAGTCGCACTTGGAAAAAGTCTGCGCTCCGCGATGCGAACGGGCTACAAGCGCGCGCTTCCCGCGATAGTCGACAGTAATGTGACGACGCTGATTGCGGGCGTTGTGCTTTTTTGGCTGGGAACCGGCCCGATTATGGGCTTTGCGCAAATGCTAATCATCGGTATTTTGATGAGCATGTTCACGTGCCTGATTGTAACCCGCTCGATTACTTTGTGCCTGATGGATTTGGGCATCGTAAAGGCCGAGCATATTCTTTCGCCAAAACAAAAAGAATCCCTCGCCGAAGCGAAAGCCGCCGGCAAAGCCGAGGCATCCGTTGAAGTCGAGCCGAAGCCCATCGTCCAAAAACGCCTGATATATTTTGGCGTATCCGGCGCGATTTTAGCGATTGGCGTAGCGTTCATGCTTATTCACAACGGTATCGGCAACGGTTTTTTCAACCTTGACGTAGAATTTTCCGGCGGAACATCCTTCGAAGTAACCATCGCCCAAGGCGCGACAACCGCCGAAGTCGCGGACGTCGTGCGCGAAATAACAGGCGAGGCAAACCCGCATGTCCAGCCGCTTATCGGCACAAGCGATTTTATAATTCGCACAACACATACCGAAATTTCAATGCGAAATGAACTGATGGAGGCATTGACGGAAGAATTTTCTCTAATCCCCGACGATATCCAGTACGCGACCGTAAGCCCCGCCGTGTCCGAAGAAATGCGCAATTCGGCGATATGGGCGATAGTTGTTGCGTCAATTTTGATGCTCATATACATTTCAATCCGTTTTCGCGACTTGCGCACCGGCGCAAGCGCGGTTTTGGCCCAGCTCCACGACGCATTTGCGGTTCTGTGCATCTATGCAATCCTGCGAATCCCGCTGAATTACGCGTTTATCGCCGTAATGCTGACAACTCTGGGCTACTCAATCAACGCCACAATAATCATTTTCGACCGCATCCGCGAAAACCGCACCCGTATGCCACAAACAGAACCAATCACGCTGATAAATACGAGTGTCACGCAAACTCTCCGCCGCACGCTTTTCTCGACGCTGTCCTCGTTTATCGCGGTTTTCATGCTTTACGTAATCGGCGTCGCGACAATCCGCGATTTCACATTACCCATCATGGTCGGTCTGCTTTTCGGCGCGTACTCGTCGGTCTGCTTGTCCGGTTCGGCTTGGTATATGATGCTGAAGAAGGAAAAAGCGTAGGGTTGTTCTTTTTATTTGCAGTATGATATACTCCGCTAAATTCTACGGTATTGATTCAAGTATAAGGGGCGATAACTCATGTCAGACTCAGTGCAAACAAAAACGTTTCCGCACTACAGATATAAAAGCGATTTGATTACATTCAATTCTGCAATTGAAATAGCGAGTGAACTGATTGCCTCGAAGGAGCTTTTTATTTTATTCGGCATCAACGCACTGCCCGTTTCATCAGACTTGCACATGGAAAAAAAAATATTTTCCGAGAAATACAAAAACATCACGCATGAAATGTTTTTGGAAATACTTAATGAAGAAATTGTGATGCTCGCAGGCAGAACACTGCTGAATTTGGATAAGGATGGCGGACTAAGGGATTGGCTTGAGGAGTTTGTGGACGATGAAGTCGAAATAAAACGTCACGTTGAGGGTTACCATCAAAAGTTAAGCAGCGTAAAAAAATACATTATCAATGATAAACAAAAAAATTGGCACGCACTCAAAAGCGAAACAAGCAACAAAAAGATTTTATATTTTAGTCATGATATATGTAAGTATATGCTGAAGAATGGCGGTGACATCCCCTTTGTTCACATACACATTGCCGCTAATGAAGAAATAATTTATAGTGATTCCCATCGATATGAGTACGCAAGAGTGGCAGGCAATGCAGACAAAGTGAGCTTTGTCTGCGATACAAATGATTTGGAATGTATGATAAAAATATTGAGCAACATAAAGGATAAACTTGAAAAGGTGGACAAGTAAATGACTGCTGAAAAAACAAGATACAGTTGGTCCCCGAGAAATTTTGCGAGGTCGAGTGTTGATAAGAACGCTACTTCTTCGTTTGCCGCTCCAGCACGCGACCGCAACAAACTATCGCATAATGCACCGGGAAATCACGATAAAGTGATTTATTTTGATGACTATTTTGCAGGGATAAACTCGTCAAATCGTGTATATACTGAAAGTATGACTAAATCATTTCTCGAAACAAAAATGGAAAAAGCCGTTGAATATCTCGAAAACTTAAAAGAGGCATATGACATACCATCGCAAATCCAACGCATTGCGCCGGTATTGCGCGTCGTAAAAGACGCAATGTCTGATTCGGGTTCCGAGAGTCAGCAGTATCTTAGATATACGCTTCTGCTTGTAAAAACCATGCTGCTTAGCCATAGCGGTGAAAGCCTTTTGACTCATGAACAAATTGATGCTTTGATTCATGTTTCAAAGACCTGTAAAGATAGAAATGTGGACAAGGAAACTTTCTTAACGCATCACGACTATTTAGAAGGATATGGTCTGGAAATGATTCCCTCGGAGGAAGACTAAAATGGATATTGTTTTAGACACGACTGTGCAAATTGACAGAGTGCTTGGGTCAAAAAAAAGAAAATCTCGTATCAGCGAAGCAATAGCCAAAAAAGAGTGCTTCAGCACTATGTATGTTTTAGGAGAATACAATAGTACAATAATCAAAAATTATGTAACGATGTATGCAATCATTGACCAAGCAGATGACTTAAACGAAGCAGAGATAATGATAAACGAGAGCGCATTTGGTCGCTCTCAAAACAGAATGCATAAAATATTTATTTTTTTGCGTAAACTGTATGGTGATAATTTGGACAATATTAAGGACAACCTTAAGGCAAATTTCGATGTCTTAATCCATAAATTTTACACAGGGATCAATAAGGACTTGCTTTCCGGGACAAAATGTAATCGCGCCAATGCCTATATCGAATATAGTGAAGGTTGTCCCGTTCTTAAAGAAAGCGGTTGCCGAAAAACAGACAATAGATGTGATATAGCATCCTTATGGAAAAGAAACTACATACAGATTGAGGGGCTGGTCGAGAGCTCTGACACACCCAAGGGAAAAAGTTGCACGGATGTCGGCGACTTAATTATTTGCATAGAAACATTTGACGGAGGAATACATACAATATGCACCAGTAACTCAAAAGATTTTATGCCCATTACCAAGCATTTGGGTATGGCTTTGATTGTTCCCAATTATAGTGACGCAGTGTAGGAGGCGAGTTCATGGACTTAGGGAAAAAATTCACGGAAATTTTCGGCGGAGGCGATATACTCACGAACCGAAACTTCTTCCAAAAATCATCTGAAGTTTCGGTTCGTGAGCAACCGCCGGCCAGAAACGAAAGTGAACTTCTTTCGTTTCATGAGTATAGCAAAATACGCACATTCCACGCGCCGGGACGTGTAAATATAATCGGGGAACATACCGATTACAACGGCGGATTTGTTTTGCCCTGCGCGATAAATATGGGGACATACGCGCTTATTCGGCCGCGCGGGGACGACGAAACACGATTTGCGAGTACGAACGATGTGCCGCCGGGTTGGGAAATTTATCCGCGAGGCATTGTGCATCATATGAGGGAACGCAAAAATTTCGGCGGCTTCGACATGCTTTTTTCCGGCGATATTCCAAGCGGCGCGGGGCTTTCTTCCAGCGCGTCGATTGAGATGGCTACCGCTGTTGCTATTAATGAAACCTTCGCGCTTGGCTTTGAAATGCTTGAGCTTGTGAAGCTGGCGCAGGAAAGTGAAAATAATTTTTGCGGCGTAAATTGCGGGATAATGGACATGTTTGCAATCGGCATGGGCAAAAAGGGATTTGCGACGTATTTACACTGTGACAGCATGAAATTCGAATACGTTCCGCTTACGCTCAGCGAATTTCAAATGGTGATAATGGACACAAAGAAGCGGCGCAGCTTGAACGAATCGCGTTACAACGAACGCCGCGCGGAATGCGAAGCCGCGCACCCCGCGCGGATGCGTCATGTTTCTACGGAGAACGAGCGCGTTAAAGCGGCGATTTCGGCGATGAATGCGGGCGATGTTCCCGCGCTGGGGCGGTTGCTTGTCGAGTCGCATAATTCCTTGCGCGACGATTTCGAGGTGAGCTGTTTCGAGCTTGACACGCTTGTTGATTTGGCAATAAAAAACCCCGCATGTGTTGGCGCGAGGATGATGGGCGCGGGTTTTGGCGGATGCGCAATCGCGATTGTAAAGCGTGAAAAAGTCCAAAATTTTGCGGACGCGGTGTGCGCGGAATATGAAAAAATTGTGGGACATGCTTGTGCTATGTATCCGGCGGAAAGCGGTGACGGAGCGCGGGAGGTTTATGCGAGATTATGATTCCGCGTCCTTTTATAGCTGACACCGTTACATCAATTGCTTATTGTACAATGATTCAAGGGTTGACAAGTCAGGGGCTGTATCATAGGGGTTATTAGCGAGGTATTCATCATAGTGCGCATTTAGAGAGTAGAAAATCAATTGCACTTGCTGTAAGAAGCCTTTCGTGAAGAGAAATACTTTCGTCTATTCCAAGCTCAAGTAATTCTATGCCCCATGTACGTTACCCTTCGAGCATTTATCACTAATCTCCGTTTGCTTACTGCAATTTTGTTGGATATGTTTCCTTAATTTCTTGACAGTCCAAACTTCGAATTATGGAAAGTTAAGCGCGACCACCGAGCGGTAGTCGTAAGCAACAAGTAAAAAATGCTTAAAGACGGGTACTATG
>JGI24703J35330_11748049_pt1 | contig 10166 bp, 9 predicted proteins | sample TergutNt197P1_FD_35330 | JGI IMG/M metagenome (IMG submission 35330) | reverse complement strand
CTATAGAAAGGTACACCTTTATATAATTTAAAAGTTTGAAAATTTCCGCATTGCAAACTATTCGTTCAGCGTGGTATAATTTTGCAAATTCAGAAATTTCGACAAAAAAATTGGCTATAGAAAGGTACAGCTTTTTGTAGCTTTATTTGTCTGATTTGCTGCGCAAGTCGCGCAGACGGTTGTAAAACGTGGCTTGTTTTAGCCCGGTCTGCTCTAGGGCTTCTTTGAAAGAGATTTTTTCGCGCTCCCACTCTTTGACCACTTCGGCAAAATTTTCGGGGGGCTTTTTTATTGGGCGGCCCAAATGTTTTCCTCGCGCCTTCGCGGCAGCAATGCCCTCGGCTTGCCGAATTAGTGTGTATTCGCGCTCCAGCTCGGAAACTGCCGCAAACACTGTTAGCATAAATCTTCCCGTTGGCGTTGTTGTATCTATTTTTTCTTTTAAGCTAATGAATTCTACGCCTTTAGCAGTAAGTTTTTCTACGAGAACCAGCAGGTCTTTTGTGTTGCGAGCAAAGCGGCTTATGGATTCTACTACTATTGCGTCGCCACTTTGAACTGTGTTCATCAGGCTTTGTAATGCGGGACGTTTTATATCTTTGCCGCTTAATTTTTCAGAAAAAATTCTTTCAGGCGGAATCCTTTGCTCTGCCATTGCTATCAGTTGGCGATGATTGTTTTGCTCTTTTGTTGAAACACGGCAATAGCCATAAGTTTTCATGATAGATGCTCCTTTAGTTTATTTACGGAACGCAAAAGCCCGCATGATTAAATGCGGGCTTTGTAATACTCTGTTATTTTAAAGTTTTTGCCTCGCTTTTTTCAAAAAGCGAGTGGGGTGTGGGGCGAAGCCCCGCGAACTTTACAGTCCGGCTAACGCCAATAGCAAAATGAAATTCCCCTGCCCCCAAATGGTACTTTCTTGCAGCATGAAGTCGTAAGAATCATCGTAGAAAACGGCTGCCGATGTGTTAAATTGTTCAAAAGGATTGTTCTCCGGGGTTTTGAAATAATGTTTAAATTTGTCGTGGGTGGCTTTTTTACCGGGGCCTTCGGATAACGCGCCTACTGCGAGTTTGTCCAGAACATTGCGCACGAAGCCGTATATGTTTTTTATGCTGTGTGGGAGGTCTTCGGATACCATTAAGGCAATGCCCCAGTTATTTCGCCCGAAAGTATAATCCAGAACGCCCTCGAAAGGTTCGGGATGCTTTTTGGAATTCGGGTCGTTTAAACGCTGTGCGAGAAGCATGTTGTTTGCCATACCCATCCATACAGGGAGGCTTCCCCATGCGTACTCGCCGCCGGGAAGCTTCCATAGATTGCCGCTGTTGTAAGCGGATACTTCGGATAAAAAGCGGGACTTTGCTTCGGTGTCGCCGTGCTGTGCAAGGCGATGGTTTGCAGAGCCGTTTTCTGCCCTCCAGCTTACGGTTATTGCGGGTGGAGGGGCTAATCTTTTTGCGTCATCGAGATATGCTTGGTCGCTTGTTAAATTGTAAAGTTCTGCGGCGGCAAGTGCCATATTGTCGATATCGTCCTTGTCGTAGTAGAAGTCGTTTGTTGCGTCGCGCTCGAATGCGGTTTTTTGTGTGTCGGGCTTTTTTGCGCGGGCGTAGATTGCTATGGCTTTGGATTTGTAGAGTTCGGCGGCATTTTCGTCACGGTTTTTGAATATATGCGCGCCCAGTGCGAGTGTGGCGGCAGTCGCGCCCATATGTGCGCGGGATAGGGCGCAAAACGCCGGGCGTTTGCCGTCCAGCGCGTCGTTTTCGGGCAGTCGCCAGCCTTGGCTGTGGTCTTCGCCGCTTCCGACTTGTATTACGAAGGTATTTTCATCGGGGAAGGTCTTGGTTAGATAGTCGAGGCTGTGCTTTGCTTCGGCTAAAATTTCGGGCAAAGTTTCTGTGCTTTTAGTGAACATTTTCGGATTTTCTTCGTATGCGCGAAGCAAGTGCCATACCATGGACGCGGTTGTTAGCGTGAATTTTATGCAGTCGCCCGCGTCATAATGCCCACCCTGCATCTCAATTGTTCTGCGAGGGGTGGCTTCTTTCCACGCGCCGTTTTCCCAGTCGCCGTCCACAATGTACGCAATTGCGGCATTGTCTTTTAAATGGGCTGCGTTTGTCAGCGGCGTTTTTACCCCACTGCGCATTGTGTGCAAATGGAAAATTGCTTGCTCTGCCAAATGGGAATAGGGGTCTTCTGTGATTTTTATATTTTGCGGCTCGGCATTTGCAAGTTCTATGGTGTAAACGCCCGCTTCACGCAGATTGCTAAAATTTATTGCATAGTTAAAAGCTTGCACCGAATGAATGTCGTCGCCTTTGCCGGGTGATTCAAGATTGCCGCTTAAAACTTCCTTGCCATCTTTTTTTATGCACCAGTTTTCGTTGCTAAGTTCGTTGTCGGACAAGACGATTGCAATTTTCTCGCGGCTTGGCTTGTAGCCCGCTTGATTAATCCTTATCCACGCGCTCATAGGCTTTCACCAAAATCCTTTCGGAATTTTTTCACTAATTTTTCAGGCCAATCGCCTTCGGGCTTTAATCGTCCAAAGAAAAAGCGCAGTACATTTGGCTCTTCCTCAAAGGTTAAATTGCCGATTAAATCGCGGTTTTCGTGTAACCATGTTAAACGGTCGGCTACATATTTAACTTGGGATAGGGTGAAAACACGTTTCGGGAACGCCAGACGCAATAATTCCATGTGTGCAAGGGTTTCGTTGCCGTCTGCGTCGCGTTGCTCGGAGAGTGTTCCGCGCTCCATGCCGCGCACGCCGCTTGCTAAGAAAAACGCGGCGGCAAGTGCGCCGGCGGGATATTTTTCCTGCGGAATATGCGCACAAAAAGACCTCGCATCTACGTGGCAACCCAAGCCCCCCGGTGGTGTAACAACGGGAACGCCTTTTTCTATTAGCTCTTTGCACAAAACTTCTACAAAAATGGGGGTCTGGCTGATGATGTCAATGTCCAGAGATTCTTGCAGGCCTATTGCCATCGCTTCCATTTCGCGTACAGACATTCCGCCGTAGGTTAAGAAACCCTCGTACAGCGGAATCATTTCGCGCATTTGCATAAACATTTTATTGTCAGATGTCAAAATTCCGCCTCCGCGAGCCGCACCGAGTTTTCTTGCGGAAAAATAGATAATGTCCATAAGTGAGCCAATCTCGCGTGTAATATCACGGATATCGGTGTCTTTGAATTCCGGGTCGCGAGTTTTTATAAAATACAAATTATCGGAAAGAAGACTCGCATCGTACACAAGGGTCAGACCTTCGGCGCGACAGATTTTTGAAACCTCGCGCATGTTTTCCATAGAAACCGGCTGACCGCCAACGAGGTTTGTTCCTGCTTCTATGCGCACAAATGCTATGTTTTCTTTGCCGATTCGCGCTATGGAATTCTTTAGCTTTTCTATGTCCATATTGCCTTTGAATTTTAAATCGCTGGTGATTTCCAGACCTTCGTCGATGATTATTTCTTCGACTTTACCGCCCATTGCACAAATATGCGCCTTTGTTGTGGTGAAGTGATAGTTCATTATCGCTGTAGAATCGGGCTTTACCAATAAACGTGAGACGATATGCTCGCAGGCACGACCTTGGTGTGCGGGCAAGAAATATTCCATGTTAAACATATCTTGTAAAACATTTTCAAGGCGGTAATATGTTTCGCTGCCCGCATAGCTATCATCAGCTTGAAGCATTGATGCGTACTGATTTTCGCTCATTGCGTTAACGCCGCTGTCTGTTAGCATGTCCAAAAAAATGTCCTTGTTGCGCAGCAAAAAAGTATTGTATCCCGCTTCTTTTATTGCCTTGGCTCGCTCCTCAATCGGACGAAGATGCACTCTTTGAACCATACGAACCTTGTGCATCTCCAGCGGAATGTGTTCCCCTGAAAAAAATTTTACATCAGCCATTTAAAGTACCTGCTCTCTACACAATATATATGTTTCAAGTTTAGGAGATTGATGGTAATATGTCAAACAAAATTCATAGAAGGTGTCTTAGGAGGTGTTTGCGTGAAAGAAGAAAACAAAATTTTATTGGAAATGTACAAAGATTTTCGCGTAGCAGATATTCGTGATGGTCTGGACTGGGTGGGCTATCATAATTTCGGCTCGGTTTCGCCGGAAGTACGTCCGCTTTTCCGCACACGCGCGCTGGGAATTGCCAGAACTGCAAGGTACTTGCCATTTGTGGGGCCTTATCCCGAAGAGCGCGGCGACGCTTACACAAGCTGGCAGGGCTGGTACTATGGTTCAGTATGTACGTATCCGTGGATGGACGAAATCGAAGACGGAGACTTTGTTGCTATCGACGTAAGTGGCGTGGATGTGGGACTTCTGGGGTCTGAAAATACCCTTCGCGCATTGCAAAAAGGTGTTCGCGGATTTGTGATAAACGGCGCGGGAATTCGCGATACCGACGAAACGATTTTGCAAAAAATTCCGGTATGGTCGCATTTTGTTTCACAATCCATGGTTCAGTGCAAAATTCAATTTGACGCAAAGGATGTTCCAATCGCGATAGGCGGCGTAACAATTTTCCCCGGTGACATAATAGCAGCCGACGGCGATGGTGTAATCGTAGTCCCCCGCGCAGTAGCCAAAGACGTAGCAAAATACGCCGCAAAAATCCTTTCCGACGATAAAAAAACCCGCCGCAGACTCTACAACGAGTTAAACAAAGAACCGGACAATACAGTTTAAAACGCAAGCAAAAGTATAATAGAAGCAAGGTTTAAACAAGCACTAAACAAGAAAATTAACATAACGGCGTGAGAAGGTTTCATGCCGTTTTTTAATAGGCGAAAATGAATGTGCGTGATATTGGTAGAATCGGCAATATGGGCAGGTTTATGCGCAATAAGGCGACGCACAACCACAAGGATGCTATCAAAAATAGGAACGCCCATCGCAAGCATCGGGATAGAAAGGGAAATAACCGTAGCTTGTTTAAACGCGCCGTGAAGGGAAATCGCGGCAAGCATAAATCCAAGCAAATACGCACCGCTATCACCCATATAAACCTTGGCAGGGGGCAAATTATAGCGCAAAAACCCGGTAACAGCCGCTACAAAAATCACCGCGATAAAAGCGGATTCCGGCTGATTCATATGAATCGCAACCACAAAAAACGTAACGCCCGAAACCAGCGCAAGCAAGCCCGAAAGCCCATCCAGCCCATCCATAAAATTAAATGCGGTTATAAGCCCGACAAACCACAGCACAGTAAGAACATACTGCACCCCAATGGGCAAATATACATAAACATCGGTAAATGGATTCATAAACCCGGTGAAGCGCACGCCCGCCGCAAATGCAATGGAAGCGGCACCGATTTGAACAAGAAGTCTGGGCGAAACAGGAAATTCCTTAAAACGCGCCTTAGAAAAATCATCCACAAGCCCAACAACCACAATCAAGGCCGCGCCGCCAAGAACCGCCCACAAGGCAGGGTCAGCACCATCGGCGAAAAGTACGAAAAATAAAAAGCCCACAGCCATCGCAAAAAACATAGCTACCCCACCCGATAATGGAATGGGAAATTCATGTTTTTTACGCTCTGTGGGTTTATCGGTAAAATCAAATTTTGTCGCAATCCTTGAAAAAATAGGCATCATTGCCATAACAAGCGCAAATACCACCAAAAAGGCAATTCCGTACTGCATTTTACTACCTCTTTCCGACGAGAAAATACACTTCGCGCCCTTATTATACCCTTTTTTGGCAAAAGTTATATTACATTTTGATTTCTATAGCGGTTTTATCCAAAACACGTTTTAGGAAGGAGGCGTTTCTAAAATGAATTGTTGAGGCTACATTTTTGACGTTTCGATAAATTCCAAGACTGCATGTGCGGAAAATGATGTTTTGGTACGAAGCTTTGCAATCCGCATGTTTGCAAGAATATTTAACATTTATCAAAGGTATGACATTGTAACTTTCTTGTAATATTTTTGACTTCGGACTCTTCGTATTTAACAGCTATTCGATAGGTGCCTTTCATAGATGTAATCTCAAGAAACTGTCGGATGGATAAAAAATAAATCACACCTATAGCACAAATTAATATTACAAAAACGAATATTAATGCTACTGAAAATATATTTTGAAAATTCAGTAAAAACATGAGAATTCCACTTAAAAATAACACCACATACATTAGTTTTTTCGAGCGACGTTTTACAAGTTCAACTGCGATTAAATCCTTGTAGTATAATTGGAGTTTGCCATGCACTTTTGAAATGAAGCCGCTGTTAACAGTGAAATATTCGCCTTGAATGCTTACAGAGGTTTCCAATAACTTAATTTTAGTACCAGTTGTACTCATCGCCTGATAACCCCCTCACACTTAAGCATTTTAAAGCTAACTCTTCAAATTTTAAAGGGCTGGAATTTCATCCACATCATCTACAAAGCCTTGCTCCACTGCCGACATACTATACAGTTTATCTTTTGCAAGATGAATATTTCGTATAAAATCATCCTGCTCATGTGCTTGAATCCACCTTACATCAAATGCAATATTTCCACCAGCGTACTCAACTAATAATAATGTTGTGCGTTTATTCTGATAATTGAACAATGCGACAACTCCGCCTACCGCTACTCCCACTCCTATCGCAAATCTTGGGTCTTCAAAGTTACCTCCTGCGGATGTTGTAAGTAAAAAACCTGCAATAAGAGCAATAATACCTGTAATGAAAAGGTATAGTGGGTTATATAATTTATAACCTGTCCCTGTAACATCCCTTACATTAACTATTTTCTGCTCGTTTGTTGAAGATAGTCTTCCTCTACCATTAAATTCAAAATTTTTACCACTATAATAAATTCGTTTATTTGTTAATGTTGCCCCTGCTCGATTTGCTGTTCCTGCGGAGATGAAATTAGCTACATATCCAGTACCAATGGAAGTGATTTGGCTTTCGTTTGGACTGCAAAATTCTGCGCCATATTTTGAAGTCGTTGTAATTTGCGTCAGTTTTTCCTTTAAACGATTTCGATAAACAAAGACTATAATAATGATAATTATTATTCCCAATAGTGTAATAATTCCTGGGGAAAAAGGCTCTGCATGTGCTACTTGCTGCTGTGCAGGTACTGTGCCAACAGTGGTGGCGGTTGTAGGTGTGGCAATTGCCACTTCGGGTTCAGCGATTTCTTCAGACATCCCTCCCTCAATTTCGGGTGTAGGGGCAGTCCTTGGCATTCCTGGCACTGCTACCCCTTCGCCTGTGAACGGATTAACCATGCCTTCAGGGGCAGTCCCTGGCATTCCTGGCACTGCTACCCCTATTACTACTGCGCTTTCTCCAAACATGGATTCCATTTTTAACCATCCCTTCGTTATACTTTTAATTAAATCATTTCAGAGTGCGGACAAAATAAATGATTTTGTCACGCTATCATTAATATTTTTAATTGATACACTTTATGTGAAAGGTTTAACCCCTAAAGGTAACAGTTTATCTATTGTGTTACATGTCAAAAAAGGGTGTAAAAAAGGCAAAAAAAACTTCGGCTCAAAAGTGAACCGAAGTTTGGGGGGCAAATTTACAGGAGAAAATCCCCAATTTATGGGAGTCAATCCATTCTATGTAACACAATAGATATTATGTTACCTAAAAACGCGCAGAAGCATCGCGATTTTTTGCTCATTGATATAGGAGGGCACGCACATGGCACTTACAGAACCAATCCGCGACGTAAAGCAGGTTAGGGCATTTTTGGCGTATTATCGAAATCGGGGAGAGCATCGTAATCAGGTGCTTGTGACGGTTGCGTTACATACCGCGCTTAGGATTTCTGATGTATTAAAAATCAAATGCGAGGATGTTTATGATTTTGAAAAACGGCGCGTTCGTAATTCGATTACGCTTACCGAGAAAAAGACCGGGAAGCGTAAAATAATCGCGTTGCACGAAACGGTTATTAAGGCACTTGCGGCTTATTTTCCGTACGCCTCTTGCGGAGAGCCTCTCATTATTAATGTAAGTACAGGTAGGGCAATCAGCCGCATTCATGCATATCGAATCATCCGCGAAGCCGCCAATGCCGTTGGCGTTTGCCACAAAGTGGGTTGCCATAGTTTGCGAAAAACCTTTGGGTATCATTCTTGGAACGATGGTATTTCTCCTGTTTTGCTTATGGAAATTTACAATCACAGCAGTTATGCCATTACAAAGCGTTATCTTGGCGTATCTCAGGACGACCAAAACGCTGTATATGAAGGGTTGCTTTTATAGTGTGACAAAATCTAAGAATTTGTCACACGCATTGTACCATGGTGGAAAATCATGTCAACTACTTGGAGTATGTAATCAGTGAAACATTTCGGCGACATTGCAGTGTTTATGCGGCTTGGAGCGGTTTTATCCAAATCACCGTTTCACTGCCACGTATTACGCCACCAACTAAGTTATTCGTTTGAATTGGTGGTGTAACCCCCTTTCAAGGGGGGTGGCAAAGTTTTGCAACGCAAAACTTTGACGGGGGTTAATATCGGTTGCCTCAGGATGGAGTAAGCTGAAAAATCTAACCGTTTTTACTGCGTTCCCGAAATTCAAAAATTCTTGTATAATGATGATGTGCCTGTTGGGGCAATCTAGCAGATGAAATGGAGGACTCATAATGGAAGCTGTTACTAACTTTAAGGATTTTTGGGGCAATGATGCTATAGATTTTGGTTCTAAGATTGAAATGACAGACAAATATGCAGATAATATTTTTGTATTTGTTAGCGATAAACCATTTGGTGACGGATATGTTTTATTCTTGTGTAATGAAGATGAAGAAGAAATCGCTTATAATTGGCTTAGGGATTATAATGTGTCAATGGGAAAACGAGGCATAACTGTGTATGGTGCGGGCGTAAATTGGGGGGACAATGTATCTAGCATGAGGATGCATGGTTTTCTTGGGGGTATCGGTGTATGAGCGATGTAAAATTTACTCTAAACAATATGCCGATGTTCTCCAGTTTGCTGAATTTTCTAGCATGTAAATCTAATACATAATATCGGAAGCCGCTTCTGGCTATTATCCGTAATAAAAACAATAGTTTTCTTCACCCACGTTGGCATTATACATCCGAAGGGTTGCTTTTATAGCGCGAAATTACATTTTGATTTCTGAATAATTCGCCCAAGCTTGTCATATATTTTTTTAAGCCACAAATGAAACGAGGTTTTATTATGGGGACAAAAGAAAGTATTCGGGCGTTTATGGGTGCGGGGGTTTCGCGGAGGCTGGAAGCGATTGGCGAGTCAGAATTTGAGCGCGTTACAGAAATAAGACTACGAGTGGACAAGCCCATGATTATAAAAATAAGCGGAAGCGACAATGTGCAAGAATTTTCTCCCACCGCCGAAGACATCCGCGAGACCATGGAAAAAATCAGTCAACATTCATTCTACGCCTTTGAGGCGGAGCTTTCGGCGGGATTTATCACGCTTCCGGGGGGGCATAGGGTAGGGGTTTCGGGGCAGGTTGTGATTGAAAACGGCGCGGTAAAGGCATGGCGATATATCAGCGGGCTGAATATTCGTATTGCGCACAGCGTTTTGGGGTGTGCGGACGAAGTTCTTCCGCATATTTTCAAGGAAGGCGAGTTCTTGCATACGATGGTAATTTCGCCGCCTGCATATGGAAAAACAACGCTTCTTAGGGACATCATCCGCCAAATTTCAAATGGCGGTTTAACCGTAGGGCTTGCCGACGAACGCTCGGAAATCGCAGGATGCTTTCGCGGCATTGCGCAAAACGACGTGGGTATTCGCACAGATACCTTGGACGGCTGCCCAAAAGACATCGCAATGCATATGTTACTTCGCGGAATGTCGCCCGATGTAATCGCTGTTGACGAGCTTGGGGGCGAGGCAGACGCACGCGCAGTAGACGCAGTTTTAAACGCCGGAGTAAAGCTCTTATGCACAGCCCACGGGCGCGATGTTTCAGACGTAATGGCGAACCCCGCATTATCGGCGGTACTTGACCGCGGAATTTTCGAGCGATTTATCGTCTTGGACAAGCCAAAAAACATAGCCGGGGTTTGGGGGCGTAGCCCCGAATCGCCTCATGAAATGAGGCGCGTGAGCGAAGCGAACGGAGCGGAAGCGGGCTTTGCCCGCTGTAGCGAGGGGGCTTGG